>Ga0181606_10000252_pt1 | contig 43221 bp, 29 predicted proteins | sample 041ome_10_FD_132994 | JGI IMG/M metagenome (GOLD analysis project Ga0181606, IMG submission 132994) | Coastal salt marsh microbial communities from the Groves Creek Marsh, Skidaway Island, Georgia - 041412US metaG (megahit assembly) | ecosystem: Environmental > Aquatic > Marine > Intertidal... | reverse complement strand
CCGAACAAGCCTAGCACTCTTCGCAACAGAAGTTATTCATCGAAGTATTCTTGAAGGCTATCAAAATGAAGAATTATTTGATTTCTTACAGGAAAGTATTTCCATTTTAGACCACACCAATACCCCCTTAGCTCATTTTCCCCTCGTCTTTTTACTTGAAAATGCAAAACACCTTGGATTTGCTCCAGACCTTGCAGATGGATTTTTGGTAGAAAGCATGCACCATCCCTTTAATCCTGAGGAACTTTCACTAGTATTACCCTACCTCAACGATTTACTGACCCATTCCTATTTTCCAAAGTCTTCCCTTTCCATTTCCCTTCGTCGCAAATTGTTGGACCACTTGGTAGAATTCCATTCCCATCACCTAGCACAACCTAAACCTTTAAAATCACTTCAAATCATTCGGCAGCTCCTTCACTGAGCCCTAATAAACAGATGTATGGATTTGAAAAAAAGAAAAATTTGTTAAATCCAACTTCAACAAGTAATATTGCAGACAATACGTAAATAAAGCATTCGGCTCACACTAGCTAGAACTTTTCCTGCAGCACTTTTTGGCACAGAAAATTATTTACGATCCCAAAACCACATTTTATCGATCCTAATTATTTGATCCCCTCTTTATGTACAACATAGAAGAACTCAGAATCAGACTTTTATCTGAATTGAAAGAGATTGCTGAGGAACTTGGAGTGAAAAACTCCAAATCTTTGAAAAAAGACGAACTCGTGTATGCCATTCTGGACCAGCAAGCAATTATCCCAGAGCAAGCACTTCCAAAGAAAAAGCCTTCCATTGTAGAAAATGGAACGGCGGAAGAAGAGAAAATAGAATCTCCAACAGGACCCTCCCAGGAAGCTCCAGAAGAACCAACGGAATTCAAACCCAAATTTAGAAGACAAAACGTCAATGAAATCCCGGAGCTTAGCCCATTGCCAGCCAAGGAGGAAGAGCGCCCATCTATTCCAACAGAAGAGAAATCACCGAAGCCCTTTGTAAAACCTGTCAAAGAATTTACTCCTCGACCTGAGCGAAGAGCTCCTCTAAGTGATTCTTCAGAGGAACCTAAATCGTTTAAACCTCGTAGGCGGGTGATTGAGGTTGAGGCCCCCAAGGAAAATGGAGGCAATGAACCCCTACCAGCAAGCCAAGAAGGAGCAAATCAGGACCGTGAAGAAGTACAGCTTCCCAGAAGAAAAAATTTCAATTCCCCAGAAGAGGCAACTAGTTCTACCGGAGAAATGCTTCCCAACAATGCCCGTAAAAAGCCCTTCATAAGTCCTAGAGAATTTGATGGCGTTATTGAAAATGAAGGTGTATTGGAGATTGTTCAAGATGGCTATGCCTTCCTTCGTTCCTTGGACTACAATTACCTCGCTTCCCCAGACGATATTTACGTGTCTCCAAGTCAAATCAAGCACTTCGGACTAAAAACAGGCGACCATATTAAAGGAACCATCCGCCCACCAAAAGAAGGAGAAAAATATTTTGCCCTTCTGAAAATCAATACGGTGAATGGCAAAACCACTGACGAAATTAGAGATCGAGTTCCTTTTGAATATTTGACTCCATTGTTTCCTGAAGAACGATTAAACTTGTCGACAAAAACAGATGGCTATTCCACCCGAATACTAGACTTATTTGCTCCAATTGGGAAAGGACAGCGTGGAATGATTGTTGCTCAGCCCAAAACAGGTAAAACTGTACTCTTACAGCAAATAGCAAATGCGATTACAGTAAATCACCCCGAAGTGCATCTCATGATCTTACTCATTGATGAGCGCCCTGAGGAAGTGACTGACATGGCAAGATCTGTGAATGCAGAAGTCATCTCGTCTACCTTTGATGAACAAGCGGAACGCCATGTAAAAGTGGCAAACATCGTGCTTGAAAAAGCAAAACGAATGGTAGAAGTAGGACACGATGTGGTCATCCTGTTGGATTCCATAACTCGCCTAGCTAGAGCTCACAATACTGTTGTCCCTAGCTCAGGCAAAATCCTTTCCGGAGGAGTGGATGCCAATGCACTACACAAACCGAAGCGTTTCTTTGGTGCTGCACGAAATGTGGAAAATGGCGGTTCCTTAACCATCATTGCTACCGCATTGGTAGAAACTGGATCAAAAATGGATGAGGTTATCTTTGAAGAATTCAAAGGTACAGGAAACATGGAATTGGCCCTAGACCGTAAATTGGCGAATCGTAGAATTTATCCTGCAATTGATGTCCTTAGCTCTGGAACACGTAGAGAAGACTTATTGATGGATAAAGAAGAAATGCAGCGTGTTTGGATATTAAGGAAACTAATGAGTGACATGACTTCTCAAGAATCCATGGAATTTCTACTTCAGCGTATGAAAGGAACGCGTGACAATGCGGAATTCTTGATCAGTATGAATGGCTAAGTCAATCCAACTGCAACTATAAAAAGGAGTCTTTTTGACTCCTTTTTTTGTAATGATCAAGTTTAGAAGGCGATTTTGCTTTTAAGGTTTAATTATCGTCCTCTTTTCGGATATTTTTTGGGGCCTTTGACTTACCAAATCCGAATGAACTTTTTAATCCAACATAAGTAGCTTTCCACCAGGCATTCACTACCGACCTTTGGGTATCCCTTAGTTGGTAAATTTCCCTACGTCGACTAGCAGTAGTCCCTGCTGTTGGATTTGATTTCTTCGCCCAGTTATTGGCCAAGAACGAATACAATTTCAATTTACCCTTACCCGGCTCTAGGGTTAAACTATCCAAAAATTGAAATTTTAGGTCTTCATAGCCCAATACCATATTCCCCACTGCCACCTGCTCATCCAAGCGAAATTGCCATATCCCATGAGTAACTCCTCCTGCAATTGGCCTTACAAATGCTGTTTTTGAAAGAAAATCCTCTACCTCCGCAAAAGCAAAGCGGTCCAACTCTACCTCCACTTCCATAGGATTGTCTTGTTCAAAATACAACTGACTACGGACCTGAATCTGGCTACTATCACTCATTTGAGCGGAAATACCTAAACGAAGCGAACTGATCGGATACGGTTGTCCTTGACGAAGAAAAAGAGGAGCCAAATCCAGTTGGACATTCTGGAAAGCCACCCTTCCAGGTAGCGTGGACTTTTCTCCAAACTCCCAATACCGCAAGCGACTATCACGGACCTGAAAAGAAGATAGATCCAAATTCAATGGCGCGTGTCCTACTAAGTATTGAGGCATTGGCTTGTACATCAGTGGATCCATAGGCTTTCTTTTGTCCCTAAAAAGATCTACTCTTGCGTTTTCAAGACTTAATAGATCCCCTTTGATCAGGTACTCTTTCCCTAATTTTTGTAGTTCTATCCCTTGAAATTCAAGTTCCTTAATCCGGGCAGTTACTGCCTCCTGTTGAAATGGCAGACTGCTCAAATACCCATAAATCCCCTTTACAGGACGATAATTTAGCCCATGTACAGAAAGGTCCTGATCTATAAATTGAAGTCGATCCACCCAAAGGAGGTAGGCACTATCCTGCAGGTACGCTTGGTAGTTATTTAAGCTAAAAGAAGAGATTTTTGAGAAGAGCGCTTGCCAGGTGGGAAGTTGCCCTATTGATAATACATCAATACCCAACTGAGCTAATCTAGCATCCACCTGAGGAAAACTAAGATTTGGTAGTGCTTGCCCCCCTTTTCTGAAAAAATCAAACTTTCCATTTTCCACTACAAGATCACCTAGTACGAGGGATTGGATGAATCGGGCTGGTTTTTCTTGGACTACATTCAACCCATTTGCCTTGGGAACTGGCAAACTATCCAAGAAAATAGAAAGGCTCGGGTTTTGAATTCGCACTTCCCGTAAGTCTACCTTCTTGGTATTCAAAATATCTAGCATGCTATTTTTCTTGAGTAACACCCGTTCAATTTTCCCATCAAAGACAGGAATTCCTGAGGTACCTGAAGTATTTTTAGGGTGAATACTCAATCCTGAAAAAATCAATTCTTCTTGATTATCCCCAAATCCAAATGCATCAAATTTAAGCGTATGAACACTATCGGGAAGGGTGAATTCAAAGTTGGTGAGCCCCAAATTAACCCCTTGGTAAGTTTTGGAAAGATCCTGAGTTCGGACTCGAAGGCTATCTAAGTCAAACTGGGTGATGTAGAGACCAAAGCCCGTTTTTATCCCCTTTTTTGATTGATTTTGGTCCAAAAAATTAAGCTGTAAAGTAGCATTTTCCGAAGAAATGGTGTCAATATGTATCCGCTCCACTGCACGTTCCAAGGCTAAATTTCTTCTTTTTAAGGCTAGTTTATTAGGTATAGGTACCTGCGGGTCCAACCCCACTGAGATTTCTCCCCCATCGATTTCTAACTTTTCAAGATCCAGTACGTTATCAAAAATAAATTCCTCCAAATTTACTCCTCGAAATGAAACCTTTGGAAAATTGAACCCCAAAGCTAGTCGGCGATCTGCCACTTTTCCAGGTAGGAGCCTCAAGTTTTCAAAATCCAAGGATCGTGTCCGAGAGTTGTAGTTGAGGAAATCCGTATCAACCAGGTATTTTCCTCCCGCTAGACTAAATGTATAGGAATTGAAAGTTAAATTTACCTCATCTGAAAATAAGGCACGGTTTTCAAAAAGATTGCCTTTTTTGTGAAGTGCAAAATTCTTTAATGTGAAAAAAAGTTGATCCTCTTCAAACTTGGTCACTGCTTCTTTTGTCCTGTTCACATACCTGATTTTTGCATTGGAGATCGAAACTGAATCCACCTCGATATCCTCAAAATAACCCAATAAAAGGGCTTTAAGGTCCTCTGCCGAACCTAGTGCATTTTCAGAAGCCTTAGTTTCCTTGGATCGATAGGTTGACCAATGGACTCGTGGAAAATCCAATTGAAGGTGATTCAGTCTTAACTTCTGCTCGAATAAGGCCTCCACAAAACCTACTCCATTGGCTCGAAAAAGTGGTACTGTGAAATTTACCGCAGTTGTTTTTCCCAATACCTGCAGTTGCTCCTCAATTTGAGTAGAATCGGCAGGTTGTATCCTTAGATTTTTAATTTCTAACCGTTCACTTTTTGAATCGATGCTTAGCTCTTCTGCTAAAAACTCGTGGAGGTTGTCTCGAAGTTTAAGCCGGTAATCGTATAAGGTCAGCAACACCTCTGCAAATTGAAGTTGTTGCTGAATAGCTGTCGCCTCCTCTTTTGGTTCGAGCTGCAATTTCTCCAAGGCAAGACTAAACTTACCTAAATCCAAGTCATTACTCTTGACCCCCGATTCTTCATTCAGTACTAGGGTTCCCTCCTCAATTTTGAATGATTGTATTGCAACACGATTTACTATCCCATTAAGTAAGGGAATAAAAGAGGTATTTTCAGAATTTGGTTGGGAGAGATGGGTTTCTCGAATTAGTAGCTGAGGTTTTTTTAAGATCAAGGTTTCAATCTCCAATTCTCCTTTACTGTACCACTTTTTCAAATCTACCTTACCAAAGGTAAACTCTGCCAGATCCAATTGATAACTAGGCTGATTGAATTCTTTAAGGGAAGACAAATCTCTTGGCATGAGCTTGATTTTGGTTCCAGTCAGCTCATTCTTAAATGTGGAGGCCTCTAGATTCTCGCCTTCTACACGATGAACTCCATCTCCCAAAAAGAGCACAGCATGTCCAATAGCTAGGGAAGCATCTGAGCCATAAAAAAATTGATGCTCCCTTCTCAGAGAATCTTGACCTAAGTAAAAATTTGTCATTTTTAAATCAAGGTCATGCAATTGGATTCGATTTCGAAGCGAATCTTCTTTTTCTTTTTTTAAAAAACTGCCGTTTTGGATAGCGAATTCTTTGATGGTGAACTGATTTAATTTACCTCGAATGAATGCATGTAAATCCCCAGATACTTGTGATGGAGCGACCGAAAAGGAAGATTGAATCACTTCTATTTGCGGCTCATCCAAAACAAGTTCTTCCAAATCAAGCTTTGCAGACCTAAAGGCCTCATTTAAGTCAACTTGCTGAAGGTGAAGCTTAGCCAATGCTAAGGAATAGTAGGAGGAGCTAGATTGACTTAGGTCTGGAACCAATTTAAATTCTTGAAGATCTATGGTCTCCTCAAGAGAAGAAATAAAGACTTTTTTTGATGAAATCTGGTGTATGCCATCAGGCAAAGCGTAAGTAACTCCCTCCAATGCAAATTCGAACCCTCGTGCATTAAAGGGGGTTACCCAAGTTTGGGTTGGAGCCCAATGCATGTCCAAAGCTGTAAAAGAAGCTTCTTTAGCCAGCAGTTCTTGTTGACTTAAAAAATTTAAAAAAAATACTTGGGCTTGATTTACAAAAACTCTTCCAACATAAATACCAGCCAGTGGTAATTTTTGGATACTTTTCCTTAATTCATTCTCCAAGAGTGCAATCGGGGAACGAACCTCGCTTTGAGAACCTTTGTCTTGTTGTGAAAGAGAGTCGTTTGGGGAGGATACTACTTTAAAATTTGGACGGTTTAGCTGAACTTCACGAACGTACAACTCTTGATTTTGAAGTCCATACCAGAGGCCAGTAAATGAAAGTTCATCTAAGGTCAACTCAAATATAACCTGTTCAGAAGTAGCCTTTTCAAGATGAATAGGCTGCATAACAATCCCATCAAAAATTATTCCTCGACGAATCAGTGATAGATGAACACGGTTAAATTCCAGTTCGTAAACCCCATTGAAGGAGTTATTTAATTTTTTTCGGAGGAGGTTACCTAGGAAAAGGTTCGATCCAAAATAGAGGGTAAACTCTAGGGTTAAAATCGTAAGCAAGGACAACCCTAGTACTCTTAACACGCTTTTCCGTAAGGCAGACCTTTTGGGATTTTCCTGAGAAGTAGACTTGGTCCCCATATAAAAGTAATATGGATTAAATATACCAACTAATATCCCTTATACGAAAAAAGCAGCCAATTGGCTGCTTTTTAAATTGCTGTAGGGGAAGGATTCGAACCTCCACGCGGCAGTTAGGCATACTCTAGTTGAAACATGCTTTATCCCGTTCCGATCTAATGACCGGCATCCCCACCCCCGAGACAGGAGGGCTTGTCTGCCAATTTCAACACCCTACAAGGTATTTTTTTAAATAATTAGTACACTTACTTTGTTCCCCTTAATGGCAACAGAAGCAAATGTATAAAAAAGGTTATTATTTTAAAATTTATTTAATGTTTTGTTGATTTTTTTATTGTATTTTTATTTAAATGACGATTTTTTTATTGTATTGATAAATATAACTTGAAAATTGATGCCTAAAATGCCGTCTTGAAAATTTAAATTCATACAGGTAGGCAAATAAAAAAACCATGAAATAAAATTTCATGGTTTTAGTCAATTAACAATAAACCCAAAATAACCTGTTGTAAGGGAAGGAATCGAACCTTCAAAAAACAAAACTACGCTGAGTAAATTTTTGTTTTATTTTCCTAACTAATTGAGAAAAAAAATCTCATTTTTTTGCCTTACACGAATGAATTACCTGAAGTATTTCAACAGGACAAATATACAACAGGCGCTCTTTATTTACATATTATTCAATAAAATTTATAAAAATTTACATTATTTTTAAGGAAATCGATTGAAATATATGGGCGTGTAAATTTTATACCTATTTGACCAATTAAAATTGAAGAATTGATATCAATAGGTGGTCTAGTTCTTCTAAAGAAGTAAATTAAATAGTAGGCTATGCCCCAACTGGAAGGAAAAAAATTGTTTGAATAACTGCCGGCAATCAGTAAAAGTATTAATCTACCTGAACATAGTGATCCCATTTAGCGAGAACAGTTGAAAAATCAGTGGGTAAAGGTGCTTCAAAATAGAGGTTTTCTTTAGTGATTGGGTGAACAAAACCCAAGCTTTTTGCATGCAAGGCTTGCCTAGGCATGGCCTGAAAGCAATTGCTGATAAAACTTTTGTATTTGGCAAACTGAGTTCCTTTTCGAATCTTGTCTCCCCCATACATCGCATCATTGAACAAGGGATGGCCCAAAAATTTAAAATGCGCACGAATTTGATGCGTTCTCCCCGTTTCTAAGGTGCACTGAACAAGAGACACATACCGAAGGCGCTTCACTACTTTCCAATGAGTAACCGCATGCTTGCCCTGACTTCCATCTGGAAAAACATCCATCACCTTGCGGTCCTTGGCACTACGCCCCACATTTCCTACAATAGTGCCTTCATCCAACTCTGGCTCACCCCAAATAAGAGCTAAGTACGTTCGCTGAATAGTATGGTGAAAAAATTGTGCTGCCAATGGAGCCATTGTTTCTTCGGTCTTTGCAATCACCAAAAGGCCAGAAGTATCCTTATCTATTCGATGGACTAGCCCAGGCCTTCCTACATTTCCTTTCATCTCAGGTAAATTTTCAAAATGAAAAACCAAGCCATTCACCAAAGTACCCGACCAATTGCCATGTGCTGGATGAACAACCATGCCAGGCGGCTTATTGACTACCAACAAGTCGTCATCCTCAAAAACAATGTCCAAGGGAATATTTTCAGAAATTACTTCGGTATCTCGGGGAGGTTTTTCCAAAAGCACCCGGATATCATCTAGCCCTTTGATTCGGTAATTGGACTTGACGGAATGGCCATTGACTTGTACCCCTCCAGAGTCGATGGTTTGCTGCACCTTATTGCGAGTGGCATTGGCAATCCGTTCTGTTAAAAATTTATCAATCCGAACGGGAGACTGCCCTTTGTCCACTACAATTCGATGGTGTTCATACAAGGCTAACTCATCCTCTTCAAAGTCTTCTTCAAGATGCTGTTCAGTCATGCTACAAAAATAGGAGGATGTCTCGTAACTTTGTCAAAATAGTTTTAATGCTCCTCCGCCAGCCTATCCCATGTGACCTCCTATCACACCCACTACTTGATCAAAAGCAAGTAGCACTTCAGGTCTTACGATTGGATCAGGTTCATCCTGAGGTATCAGGAAATAAATTTTTTAAGCTAAGGTACAACTTACAAGAAGCCCTCAACCAAAACCATCAACAAGTGTTAACTTTTGGTGGGGCTTATTCCAATCATATTTATGCTACCGCGGCTGCGGCAAAGGAAGTAGGTCTAGCTGCTGTTGGGATTATCCGGGGAGAATCACTTGATTCAAAAAATCCCACTCTAAACTTTGCTAAGTCTGCCGGCATGAGGCTAATAGGTGTTTCACGCACACAGTATAGGGAAAAAAGCCAACCTGCTTTTCTTGAACTAATGCGCCAAAAATTTGGGAATTTTTACCTAATTCCAGAAGGCGGCACGAATACCTTTGCCATCCAAGGCGCACGTGAAATTTTATCTTCAAGCCAATCAGACAGCTCTCATGTACTAGTTCCCATCGGCACTGGAGGTACTTTTGCAGGGATAGCTGCCTCCATCTTTTCTCACCAAAAATTACTCGGAATTTCTGCTTTGAAAGGAGAAGGGATCCGGGACGAAATAACCAAACTTTTACGGGCAGAAAGCATACAAACCAATGGCAGTATTGAACTAGTTACCCAGTATCACCAGGGGGGCTATGCCAAATGGACGGCGGAGCTGATTTCCTTTATCCACTGGTTTTGGGAGAAGTTTGATATCCCTCTAGATCCTATTTACACGGGAAAAATGGCTTTTGCCTGCTGGGATTTATTGAAGAAAAACCATTTTCCTCCAGGCTCTCGAATTCTAATGGTTCATACTGGAGGACTTCAAGGGAATCGTGGATTTACCCAACGAACAGGCATCGTTCTCCCTACTCCCGTATTGTAAAAAAATCTGCTCCCTCTTGCGGATGTAGTTGCAGCACATTCGCAACTACTAGGCGAACGAGCGTTTTAGAGGCCAAATAAAGTGGAATACTGGCTACCTTGGCAAACTCTTTGACAGTGATTTTTTGTTGCTCAGCCAAAAACTTCATCAATACCTCTTCTTTTTTTCCATAGGTGAATACGGTATCTCGTGGCACCCTGCTTTTGCGTAGCACCTCCCAGACCTCTCGACTGGCTTGCACGGTACGATCCTGAACACGGATAAAAGAGAATTTTTTTCCTTGAACTACCAGAAAATGAGGTCGATTTGGACTATGGGGGATTCGAAATACCGCTACTCCTTTCTTCTCCGATAGTTTTACAGTTGCCACTTCTACTTCTAAAGGAGGAAAAATGAGTTCTCGGATGGCCTTTTCCATCACAAAAATCTCCTCCTCAATAAACCGCTGCCCACTTACTGTGCCGTCATCGTCTACTCCAATCAGTAAACTTCCTCCATGTGTATTGGCCAATGCAATGACCTCACGAACAATCTTTTCAGGAAAGTTTGCCTTTTTTTTAAACTCGATTTGAAGTCCTTCTCCCTTGAGAGCCAGTTCTTTTACCTCCTGAAGTGTCATGATGCCCGGATCGAATCGTTTATATCTTTCGGTTCAATTCTTCTAATCGTTTCTTTTGCGCCATCCATTCATCTCTCAACCGCGCAGCCTCCATGAAGTTCAATTCCTTGGCTGCTTTTTCCATTCCTTTTTGCGTTTGCATGATCAACTTCTCTAATTTATCCTTGCTGAGGTACTGAACCACTGGGTCTGCCACCAAAAAGGCCTCTCCTGGCATAGGCTCGGCATACATTTTTGGGTTTTTCTTGGAATCTGCAACCTTTGTTTGTCCCATGATTTTGTCTCTGGACTTAATGACGGTGGTTGGAGTAATGTTATGCTCAAGATTGTAGGCGATCTGAAGTAATCTCCGCCGCTTGGTTTCGTCAATGGCCGACTGCATGGAATGGGTCACTTGATCTGCATACATGATCACCCGGCCTTCTGAGTTTCTCGCAGCTCGACCAATGGTCTGCACCAAAGAGCGTTCATTTCTTAAAAACCCCTCTTTATCCGCATCCAAAATGGCAACTAGAGCTACTTCCGGGAGATCCAAGCCCTCTCGCAGTAGGTTGACCCCAACCAGTACATCAAAAATTCCCAAGCGAAGCTCTCGAAGAATTTCTACGCGATCCAATGTTTTCACTTCCGAGTGAATGTAGCGCGACTTAATCCCAGCCCGCTCTAAATACTTTTGAAGTTCCTCCGCCATTCTTTTCGTTAACGTAGTTACTAGTACACGAGCTTCTTTTTTGATAGTTTGATCGATCTCTTCCAAAAGATCATCCAACTGGTTTAGGCTAGGACGAACCTCAATGGTAGGGTCCAGAAGTCCGGTGGGACGAATAATTTGCTCGACTACCAGTCCTTCTGTTCTTGTCAATTCATAGTCCGCAGGTGTGGCTGACACATAAACAATCTGATTGATCAGCTGCTCAAACTCTTCAAATTTAAGGGGGCGATTATCCAAAGCCGAAGGCAATCGGAATCCATAATCCACCAAATTGACTTTTCGAGATCGATCTCCTCCCCACATTGCCCTTACCTGTGGAATCGTCACATGGCTTTCATCAATGACTAGAAGGTAATTCTCTGGAAAATAATCCAATAGACAAAATGGACGTGTGCCAGGCTTTCTTCGGTCAAAGTACCGAGAGTAATTTTCCACTCCCGAACAATAGCCCAATTCTCGAATCATCTCCAAGTCAAACTCTGTTCTTTCTTGAAGCCTTTTCGCTTCCAAAAATTTTCCCTCCTTCTCAAAAAAGGTTAGTTGAGCCATCAAATCGTCCTGTATTTCGTGTATGGCAGTATCGATGGTGTCCCTTCCAGTCACAAATAGATTTGCAGGAAAAATAGAAATGATTTTTTCATCCGAAAGTTTCTTTCCCGTGCTTGGCTCAATTCGCTGTATAGCCTCGATTTCATCTCCCCAAAAAATTATGCGGTACCCAAAATCTGCATAGGCCACATACACATCAACCGTATCTCCCTTAACCCGGAAAGTTCCCCGGGTCAACTCTTGCTGGGTACGGCTATACAAAATATCCACCAACTTAAAGAGAAGTTGATTTCTAGGAATCCGATCGCCTTCCTGTAATCGCAAAACATTTTTTCCAAACTCTTCTGGGTTACCAATGCCATAAATGCAAGATACCGAAGCTACCACAATCACGTCACTACGCCCAGACAAAAGAGCCGATGTAGCACTCAAACGGAGTTTTTCGATTTCCTCGTTGATACTTAAGTCTTTTTCGATATAGGTGCCCGAACTTGGAATAAAAGCTTCAGGCTGGTAATAATCGTAATAGGAAATAAAGTATTCGACTGCATTATCAGGAAAAAATTGCTTGAACTCTCCATATAGCTGGGCAGCAAGTGTCTTGTTATGACTCAAAACTAAAGTTGGCCGCTGAGTCTGTTGAATGACATTGGCTATCGTAAAGGTTTTTCCAGATCCGGTTACCCCTAACAATACTTGTGCAGGGTCTCCTGCCTTTAAACCCGAGACCAGCTCCTTAATGGCCTGTGGCTGATCGCCTGTTGGCTGATAATCTGAAGTAAGTTTAAATTCCATCGCTTATCTCCAACATCAATTCTGGGTAAAAAAGTTTAGATATCCTACAAACTCATGAATGGAAGACTCAGTCAATTTTCCGGTTGTAGAAAAGAAAATTAGTTCGCAAAAGGATAAGTAAAAGAAGTGGAATTAGTGCAGGGGAGAAAGATTGTAGTCCCAGCATCCAAAGCAACAAAACCATTACTGTCGCTCCTATAACGAAGAGTAGATAGGAAGAAAGCCAAGCGGCATTAGGACGATTGAATAATCCCCATACCAAGACCAAGTGGCCTGGAAAAGCCCATAGTAGATTCCAGTTCCACACTGTTGCTGTATGATCTGTAAAAAACCAAAGAAAGGTGACCACCAATCCAATGATGCCAAGACTTCCAAAAAGCAGGAAATCCAAGCCTTTCATCAATTTCCCTTTTTTGAATCCATACCCAGTCAGGCCTACAAAAACTAAGGTCAAACACCAGAAGGCAACCAAAGGATTAAACAGTGAAAAGGAAGACGGTTCCTCAGGATATTCCAAAATCACCTGGCTTCGCTTTACAAAGGGACGAATTACTCCATTCTGAAGGACAGTAGCTTCTGCAAATGCTTGTTCCATGTAGGTAGGCAAAAACTGTTTTTCTCGTGGGCTTGCAGGACGATCGATGACTGATCCCAAAGCCAAGTCTATTCCAAAATCAGCCCAGGGTAATGGTGCTACGAACTCATCCACCAAGTCCCGAAATGTTTTTTTCTCCTCGGCAATGGAATCATTCCATATCAGTTGAGCGCCAATGGCAATTTCAAAGGCATCTCTAATTTTCGTTGCGCAATTATTGTAAAAAAAATCATACTTGTAAAATCTCCTTGCAGGGTCGTATTGGGCATCCAAATGCTGAACTAAAAAATCTGTTTGTTCATCCGTTAAATTCAACACCTGCTCCCGTAGTCCCCTTTTGTAGAAGTCATATTCCACAACAAAACGATCGTAGTTGGAAATGCTCAGCATATAATTGAGCTTGCCAGTAGCAAACTTTCCATAAAAATTAGGCGTATCAAAGTCAAAAGTTCCAAAATTAAAGACTACATCTCTCCCTTCAGGCACCAATTCACGAAGACGAATAGCACTGTGCCCAAAAGAGGAATAAAGTTCTTTTCCTGGATCTGCAGTCAGTAAACTTACTTCCCATAGTTGTGCCCGGGAAGGGCTTATCCCCACAAAGGTCCAAAATATCAGAAATAGTAGAAATTTGTAGGTTGCTTTCATGGATAGCTTAACGTTGCATGGATACCCGAGATGCTGGTTTTTCTCCACCAACAACTATTTTTGCATTGCAATATAAGGCTTATCCAACGCATTTACGCACTTGTTACCAATTCTTAAATACCAATGAGATGAGCTGCAATTAGGCAAGTCGCTCAAGATAGATTTGAATTACTGCGGAATATTTTTCACAAACCACCCCTTACCAAAAAGAACTTCAATCCTTATTTTCTTAAAGTACGGGTTACAATCCATCTAATCAAAAATCTAAACAACAGTGCCCTGCACCTTCCTTGGAGTTTGCTTGAACTTCGTTGAGTAAACCAATTAAACTCCCCTACAAGAGCAATAGTGGATTTAGCTCTTATTTCTCTTCCCTTACTCTAAATTTTTAACCTTTTTAATCCAACCCTCCAGTGGTTCCTCACAGATTTTATTTCACATGGAGGTCAAATCTATTTTATAGCTTGTATTTTCCTAGTTTTTCGAAGATTTACCTAACTTTCAAGACGGACCAACCGCATTAAACCCATGACCTTTTTATTTGTATTTCTTTCTATAGCCCTTTTAGTGGTGCTGATAGTTTGGGCTAAATTGAATCCCTTTCTCTCCTTTTTAATCACTGCAATCGCTGGAGGCTTTCTTTTAGGGCTTCCTGCAAACGAGGTAGCCAGCTCCATCCAAAAAGGAATGGGTGCATTGTTAGGAGATTTGGTCATTGTGATTGTTACAGGCGCCATGCTTGGAAAATTAGTGGCTGAAAGTGGAGCAGCGCAACGAATTGCTAGTTTCCTAATGGGCATTTTTGGGGAGAAATACATTACCTGGGCAATGGCATTAACTGGCCTAGTTGTGGGAATTCCCTTGTTTTACAATGTAGGATTTGTGCTATTGGTACCCCTTGCCTTTACCCTCTCCTACCAATACCGATTGCCTGCAGTGTATGTAGGCTTGCCCTTGCTTGCCGCCTTGTCAGTGACTCATGGCTTTCTACCTCCGCACCCTTCACCCGCAGCACTTGTGGGGCAGTTTGATGCCAATATGGGATTGACCCTGCTCTATGGCGGAATCATCGCAATTCCAACCATCATCCTTGCAGGTCCTCTACTTGCGCCTTTGCTAAAAGGGATTACTGCTCAACCCTTACCTACTTTTCAGGCCGACCCAAAACCTGAAGCTGAGCTTCCTGGAATCGGAAACAGTGTACTTACCGCCTTACTTCCTGTGGTCTTATTAGTAGCCACCACTATTTTGTCCATGTCGGTATCGGCTACCCATCCACAGCGTCCCTTCCTCGACTTTTTAGCCAACCCAAGTGTCGTTATGCTCGTGTCGGTAGGGTTTGCCACTTATTCCTTAGGGCTTCGAAGAAAACAAACCATGTCGCAATTGATGGACATTTACACCATAGCAACTAAGGACATTTCCATGATTCTCTTGATTGTGGCGGGAGCAGGAGCATTGAAACAGGTTTTTACCGATTCTGGTGTAAGCCTGGCCTTGGCAGAAGGAATACAATCTTGGAACATGCATCCCCTCCTCTTAGCTTGGCTAATTACTGCCATCATTCGAATAGCAGTAGGCTCAGCAACAGTTGCCGGATTGACCACTGCTGGAATTATTGCTCCCCTTGTGCCGTCCTTGGCTGTAGACCCTAATTTATTAGTACTCTCAATAGGGGCAGGGAGCTTGGTCTTCTCCCATTTCAATGATGGAGGATTTTGGATGTTCAAAGAATACTTTAACCTAAGTATAAAAGACACCTTACGTTCTTGGACCCTGATGGAGACCATTGTAGCAGTAGCAGGTTTAGTTGGAGTATTGCTCCTAGATTCCCTGTTAAAGTTTCTTTGACGTAATAGTTATCTCACTTCACCCGCATCAATTTTCTAAAGAAAAGAGTTTTCGAAACAATTTGAATGAATACTAGACCCTCTTTTTTTAAATTTTGAATTAATTGTCACCCAATCCCCACTCTTTATGCAAAGCCCAGAACAAAATTTTGAAAGCCTTGGACTACTTCTTCCACCTGCTCCAAAGCCCTTAGGAGTGTATACTCCAAGCTTAATTGTAGGAAATTTTCTCTACCTATCTGGCCATGGAACTGTTCAACGGGATGGAAGCCTCATTATTGGAAGAATTGGGGAAGAGTTGGATATAGAAGAAGGAAAATTGGCTGCTAGGCAAGTTGGACTAGCCATGCTAGCCACAATCAAGTCTTCTTTAGGCTCCTTGGATAAGGTGAAGCGGGTCATCAAAGTACTTGGAATGGTCAACTGCGTTTCTTCTTTTGAAAAACATCCCTATGTGATGAATGGCTGTAGCGAGCTTTTTGCGTCAGTCTGGGGAAATGAATTGGGGGTAGGAGTTCGTTCCGCGGTAGGCATGGGATCCCTTCCTGACAATATTCCTGTGGAAATTGAAGGGCTATTTGAATTACATTAAGGATTGACCAGCGCCTTATACGATTGAAACAAACTCAAAACATCCCGTACATAGTTGACGGCTATGTGCCCTTTGGCGTACCCACTTTTGACTACGGGGTCACGGTAATAGGTAGGATCGCTCTTCAAATTTAAATAATTAGAAACCTCTCCCCAGTTTTGGTTGTCTTTACCATATTTCAAAGTCAATCTCCAGGCATCCTCCACATGGCCTTGACCAATGTTGTAAGATGCTAAAATGAATTTTATTCGTTCGTTAGTTTTGGGCACCCGCTTCATCCAAAATTTGTCTAAATACAATAGAAATTTTACTCCACCTCGAAGGGATTCTACAGGGTCGTTGGGATTAGTTACTCCAAATCGCTCCAAGGTAACAGGCATCAATTGCAATAAACCTTGGGCACCAGCATACGAAACTGCGGTCGTATCAAAACGAGATTCCTTATAGACAATCGCCGCTAGAAGTCGCCAATCCCAACCCAGAGTTTTAGCATGTTCTTGAATCAAGTCATCGTACAAGGAAATGCGATTGCCTCCAAGTGAGGAATAGGCACTAGTAGATCGGAAGTGCTGATTCTTGGAATTCAAGAAGTATTTCGCATACAAATCAGGGATAAAACGTTTCTTTTTTTCCACTAACCAAGTATTTACATGTTGAAGTAGTTGGGTAGATGAGCTTCGAACTACCCAATTAATCTCCCCTGCCTTTGCTACCTCCAAACCGAGGTACAATTCTTCGTAGTAGGTCACATTCGCTTGCGCTATTTGCTGAGTGGCTACCGTCCACTTAATTTCATGATCTACAAGCCGATCGAGCAATGTTTCTTCATGTGCTTGTTCTTCAAAAATTAAAAAATCCAAGTCTAACGAATCCTTAATTTGCTCCAATTGTTGTTTATAAACGGCCCCCTTTCGAACCACAATCGTGTCTGAGCCTAAATTTTGCCATCTGGCCAACTTTTTATTCCCCACTAAATAAGTACTCGTACTGCCTACTGCCTGTGTAAAATCGACCTCGGAGGATTCGTTTCTGTTTTTCTGAACATTCATTGCAATTAAATCCACCTTTCCTTCTTCAAGTTTCCTAAAGGCCTCTTCTATCTCCGATGCCACCACAAACTCAATTTGTACACCAAGCCGCTTCCCTAGGTCTAATAGGAGCTCGTATTCATATCCCATCCTCCGACCTCTGTATATATAATAGCTGCTCGAATTATTGTCTACAGCCACCCGCAAGGTCCCCCGAGATTGAATTCCCACTAGGTCTAAAATAAAAATTGAATCGGTCTTTGGTTTCTCTTTTAAGGTTAGGAACCAAAACGACACTGCGAGTAGAAGTGAGGCAGCAACTGCAAGAAGTAGTTGTTTATGTTTTCCCATTTGAATGGACCATCAAGCCCTAAATTTTGAAAATACTTGGCAAAGCCTATGCCAAATAAATGGGTTTAGGAGTAGGAAGAAAAAAAGGGAAGCTTTAGCTTCCCCTTTTTTAATTCGTCGATTCTTCCAAAGAAGTAGTAAAAAATAGATTTCCCGACAGACGAAGCAACTCTATTTCTTGTTCTTTGATTTGGTAAATAGAAGTAATCAATCTATTCTCTGCTGAAAGCAAATTCACCTGTGCATCTCTAAATTCCAAATAAGAGGCAATTCCCAAACGAAAACGTTCCAAGGCAATTTCTGAATTTTCTTTAGCAACCTGGTAGTTCTTTTGTTCAATTGAAAGCAATCCAAGGTTGTTATCATAGGTATTATAAGCTCGTTGTAGATCGGATTTCAGCTGGATTTCATACTGCTCCAAGGAGTAGTCTTGAATTCGTTGATTCACTTTCGCACTTTGAATTCGTCGATTGAGGGTTAATCCACTAAAAAGATTGAAGGTGATCGAACCTCCATAGTTTAAGCCTTGTCTTTCGTTTTGAATTAAAAATCCTGCATCTGAATTGAAGACCGAATTATTAAAACTTGAGTTTAAGTTGAGGGCTGGTAAGCGCTGTGCTTGAAGCTCTTTCAATTGCAAAAAAGCATCGTTATTCCGTCTCTGATTTGCGAGTAAGAGTTTGTTATCTAGAAATGCATTCTCTACTAGTTCGCCCAAAGAAAGCGTCTTCCCTATGGAAATGGTACTGTCTTGAATCAAATAATCAGTACCTGGGTCTGTTGCAAGCAGCTCATTGAGGTTGACTCTTGCATTTTGGATTACCTGATATTGGGTCATCAATAAACTAGAATCTCCATTGTAATCTACTTGTGCCGCTAAAAAATCCCGTTTACCTGCTCCTCCAAGTTCGTATTGGGCTTGGGCTATTTCTAGACGAGCTTTGCTCAATTCCAGGGTTTGCTCCAATACTTTAAACCGTTGAAGCTCCAAAATTAAACGGTAGTAAGCCGTGGAGATACCAGCTATTGTGTTTTCTACTATAATTTTCGCTTCTAATTCGCTGATTTCTTCCAGTAATCCAAGCCTACGCATGGTCACTAGGGATTCAGGCCTAAAACCATAAATCCCAACAAAACTATAGGCTTTATTTCGGGACTTTGCTGCATCAATTTCCCGAGGGTTTTCGGGATCACTTACAAAAGTTTGAGTTACGTCTTCCGTTGAAAAGGACCGAAGGTAATTGGCGTTCAACGTAGGCATAAAGAAATTTCCTGCTGCTATCTTTTTATCCAGCGATCGAAGGTTTTGATTTTCTACTCCAATTTTTATTTGAAGGTTATTTTCAAGACCCAATTCCAAGGCCTTCTCCAGATCCAAAGACTCCTGAGTTTGTGCCCAAGCCCCGGTTATACTCAAGATCCATACGAGCAAAAGTGTTCCTTTTTTCATGCGGTTTTTGCTAAAACTCCTTTTTTAGAGGTGAGGAAGGTGTACACGGCAGGGATGATGAATAGTGTCAAGACAGTAGAAAATGCAAGCCCTCCTATTACAGCAGCTCCCATAGGCACTCTACTTTCAGCACCTGCTCCCAAAGCCAAGGCAATAGGAAGAATCCCCAAAATAGTGGATAAACTAGTCATTAAAATTGGTCTAAAACGAGCGACTGCAGCTCCAAAAATCGCTTGTTCTGCATCCAATCCCTGTTCTTTACGCTGATTGGCAAATTCAACAATTAAAATTCCATTTTTGGTAACCAAACCAATAAGCATGATAATCCCAATTTGACTAAAAATATTTAAAGTAAACCCAAAAAGCCAAAGAGTTGCCAAGGCACCGAAAATCGCTAAAGGCACCGTAAACATGATAGTTAATGGATCCGTAAAACTTTCAAATTGCGCAGATAGGACCAAATAAATCAATACCAAGGCAAAAATAAAGGCAAACAACAAACTGTTGGAACTTTCCCTAAATTCTTTGGAAGGTCCGGTAACATCAGTGGCATACGATTCATCCAATACTTCAGCTGCGATCTTATCCATCTCTTCCAATCCTGCTCCAATGGTCACCCCATCGGCAAGATTCGCAGAAATAGTGGCACTCACAAAGCGATTGAATCGGTACAATTGAGGGGGAGTACTTTTCTCCACTACGCGCACCAAATTATCCAATTGAATCAGTTGCCCATTATCACCTCTCACATAAAGCATGCGAAGATTTACAGGCTCATTTCGATCTTGGAGTTGCATTTCACCGATTACCTGGTATTGCTTGCCACCTCTAATGAAGTAGGCAAATCGCTGTCCTGAGTAGGAAAGTTGCAAGGTTCGCGCTATTTCCTGCACCGATACCCCCATATTTCTTGCGCGCTCACGATCAATTTCTATCTCAAGTTCAGGTTTGGTAAACTTTAAATTAATATCTGTAAAGATGAAGGCAGGGTTTTGGGATGCTTTTTCCAAGAAAGGAGGAATTACTTCCTTCAATTTTTCTAAAGTAGGGGCTTGGATAACATATTGCACTGGCAATCCACCGCGTCGATCTCCAATAGAGACAGGTTGCTGTGCAAAAGCACGAACTGCCGTCACTCCTTTGAGCGATGCGTTAATTTGAGTGAATATTTCTTGTTGGGTTCTTGATCGGGCTGCAGGCTCTGTCAAATAAATCCGTACAAAGCCGGAGTTGGTATTGGCCGTACCAAATCCAGGTGAGGTCATACTTGTCAATCCTGCGCGCTCATTTTCAGCCAAATCCACCGTAAGTTGATTGGTTAGGTCACTGATAACCTTGTCCATAAATGAAAAAGTTGCCCCCTCAGGGCCAGACATGTTGATCCGCAATTCAGAGCGATCTTCGATAGGAACCAACTCGGTTTGAATGTTTGAAAAAAGCCAGTAAATCCCAAAAATCATCAGACCAATGATTGGGAATGCGACCCAACGAACGGTCATAAATTTACTTAAGGCAGCATCATAACGCTCATTTAACCAAACAAAGAATGGTTCTGTGAATCGATAAAACGCATTTTGCTTGGTTCGCAACTTCAGCATTTTTGCACTTAGCATAGGCGTCATGGTAAGTGCAACAAAGGAGGAAATGATTACGGAGCCAGCAACGACAATTCCAAATTCTCTAAACAACCTCCCTGTGGTCCCTGTCAAAAAAATTACAGGTAGAAATACTGCCGCCAAAGCAACCGTGGTAGCAAGTACTGCAAAAAATATTTCTTCAGAACCTTTGGCAGCTGCCTCCATGGGTTTTTCCCCTTTTTCAATTCGAGAGTATATATTTTCCAGTACGACAATGGCGTCATCCACCACCAAACCAATAGAGAGAACAATTCCGAGGAGAGTAAGCACATTGATGGAAAAATCCATCAAGTACATAATAAAAAACACCCCAATTAGTGATATTGGAATGGTGACAACAGGTATAAAAGTGGTTCTCCAGTCTCTTAAAAAAAGAAAAATTATAGCAACCACGAGAATAAAGGCCGTAAGTATGGTTTCTTGAACCTCTTGGATGGACTGCCGAATGTAGGAAGTCCCATCAAAATTTAGTTCTGCGCCTACATCTGCTGGAAGATCTTTTTTGATAAACTCCAATCGCTTGTAAAATTCATCCGCAATTTCAATATTATTGGAGCCAGGAAGAGGAACAAGCACGACTGCAACCATCGGAACTCCATCTCTACGAAGTAGCGTCTTTTCATTCAACGCCGAAAGTTCTGCAGTACCGATATCTTGAAACCGAACTAAGTTTGTTTCGCTTTCCTTTATAATCAACTCGTTGAATTCCTGTGGTGAACTTAGTCTACTTTTCGTGCGCACCGATAATTCAATAGTTTGCCCTTCAATCCTTCCAGAAGGAAGTTCCACGTTTTCACTTTGAATCTTGGCCAGGACATCCATGGGCGTGATGCCGTAAGATGCCATTTTGAGTGGGTCCATGCGCAAGCGGATGGCATATTCTTTTTCCCCCCATATTTGAACCCTACTTACTCCAGGAATAGTTTGTAGGCGCTCCTTAAATACATTGTCTGCAATTTCAGAAAGCTCAAGCAAACTTCTTTTGGTGCTCTTAACATTCACACCAATGATGGGTTGTGAATCCGCATCTGCCTTTGAAACAACGGGAGGATCTGCATCAGGGGGCAAATTACGCTGAGCACCAGAAACCTTGTCTCGCACATCGTTTGCTGCAGCTTCTAAGTCTGCCCCTACCTCAAATTCCACCGTAATGTTACTACGCCCATCCGAACTCGTAGAGGTTAGGGATTTAATCCCTTGAATTCCGTTAATCTGTTCCTCCAGTGGCTCTGTTATTTGAGCCAAAATCACATCCGCATTGGCCCCAACGTAAGAAGTACTCACATTGATTACTGGAGGATCAACGGAAGGGTATTCACGTACCCCCAACAGCGAAATGCCTATCCCACCAAATAGCAAGATGACAAGGGACATGACCATGGCCAATACTGGCCTTCTTATACTGATACTGGAGAGACTAGCCATGAGAGTTAATTTATTTGAGTGGGCTTAACTGGCATTCCTTGACGTACTTGCATTACTCCTGTAGTAAGCACTAAATCTCCCTCCAAAAGGCCCGAAACAACCTGAACTTGAGTGTCTGTACGCTTACCGATTTCGATGAGCCGCTGTTCTGCTTTCCCATCTGCACCTACAACGAATACCTTGTATCCAGACAATTCAGGAATAACAGATTCTGCCGGAACAAGTAGGGCATCTTCTTGAACATCCAACACAAACCTGATTTTCACAAACATCCCTGGAAGGTATTTGCCCTCACTGTTGGGACTTTGTGCACGCAATTTGATGGTACGTGTTGCTGCATCAATTTGCGGCTCATAAGCATACACTTTTCCTGCTACCTCCTCAGTAGAAGATTCACTACTAAAGTAAATAGGAGAGCCCACCGAGACCATTGCTGCATACCGTTCAGGGATAGAAAACTCTAGTTTAATTGGATCAATATTGACAATACTCACGATCACATTCGCACTATTTATTACTGCCCCTTCCGATACTTGACGGAGGCCTAACCTTCCGCTAAACGGAGCACGAATAACTGTCTTCTCCAACTGCGCCTGAACCAGCTTGATGTCAGATAACGCTGTATTGTACTGATTTAGTACTATGTCGTATTCTTCTTGACTTATCGCCTCTCTTGCCAAAAGTTGCTTTTGCCTAGATTCTTGGGTTTGAAATAGTTTTTGAGTGTACTGAAGCCGTTGGTATTGCGCTTGAAGCTCGTTGTCATTGAGGTACAAAAGAGGCGTCCCTTTGGTCACATACTCCCCTTCTTTAAAATTTATTTTTGAGACAAGCCCACTAATTTCTGGCTTGATTGCTACAGACTCATTGGGTAAAATAGTTCCAGAAACTTGAAGCTGGTTATTCAATGTTTCTTTCTTCAATTGGATCACCTCTACTGTCAAGGGTTCACCTGGCCCATTAGGCCTTGATTGTATAGGACTTTCACCTTCTTGATTCCCCAACCTAGGATAAAAATAGGCTGCAGCAAGCATTGCAAGAATCCCTACTACTAGAAATAGTTTAGTTTGTTTTTTCATTTTAAAAAGAACTAGAACTGTTGGTTTTTTATAAACGCCAAGGAGCGTTGGTTAAATTCCTCTGGTTTTTCAACATTAACCACATGGCCACATTGATTTAATACCTCAAGAATCGAATTTTTATGAAAGCGAATTAAATTTTTTACAGGCTCTAGAAACATCACATCCTGATCTCCCATAATGTAAAGCGTTGGGATGCCTAAATCCTTTTCCTTAAAATAACGAAGCAGAGGATTGATGTCTTTGGTCAATTTAAACCACCTGATAAATTCTTTTTGACATAATTTTTGAGCCTCATGAATAAACAAACTTCTAGACTCAGCATGCTGCTTACGTGGCATAATTACAAAAGCAAACAAGCGATATAGCCACATGTAAGGTATTACTCGCTTGAATGCATTGCCAAAAAAAACTAAAAGGCGGCTTTGTACTGTAAGACGAGTCACCGCTCCCGCCAAAACCAAGGACTTTACCCGCCCAGGTTCGATTTCTGCCAATTGCCTCGCTAAGATAGTTCCCAACGAGACCCCCATGAAATGCGCTGGAGGCAACTTTAGATGGGCTAATACTTCCACAATGTCTCGTGTAACTGCTTCAAATGTATACTGCTGTGACCAAATTGCTTGGGGCATGGTCACTGATTTACCATGACCTCTTAGATCAATCAATAAAAGATTGTAATCTTTTTGAAAATCTCGAAGCTGCTTGAACCATACCGCAGAACTCCCTCCTGCACCGTGGATAAAAACTACCCACTCCCTACTTGTAGAATGCAAAAATTGCTTGTAGTATAACATATGGTAACAAATCCTGATTAAGCACCCCTCCACAGGAAGACAAATATACCATTGTTTTTCCGCAGTCCTTTAGAAAACATAAGGAAGGCAAATCAATGCCATCAATGGAAAATAAATGGGATATCCTCTTTCCGACTAAGTGCTAGCGTACTTACCTAGATGATCTTAGATGGCAACTAGCGAGTAAACAAAAAAAAGCGCCCTGTGGTTCAGGGCGCTTTTCATAGTATTGAAATACGAATTAGTTGAAGATGTATCTCAACCCAAACTGCATTCTCCAAACGTCTGAAACTCCAGCAGTCGGTCTGAAAGATTCAGAAATCAAACTAGTACCAAAGTTTCTCAATCTGTACTGTAGCTTTCCATCAGCACTTGTAATTGGAGAACCCCCAGCTAGCAATTGGTTGGAATTAAAAGTTTGGCCCACTCCAAAGTTTGGATCCAATAGGTTACCTACGTTCAAGATATCCACTCGGAATTCTAGGCTGTTCTTCTTGCCTTTGAAGTTGGTAAACAACTGCTGAGCAAAGGAAAGATCTGCACGATATACCATTGGCATGATGACCGCACCTCTTTCGGCATACTTGCCACGATTCGCACTTAAGTACTTATCCTGCAAAATATAGGCTTCAAAAGCATCTGCTTGTTCCTGAGCAGTAAAGGTCTTTCCACTAGAAGTAAACTGTTGGAAGTTCATTTCTGCCTTAGTCGCTGGGATGTAAATCAAGTCGTTTGATCTACCTCCATCGTTATTTACATCCGAAGAATACACATAGCTACCGTTTCCAATCGTTCTCCCTTCCCAGAAAATAGAGATGGAAGTATTTCCAAACTTAAAGAAGTCTTTGGAATAGGAAGCAGTTACAAATGCTCTATGACCCATAAAGTTGGAAGAAAAGCCTAACCCTGGGTTATTTGGATCACCAGATATTGGATTGTTAAACCAGGATCCTGAAGCAATAGATCCCGGATCTACCGTGTTTTTTGCTTCTCCATAGCTATAAGCTGCTTTCAAAAACAATCCATTGGAAAATGGTCTCTCCAAGGAGAAAGAAGCTACCCAAGAATATCCAATCGCTTGGTTGGATAAAGTGATCGCATTAGGAATTTTTGAGTTGATTCGATTGTTTGTCCATCTTTGACGATTGTCATTGCCTGCAAACTGGCTTTGGTGTACAGGAAGGTTCGCATTGTGATATGCAATACCGTTTACATCCTGGTTGTAGATAAATTCACCAGTAGCAATGATGCCTGCTGGCAACTGCTGATCAACGGCAATGTTGGTTCTCCACACTTGCGGGAATTTGAAATCTTTCTCAGTAAGAGCAAGTTCGTAAGAAGAAGCAGGCTCACCTGTTACTTCTGAAGGCTTGTATGCATTAGGATCTGGGTTGAATGGTCTTGTAGTCGTATTATCAAACTGAGCAAAACCTGTCAAGATACCGTTATTACCCACTTGGTTGGATACCCATACGTAAGCAGGACGGCCAGTAAATACACCTGAACCCCCTCTAACTTGCGTTCTCTGGTTATTAAACACGTCCCAGTTAAACCCAACTCTTGGAGACCATAGCAAGTTGGCGCCTGGAAGCTGGTCTGTTCTGTAGTTTATGTAAACTCCTGCCTGATTTCTGAAAAAGAACTTCTCCATTTCCTCGTTGCGAAGGGCAGTTTCCTCAAAATAAGGAACGTCCACTCTCAAACCTGCAGTTAATTTCAAGTTGGTTCGTGCCTGCCATTCGTCCTGAATAAATGCACCTACATAATTAACTTCCAAGGGCTGAACAGGCTTCTCCGATCCTGGAATGTTGTTCCAACGTACTTGGAATCTTCTCAAGTCGACACCTGAAGGAGCAGAGTTACCGTTTGCTAAGAAATTATCAGAATCCTTGTAAAAGTCCTCCAAAGATCTGTATACATATACAGACTGAGAGCCTGGGAAGAACACGTTTTCAGACTGGTAGTTTTCGTAGCTGAAACCAGTAGTGATCGTATGGTTGCCTTTAAAAATCTGCAAGTTTTCCTGAATCTGGAATGTCTTATAACGCAATTCATTGTTTGGCGTGAACGGCTCAAAACCAAAAGAAGTATAAGTTAAATTATCCTTCAAGATATCCACCAATGGGAAAAATTCGCCCTTATATCCACGACTTTCGTCCTGGTACGTGTAACCAACAATCAAATTATTCGATACGTTGCTGCTAATACGAGAGTTCAATTCAGCGACTACAGATCGAATATTTTCCATGATGCTATAGTTAGAATTTTGGAAGTTCAAAGCATTTGGATTTCCATTACGTCCACCGTTTCCTAAGGAAGAAGAACCTGACATCAATACATCCGTAGAGGAATCAAGGTGATTGTAACGTAAGCTCAACTTGTTTTTGTCGTTGATATTGTAATCCAATTTGATCAAAAACTTGGTACCCAAAGTTTCATTGTCATATCCTTCGTAAGGACCCGTTTCGTAGTTATACTTGGAACTCAAGTAGCTACTCAACCCATCCAAGTCTGAAGCCAATACACGAGTTACATTACCTTCAACTGCTTCACCACGGTTGGCCTTCCAAGTTGTACCTGGTCTTGCTTCTGATTCATCTTCAAATGAAGCAAAAAAGAATAGCTTGTCTTTGATGATAGGACCACCCACGCGGAAACCAATTTGCTTGTACGTAAAGTCACCTGGATTGAAGGTATTTTCTCCAGCTTTAGTACCTACATTGTTGTTATTTCTCCAGAAATAATATGCAGAACCAGAAAATTCGTTCGTACCTGAACGGGTTACTGTATTTACACCTGCGCCTGTGAAATTTCCTTGTCTCACGTCATAAGGAGCCACGTTTACGGAGATTTGCTCAATTGCGTCCAAAGAGATTGGGGATACGCCAGTTCTTCCACCTGGGTTAGAACCAGAGCCCAAACCGAAAGAGTTGTTGAAATACGATCCATCTACTGTGATGTTGTTCAATCTACCATCTTGTCCAGCAAAAGATTGCCCGTTGGATTGAGGAGACAAACGAGTAAAGTCGTTGATACTTCTAGAGATGGTTGGAAGCTTGTTTAGGGCTCTGTTGTCAATAGCTGTATTGGCACCAGTTCGCTCGTTAGAAAAAAGGCTGTTTTGATCGGCTGTGATCAAAACTTCAGAAAGTTCTTGACCATCTTCTTTTAAGGAGACATTTACATTTGAAAATGTACCTAAGGAAAGATTTAAACCATCTATTTCTTGGGTGGAAAAACCGATAAATGATACCGAAAGTCTGTAAGGACCTCCAATACGCATCCCCGGAATAGAGTATTTACCTTCTACGTTAGATACCGCGCCATAGCGAGTACCAGAAGGAAGGTGTGTAGCAACCACGTTAGCGCCTGGTAAAGGCTGTCCGTTGGCTTCAGTTACTGTACCGGTAATACCGGAGGTAGTAACTCCCTGTGACATTGCTAGCCCTGAGCTCAAAACGAGCAGGAATAGAGCCATCAAATTCTTCAGTAAATTTTGCCTCATAAGATTTGTTTTTGGTAAAAGTTGGTTTTGTTGAATTAAAATCCTTGCAAAGTTAAACTAACCTTTCAAAGGGTACTAGAGATGTAGGTTAATTTTCGCTTGTCAAATTTCACATTTTTTAACGAAAACTTAACAGTGAAACCAAATATTTTAAATGCTTGGAGTAGTTTTTACTTTTTTTATTGGGAATTGTCCACTCCAATTCTACAATTTCCGAAGAAAACTAAAAATGAATTCCATTTGTTTTAGCTTTTTAACCAAAGACCAAAAAAACTTAGTATTCTTATTATAGATAAGGTGAGGCATACCCTCGAATTTCGAGGGTCCACTTTTTCCCAGTCACGAAATAAAATAATATCTGAAGGTCAATTAGAGTTGAGGCGAGCTATCGTCTGTAAACGATTATTCGTAGCATTCACAAAAAAACTTGAGCCATTAATAAGGTACTGTATCCTTCAAATCCCTTTTTTAAATCCATTGGCTCCCTTTCTTTTCTTTGGATAAATTTTGAATCTTGTTGAACTTTCCCACTTCAACCAAGCTCCTACTTTGATGAGAGATAAAAATATTGTTTGGCTTTACCTTTTCTTACTTGCTACCCTAGTAGATTTATATTTTATCCTGGAGCATAATGAGGCACTTCGTAGTTATTCAAAACCAGCCATCCTTGCTTCCTTGCTAGGCTATTTTTATTTTATAAGTACCCCTATAGCCAAAACTATTTTAGCCAAAACCATTTTGGCTGCTCTTTTCTTCTCTTGGTTGGGAGACATTCTCTTGCTGTGGTCGGAATTATTTATTTATGGATTGGGGGCTTTTTTAATGGCTCATATCTGTTACATCATCGGATTTCGACTTGCACAGGAGCCAGAAAACCGTCCAGATTCTTGGCATTTTATTCGTTTATTTACCTACAATCTCCCGATTTATTTAGTAGCAGGATGGATATTCTATTTTATCTATCCCAACCTAGGAGGCTTGAAAATTCCGGTTGTCGCCTATTTATTGGTGATTATAGGGATGGTGACCACAGCTCGTGCACGCTTCAAAAAAACCAATCCTGCCTCATTCTGGCAGGTATTCATAGGCGCCTTACTCTTTCTAAGTTCAGATGGAATTTTAGCGATGGCACGATTTTATTCCGATTTTCCAGAGGCAGGCATCCTTATTATGGGTACTTATGCGGCTGCTCAACTTCTAATCGTAATGGGAATTCGTTCCTACCTCGTAGGGTCGAAATAATAAAATAATTTTTAGTCCACGGACGACGGTCGACAGCAAGTTGCGGTGCATTGGAATGTAGCATACAAACCGGGAGTACTAATAATCGGTTTGCTGAATTGACAGTGGACCCTCAGCCGGTCTCAAATTATTTTTTCAACGCCACCCGAATAGACAATTCATCCAGTTGCTCTGCAGCAAGGGTACTCGGTGAATCAATCATCACATCTCTACCAGAATTATTCTTAGGGAAGGCAATGTAATCACGAATGGAGTCTGATCCGCCAAAGATGGCGCAAAGTCGGTCAAAACCAAAGGCAATCCCACCGTGGGGAGGAGCTCCATACTCGAAGGCTTCCATCAAAAACCCAAATTGCTTTTGTGCCTCTGTATCTGAAAATCCTAGATGGGCAAACATCAATTGCTGCGTCGAACGGTCGTGAATCCGTATTGATCCCCCTCCAATTTCGACTCCATTGATGACCAAATCATAGGCATTCGCTCGTACAGATCCAGGATCGGTTTCCAACAAGGGAATATCTTCTCGCTTCGGAGAAGTAAACGGATGATGCATCGCATGAAAGCGGTTGGATTCCTCATCCCACTCCAAGAGCGGAAAGTCCACCACCCAAAGTGGTACAAATATAGAACGATCACGTAATCCTAGGTCTTCACCCATCTTCAAGCGAAGTTCAGACAACTGCTTGCGCGTGGTTTTCTCCTCTCCACTAAGCACAAGAATCAAATCTCCGGGCACAGCACCGCAAGCATCTGCCCAGGTCTTTAATTGATCTTGTCCATAAAATTTGTCCACACTGGACTTGAGTATTCCATCAAGTTGGTACCGTACATAAATCAATCCTTTTGCTCCAATTTGTGGACGCTTTACCCAGTCTGTCAGTTCATCCAATTGTTTACGCGTGTACTCTCCTGCGCCTTTGGCACAGATACCTAGCACGATCTCTGCCTGATCAATGACGGCAAATCCTGTGCCTTTCGCTAGATCAGTCAAGTCGACAAATTTCATGTCGAAGCGCAGGTCAGGCTTGTCATTCCCATAGTACTTCATCGCATCTGCATAGGTTAGATGTGGTACCTGACCTAGATCCACTCCCTTAACCGATAAAAACAAGTGCTTAATTAGTCCTTCAAAGGTGTTTAGAATATCTTCTTGATTGACAAAAGCCATCTCACAGTCAATCTGCGTAAACTCGGGCTGCCTGTCGGCGCGAAGATCCTCGTCTCGAAAGCATTTCACAATTTGAAAGTAGCGGTCAAATCCACTGACCATCAACAATTGCTTGAAGGTCTGTGGAGATTGAGGCAAGGCATAAAACTCCCCTGGATTAACTCGGCTTGGTACGACAAAATCCCGTGCTCCCTCTGGAGTAGATTTGATCAATACGGGTGTTTCTACCTCGATAAAAGATTGCTTATCCATGTAGGTCCGAGTTTCCTGCATTAGACGATGGCGGAGTTGAAGTTTTTCTCGAATCACATTTCTGCGGAGGTCAAGGTAGCGATAGCGCATTCGCAGCTCATCTCCTCCGTCGGTTTCGTCTTCAATAATAAAAGGAGGAACTTTTGCAGGATTCAACACGGTTAATTCCTCCACTTTGATTTCAATGTCCCCTGTTGGCATTTTATCGTTTTTGGATGTTCTTTCCAAAACAATTCCAGCTGCTTGAACCACAAATTCTCGCCCTAGCTGAGCGGCTTTCTCCAACAATGCCTTGTCAGTAGATCCTTCCTCAAAAATAAGTTGGGTTACCCCATAGCGGTCTCTTAAATCCACCCAAATAAGCCCTCCTTTATTTCTAACCCGCTGTACCCAGCCGGCTAAAGTGATCTGTTGTTTGACATGGTGAAGGCGAAGTTCGCCACAGGTATGTGTTCTTAACATGACTAATTCCTTTTTTTGGGAGGTCAAAGATAAATAAATGCAACACAGAACGATAAGGATAGGAGAAGAATCCCCACTTCAGGTTGAAATTCTTTCCTTTTACTTACGTAGGTAAGCGTACTTAATTCCGCAAATGGCACTTCTTTCAACAGCTGTAAGCCTTTAAAAAGAGTAAAATTATCTGTTCTTTTTGTTACTTAATAGTGAAAATTCTTGGAAAAAAGGGTTCTTTTCCCTTGCTTGACTAACCAAATTAGTTCCTGTCTCCTGAATTTCCCCAGATGAAAAAAAATTGGATTGGCTACACGACCATTTTTCTTTCCATACTCCTAATCTTGATTTACCAAAAGCAAGAAGGACGATTTTCCCAACTTTTTTCCAATGAACCAAACTCCTTAGTGCAGGAGGATTCCACAGATCAAGAAAAATTTTTGTACGGCATCAATGTGAAAGACTTTACCATAATTGAAGGTAGAGTCACCAAAAATGAAACTTTATCTACCCTCCTGTCTCCCTTCAATATCCCTTATCAAATCATTGATGAGCTGGCCAAAAAATCTAAAGAAGTATTTGATGTACGAAGGATTGCTACCAACAAAAAATATACCGTACTCACTGCCCCAAACTCCTCCAAAGCACAATTTTTTATTTATGAGCCCAATCCTGCCGAATTTGTTGTATTCAACTTGGATTCTGCCTACTTATACCGAGCAGAGAAACCTGCTCAAACCCGGAAAAGAACTGTAGGAGGAAGGATTGAAAGTTCCCTATACAATGCCATGGTGGATAAAGGGATTTCTCCCCAACTAATCGATGAATTTGCAGACCTTTACGGGTGGTCGGTGGACTTTCAAAGCCTCCAAAAAGGGGATGTATTCAAAGTTATCTTTGAAGAAAATATCATTGAGAACCAAGTCGTATCGCTTTCTGGAATCCACTTAGCTTACTTCAACCACAAAGGTGTAGACATGCATGCCATTCCATTTGAACAAAATGGACAGCTTACTTTCTTTGACCAAGAAGGAAAGAGTTTTAAAAAAGCATTCCTTCGTGACCCACTTAAATATACCCGCATTAGCTCCCGCTATAATTTAAATCGATTTCATCCGGTTCAAAAAAGAGTGAAGGCTCACCTAGGCACCGATTATGCAGCCCCCAAAGGAACGGAGATACGAAGTGTGGGGGATGGTACTGTCATTGAAGCTAGGTATACCTCAGCTAATGGAAATTTTGTGAAAATAAAACACAATTCCACCTATACCACCCAATACCTCCACCTTTCAAAAATCGGAAAAGGAATTAAAAAAGGAGCGCGTATTTCCCAAGGTGAAATCATAGGATACGTAGGCAGTACAGGACTAGCTACTGGCCCTCACCTTTGCTTCCGTTTTTGGAAAAATGGCAAACAAGTAGATTGGCTGAAAGAAAGCATTCCTCCTTCCGAACCCATTGCACAAGTCAACCTACAAGCATTTAATCAAAAAAAGGCGGAAGGAATAAAATTATTGGCTCAAATTGATCCCACATTGGACGATCGCCTTCTGGCATCCACCATTCATACACAGCAGGACTAGTTTAAAAAAACTGTAACTTTCAAAAATCTTTGCTTCCCCTACCAGGAGGTTTAGGTCGTGAACGTAGCTATGAGCCAGCCCACCTCTATTCGGATCAATAAGTATTTAAGTGAAGTCGGTTATTGCTCCCGTAGAGCTGCAGATGGTCTTTTGGAACAAAATCGCATCACCATCAATGGAAAAATCCCAGAATTAGGCACCCAAGTCTTTCCCACGGACGAGGTTCGAGTAGATGGACAATTGATCGGGAAGCCAAAACAGCAGCATGTTTACATCGCTTTTAATAAGCCGGTAGGTATTGTTTCGACAACAGATACCCAAGGAGAAAAGAATAATATCATCGATTTTATTCGGCATCCCGAACGCATTTTCCCTATCGGAAGACTGGATAAAGACAGCGAAGGTTTGATTTTGCTAACGAGTGAAGGGGACTTAGTTAATAAAATCCTGCGCTCAAAAAATAACCATGAAAAAGAATATGTGGTGACTGTTGACAAGCCCCTCCATTCGAGCTTTGTTCAAAAGATGAGTACGGGTATTCCCATCCTAGGTACAATCACTGCTCCTTGTACCGTAGTACTAATCAACCGATTTAAATTCCGGATCATCCTCACTCAAGGCTTAAATCGACAGATTCGAAGGATGTGTGCTCATTTGGGTTACCAAGTGACCCAACTCAAGCGAATTCGAATCATGCATATTCAGTTGGATCTAGCAGTAGGTAAATGGCGAGAATTAAGTGAAAAGGAACTGACTCAACTCAATCTCCTTATCCAAGACAGCTCCAAAACTACTTAATAGCTCATTATTCCAATCTGTTGAGTACATTTTGTTGTTCCAAACTATCCTATTTTTCTTGTAACTTGACTTATCAAAGGCTTACCTCTACTTTACCCTCCGTAATCCATGCTTTCTACTCTTCGATCAAGTCCCTCTGAGCTTTTTGCTAGTCAATTACCTACCTCCTTAGCATGGCGGAAGTCCACCCTAAAAGACCGGAAGGAAAGGCTCCTTAAGATTTTAAATTGGATCAATTCCAACCAAGAAGCTATCCGCGAAGCACTCTGGCTGGATTTCAACAAACCAGCTCCGGAGGTTGATCTCAATGAAATTTTTCCCGTCACGGCAGAAATTAAGCATTGCTTAAAAAACTTGGCCACATGGATGAAACCTCAATCTCAGCCTACCCCATTGCCGATGCTTGGAACTTCTGCTTTTGTCGTAGCTGAACCCAAAGGGAGAGCCTTGTTGATCTCTCCTTGGAACTTCCCCTTCAACCTTGCCATTGGTCCCTTGGTATCTGCTATTGCTTCAGGTTGTACAGCCATTCTTAAACCCTCAGAACATGCACCACATACTGCCCAACTAGTTCAAGACCTTGTGAGCGAACTCTTTGCTCCCCATGAGGTAGCAGTTTGCTTGGGAGAAAAAGAAGTGGCTTCAGAACTACTTTCTTTGCCTTTTGACCATATTTTCTTTACCGGGAGCCCAGCAATTGGAAAAATTGTGATGCGTGCTGCTGCACAACATTTGAGTTCCGTGACCTTGGAATTAGGTGGCAAATCACCCGTGATTCTAGATACTTCAGCTGACCTGAAAGATGCTGCGGAAAAATTAATCTGGGGAAAATTTGTCAACTGTGGCCAAACCTGCATTGCTCCCGATTACATCCTAGTGCCTGAGGATAAAAAGAACATCTTTATCGGCCATGCGCGCGAAGTGTTGACCCGTTACTACAATTCCAATGGAAAGGGAATCATGCAGAGCCAAGACTATGCTCGCTTGATCAATGAAAGACATTTTGAGCGAATTCGGGAATTATTGGAAGATGCACTTCAAAAAGGGGCTCAAGTAGAAGCAGGTGGAGAGTTAGATGAAGAATCCAGGTATGTGGAACCCACCTTGATTTCTATTATCCGCGAAGACATGCTCGTCTTCCAAGAGGAGATTTTTGGTCCAATCCTACCGATTCTTACTTACAGTCATCTCAACGATGCCCTAGCACTGATCCAATCCCAACCCAAGCCATTGGCACTCTACTTTTTTGGCAAAGACGAGAAGCAAGCAAATCGGGTAATGACAGAAACTAGTTCAGGAAATGTGGTCATCAACGATTGCGTGCTTCATTTTTTGCATAGTGAACTCCCCTTTGGAGGGGTCAATAATAGTGGGATTGGTAAGTCTCACGGCAAATACGGGTTTTTGGCCTTTAGCAATGAAAAGGGCGTATTGAAGCAGCGCATTGGATTCAATAACGTTTCCTTATTGCGTCCGCCATACGGCATGCGTGTTAAGAAGTTGATTGCTACAATGATGAAGTGGTTTTAAACGGTTCACAGACGATAGACCGCGTTCCACAGCACAGTTACCTAAACTACGAGTCTTGAGGAATTGAGTACTGAAGTAAAAAAATATTTGGCTAAACTTAGGGAAAAGAAAACCCCGCCAAAATGCGGGGTTACCTTAGTTCAGACTTGTGGAAGTCTCGTAGACTGCGCCATTTTTTTAATGGCTTTCACTACATTTTCGGAAGGTTGCAAGTTGACTTGCTCCAAAAACTCCACGGTGCTCAGCAGTTGAATATATTCTTGCATCAAGGCATTATCGCTGTGCAAGGCTTGCATTAAGAGTTCTTGTTCTACCTCCGACATTTCCTGATAGATATACCTAATCAGGTCATTTGGGGTAAATTGTTTTTGCATAGGCACTAGATTGTTGTTTCATTTTTTTACGAATATGGTTGAGCGCATAGCGCATCCTTCCCAATGCTGTATTGATACTGACGCCTGTTTGCTCGGCAATTTCCTGAAAACTCAAGTTTAAGTAATGCCTCATAATAACTACTTCTTTTTGAGCCTCTGGAAGCTCATCAATTAAATTGCGCACCCAAACCAAGGTTTCTTCTTTAATTTGCTCCTGTTCCGAAGACTCTGAAGCAAAGTTTAGGGAATTAAGCAGATTGCTTCCATCTTCTAATAGGATGGTGGGATATCTTTTTGCCTTTCTAAAGTGGTCGATGGCGAGGTTGTGTGCAATACGCAGTAACCAAGGTTGAAATTTCCCCTCTTCGTTGTACTTTTCTGAATTCAGGGTATGGATTACCTTAACAAATACATCTTGTAACAAGTCTTCTGCTACTTCTTGATCTTTTACAATCAAAAATAGTGTAGTAAATACCTTACTTTGATACCGATCTACTAATTGATTAAAGGCAGATTCATTGCCATTACGATACAGGGTGATCAACACACTATCATTTGGACCTAATTGCTTACTCATTTTTAAGTTGGTTTATATACAACGTAAAAGTCTAGGCCATAGTATCGGGTAAGGTAAAAAGATGAGTAAACGCGTGAGAATTATTTTTAAAAGGTCTCAAAACTAAGGCCAAATAATTAAAATAGGCAACCCATTCATTAATTTCGCTAATTAATTCTGTTTTTTTAATTTTTCATTACTTTTTATTTTATTTTTTGTGCTTATTTCGTATTTTTCTTTGTTATGAAAAGGGAGATTTTGGTGTGGATAGGTAAATGCAGCTAATTCAGAAAAGGTTCCTACTAAAAAGATGAAAATGAAGGTTTGAAAAAAGTAAAAGGCATTGCTTACCTTCGTACTCTTAATTAGAAAAAAGAAGAATGGAATTAAGTGGAAAAGTAACCTCCCTTTTACCGGAAGTGAGTGGGAGTTCAAAAAGTGGAAATGCTTGGCGCAAGCAAGAATTTATTGTCGAAACAGGAGGTCAATATCCCAAAAAAGTATGTGTTTCCATTTGGGGAGATAAGATAGACCAATTTGGCTTGAAAATAGGTGAGCAAGTTACCCTTGGAATAGATGTAGAAAGCAGAGAATACAATGGGCGCTGGTATACTGAGGTAAAAGCCTACAAAGTAGACCGCAGCCAAGCTGTAGGAATGCCAGTAGGTCCTCCGGATGTAGACACGTTTTACGAAGCTTCAGACGAGGACAAACTCCCCTTTTAACCGAATATTTTTACAAGACCATAAAAAAAAGCGAGACTTACTCAGTCTCGCTTTTTACTTTTAGTTCGATTTCTTCTCCAGATTCATCTAGGAATCTGTATTCCGTCACGGGTAGCGAAGAATCTTTGATCAGTTTTATCCATTTGTAATAGTTAAAAAACCACTTTACACGTCGGCTAATCAGGCCAGTGGTAAAGTAGGCATGCAGATACGGATGCAAGCCGATGTGGATTTTATCCACGTTTTGGATGGTAGCCATGTGCTCCAAATCCTTTTCCAACTTATCGGCGACTAGAATAGACGCTTGGATTTTGCCGGTACCGTTGCAAGAAGGGCAGGTTTCCTTGGTCACAATATTGACTTCAGGACGCACGCGCTGTCGGGTGATTTGCATCAGCCCAAATTTGCTCAAGGGCAAAACGGTATGCTTGGATCTGTCAAATTTCATCTCCACCATCATGGCATCGAAAATTGCCTTTTTGTTTTCGGCTTTTTTCATGTCGATAAAATCGACCACGATGATTCCTCCCATATCACGGAGGCGGAGCTGTCTAGCAATTTCTTTAGCAGCCACCAGGTTGGTTTTAAGTGCTGTAGATTCCTGGTCACTTTCTTGGTTGGACTTATTGCCACTATTGACGTCAATGACGTGCAGGGCTTCGGTGTGCTCTATAATCACATAGCCACCCTGGGGTAGGCTTACGGACTGTCCAAACAAGCTTTTGATTTGCTTTTCGATTCCAAAACTTTCAAATAGCTTGACTTTACCGTTGTAAAGTTTGACAATTTTTTCTTTCTCAGGCGCTATAGACCTGATGTAGGAACGGATCTGATCGTAAGTAGATTCTTCTTCTACGGTGATTGCATCGAATGATTCATTGAGTAGGTCTCTCACAAGTGAGGAAGCCATACTCATCTCTCCAATGATTTTATCCCGACTTTTGGCTTTCAGCAATTTGCTCATTCCCTCTTCCCAATTGGTGAGAAGATTTCGAAGGTCTTTATCTAGTTCCGTTACGGACTGACCTTCGGCCACGGTTCGGATGATTACTCCAAAGTTGGCAGGTTTGATCGAATTGATTAGTCTGAGCAGCCTTTTGCGCTCTTCGTTGCTTCGTATCTTCTTGGACACATTGACGGTGTCGGAAAAGGGCACGAGCACGAGATATCGCCCGGGTAGAGAGAGCTCACAGGATAGTCTAGGGCCTTTTGTTGAAATGGGTTCTTTGACAACTTGAACCAATACCTGATTGGTTTTAGCCAGAATTTTGTCGATTTTCCCGACTTTTTCTATTTCTGGTTCATTTTCAAATCCCTTCAACAGATGGTTAGAATAGTTGTTATTGCGTACCATTTTGGTAAACTTAAACAAGCTATTGCTATTTGGACCAAGGTCTTGGTAATGCAAGAAGCCATCTTTTTCATAGCCAACGTCGATAAACGCGGCATTGAGGCCATTGACAATTTTGCGGACCGTACCCAAATAAATGTCGCCCACCTTAAACTGGTTATCCATCCCTTCGGAATGGAGCTCTACCAGTTGCTTTTCTTGCAATAAGGCTATTCGACTTCCATTTTGAGCAGAATCGATTAACAATTCCGTACTCAAATTTTCTTTAAACTACTGTTAATGAACGTACTTTACTTCTACTGGCTCAAAAAGAAGGAATTACTTCTTCTTGTGTCTGTTTTTTCTAAGTCTCTTCTTACGCTTGTGCGTAGCGATCTTATGTCTTTTTCTTTTCTTACCGCAAGGCATAGTTGTACAATTTAAAGTGTTAATAATTTGTTATAGCTGGTCTAAGTAGCCTTGAATACTTCCTAAAATCATCGGATCTTCAGTCATGTTCTTCACTAGCTCAAACTGTGCTTTTGCTTTATTTTTTTCTTTGGACTCGAAATAACTTACACCAAGATAAAATTGACCTTGGATATTTTGCGGATGGAACTCTACCAATTCTTCAAAACGAAGAATAGCACGTTCGTATTGACCCGACTGCATGGAAAGAATTCCCATGTTAAATAAGCCTTCTTCATTTTTCGGATCCTCTTCCAAGATCTCCCGCAATAAGGTGATTCCTTGCATAGGATTCGATGAAGAGACGTAAGTCATCGCTACTTTAGATTTCAAATCCAAACGGGTGGGATCTTTCTCCAACACCCCGCTAAGAAAGCTCCTAGTTTTGTCTGCCAGGGCTTCTACTTTGTTTTTATCCAAAGCAAAAGAAAAAGCATCGTAATTAGCCTTTCCTGCTTCCTCGGCAAGAAATAAATTCTCTGGAAAAAGCATACTCGCTTCTGACAAATAGTGGGCAGCAGAATCAAATATCCCTTCTTCCTTATATATTCCAGCTAAAACCTGTGCTGCAGCCACTTTCTCCTCTTGGGTTGGAGCCGTTTGGAAGGTGGCAATCAACTGATCCGCTTGAATTCTATTTTTGGAGGATAGCTCATTCGTATGCGATTCGGAAATAGAAGAAGAAGCGGTTGCCTCTGACTCCATTTTAGCTCCAGTAGCCTCGTTGTCTACTACTACCTTGGGCAATAGATACAAGCCAGCAACTGCGAAAACTCCTACTCCAATTAGAATAAGTTGCTTTTTCTTCATCCTCCACGCTCAGCCTTATACTTGAGCTGCCAATTGTTTAATTTTCTTACTGTTTTTAATCTTTTCTACAAATACCTTGGAAGGCTTAAATGCAGGTATGTGATGCTCTTCAATAACTATTGCCGTATTCTTTGAAATGTTACGGGCAATTTTCTTTGCTCTTTTTTTGTTGATGAAACTTCCAAATCCTCTGACATAAATGTTTTCTCCATCTGCCATTGAATCTTTTACTACCTTGAAAAATGCCTCTACTGCTTGAGTTACATCGTCTTTTTGAATTCCGGTCTTTTCGGAAATTTTAGTAATTACTTCTGCTTTGGTCACTGTGATTAAAATTTAGAAATTTCGAAATAAGCTTAACAACCTATTAACCAAGTATTTTTGGGATTGCAAATGTACAAGAACCAACGCAATTAAAAAAGATATTCAAAAAAAATACCTTGGTTTATATTTTCTTAATCCTCCTTCAATGAAGAGTAAATCGACTGAAAATCAATGGTTTTCAAACTCAATTATTTCTTGGTACCGAGAAAATCCTCGGCATTTACCTTGGCGAGAAACCCAAGATCCCTACCTAATCTGGCTCTCAGAAATCATCCTTCAGCAAACACGGGTTGCGCAAGGGTTGCCTTATTTCGAAGCATTCTCAAAAGCCTATCCTACTGTACATCAACTAGCAGCAGCTCCAGAAGAAGAGGTATTGAGACTCTGGCAAGGACTTGGCTATTACAGCCGAGCACGCAACCTGCATGCTTGTGCCAACTACATTGTCGAAAAATTGGATGGAAAATTTCCTGACCGCTACGAAACACTTATTCTACTCAAAGGAGTAGGCAGCTATACGGCTGCTGCTATCTCTAGCTTTGCTTTTGGAGAAGTACAGGCTGTGGTAGATGGAAATGTATTTCGGGTGCTCGCTCGGTATTTTGGCATTGCAACCGATATTAACAGTAGCCGTGGGAAAAAAGAATTTGAAGCACTCGCCAATCAACTCATCCCAGTAAATGCCCCGGGAGAATTTAATCAGGCCATGATGGATTTTGGATCCCGTTGCTGTACTCCCACTAAACCAAACTGCGATACCTGTCCTCTGACCCATTCTTGTTTTGCCTATCAAAATGAACTCATTGACTCCTTGCCGGTAAAAATAAATAAGATCAAAGTCAAGGAACGAGAACTCAACTATCTCGTCCTATCGTGTGCAGGTCATCTGGTTGTGCATAAAAGAGGGGAAGGAGACATATGGACAGGTTTGTACGATTTTCCCCAATTTCCTCAAACCTTCCCTTGGCTGGGGAATCTTCAATTAGAAGCAACCCTATATCCCAAAAAATACCGACATCTACTGTCACACCAACGGATACTGGCCAGCTTTTGGGAATGCTCACTTTCAGAAAAAAACCTTCCCAAATTAAGAGAATGGTGCCAAAATGAAGGGTTTGATCTAGTAGTTGAAGAAGAAATTGACGGCTTACCCAAGCCTAAATTGATCCTTCGCTATTTGACTGATCGAGAGAATTGATTACTTTCATTTTTCTAAACTTTTTAACTATCAAAACAAAAACAGTATGGCAGGAGTAAATAAAGTCATTTTAGTAGGTCACCTTGGTGCTGACCCTGAAGTGAAATACCTCGAAGGGGAGAAAGTTGTAGCCAATCTCAGCCTTGCAACCTCAGAAGCGTACCAGGATAGAGCTGGAAATAGAGTAGAACAAACCGAATGGCACGATTTAGAATTGTGGGACCAACAGGCAAAAATCGCGGAGAAATACTTAAAGAAAGGTTCACAAATTTACGTCGAAGGAAAAATCAAGTCAGATAAATGGACGGACGAACAAGGGCAAAATCGAAAGCGAATGAAAATCCGTGTTTTGAGTTTTACCATGCTTGGAGGCAAGCCAGATGGAATGGCAAGTAATCCTCCTGCAGCAGCAGCAGCAAATTCAGCTCCAGTAGCTACGGCCCCACAGGTTTCCCTTGACGAGGGAGACGATGACCTTCCTTTTTAATGGAAATTCAAATCCCCTGTACACGATTCAGGGGATTTGATTACCTTTGAGCACCTATTTTCACGAACACATGGATGATCCCTACCCGAGTTACTTTCTGTTGGCCCAGGTTACTTCCTACTCATTATCTTATTTTTTAGTCAACGGACTTGCGCTCCTTCTTCTTCTAGTGGCCTCAGCTCTAGTTTCTGGTTCAGAGGTTGCGTTTTTCTCCTTAGGGAAAGAGGATCTAATCGAACTGAATCAAAAAAATCCTGAAAAAGGGAGCGTCATCACCAGCCTATTGGCTATGCCAAAAGTCCTCCTGAGCACCATCCTGATTCTAAACAACCTAATCAATATCGGTATCGTCACGCTCACTACCTTTGTGACTTGGACCTTATTCGGAACAAATGCCACAGGCGTAGTGATCATTCTTTTTCAAACAGTAGGCGTCACTTTTGCAATTGTTTTTTTTGGTGAAATCGTACCAAAGGTCTATGCAAACCAAGCCAAAGGCCAATTTGCCCAAGCACTCGCTTCCCCTTTATTTTTCTTTACTCAGATCCTCAAGCCATTTTCTAGCCTATTGATTGTATTTAGCAATGTCATAGAGAAACGAGTTCAACAAAAAGGATACACCCTATCCGTAGATGAACTCCATCAAGCACTAGAATTAACTACCGAAGATACCCCAGAAGAGGAAAAAGAAATCTTACGAGGAATCGTGAATTTTGGAACACTAAGTGTACGGCAAGTAATGAAAAGTAGGATGGAAATTTATGCAGTAGACGTAGAAATTGATTTCCATGAATTAATGGACAAGGTAAATAAGAGCGGATACTCCCGAATTCCCGTCTACGAAGAAACTATTGACCATATATTAGGTATACTCTACATCAAAGACTTGCTCCCACACATTGATAAAGACGAAACTTTCGATTGGAAAACCTTGATTCGAAAAAGTTTCTTCGTCCCTGAAAACAAGAAAGCGGACACCTTACTTAAAGACTTTCAAAAAATGAGGGTGCATATGGCGATTGTCGTGGATGAATATGGAGGCACTTCTGGATTGGTTACTTTTGAAGATTTAATAGAGGAGATTATCGGAGAAATCAACGACGAATTCGACGATACAGATACGTTATTTTTTCAGGAACTTGATGCAGATACTTTTATTTTTGAAGGAAAGGTGTCCCTGCATGATTTTTGTAAAAAACTAGATCTAGACCCACAACTCTTTGAAGAGGTCAAAGGAGAAAATGAATCACTTGGAGGGCTTTTACTCGAACTCAATACAAAACTTCCAAAGAACGGTGCCAAAATTCGGTACGAAAACTTTGAATTTACCATTCTTGCAGTAGATGCTCGCAAAATCAAAAAGGTGAAAGTTCACCTGTCTAACCCAGAAAAAGATAGCACATCCCCTTTTACAGATTAACTCATTTTTTAGTAATTCCTCTTTTTTATTTGGCATTCAAGGCACTTTATCCAAATAATATTGGGTGCTTTTGAGCAAATACCCTCATTTTATTAAAAAAAATTAGTGAATTTAAATTCATGCCTCAAGAGAGGATAAATCAATGATTTTCAAAAAATCAAGTTCAAAATACAAGTCATTTTTTTAAAAAAGTGATGATTTCCCCAATTTATTGATTTGATTTAAGTGTAATTAGCATTTCAATTTTTTTAAAAAAGTTGATTTTTTTGAACATTTTGACACTTATGTGCTTTTTTCATTGCACATATTTTAAAGAAATAAGTAAATTTTGTACATTTTGGAAATTTTTGAACCTATTAAATCAAATAAGAATGCAGCAAGGGTTATATCGGCAGGAATTTGAACACGACTCCTGTGGTATTGGAGCGGTAGTGGATCTTACCAATGAGCCTACCCATGAAACCATTAGTGGTGCTTTGTACATGTTGAGTAACATGGAACATCGTGGTGGACGTGGGTCTGATCCTAAAACGGGCGATGGAGCAGGTATTTCTATACAAATCCCCCATCAGTTTCTTCAGGATGTTACTGCACGTACAGAAATCCAATTGCCCCCTCCAGGAGAATTTGGACTTGGGATGACTTTTTTCCCAAACAATAAGCAACTGTATGCCAAAGCAAAAACCCTTCTAAACGAACTAATTGACGAGCTAGACTTTGAATTAATTGGCTATCGAAAAGTACCAGTGGACGAAACTATCCCTGGTTCAAGCGCGCTAGAAGTCATGCCTATCATTGAACAGGTATTTGTCCGACACAAAAATGGACTGCAAGGCCTTGACTTGGAACGTAAGTTATATGTGCTTAGAAATTATTCTAGCTCAACAATCAATGCATCTATTCCAGGAGTAAATCAAGCCTTTTATTTTGCCAGCTTTAGCTCACTTACCTTAGTATACAAGGGACAGCTCCGAACCGATCAGGTATTGCCCTTTTTCAAAGACCTACAAAACCCACGTATCGCATCTGCTTTTGCGATCGTTCACTCCCGCTTCTCGACCAACACTTTTCCGAATTGGAGGCTTGCTCAACCATTTCGCTACCTATCTCAT
>Ga0181606_10000251_pt1 | contig 43317 bp, 38 predicted proteins | sample 041ome_10_FD_132994 | JGI IMG/M metagenome (GOLD analysis project Ga0181606, IMG submission 132994) | Coastal salt marsh microbial communities from the Groves Creek Marsh, Skidaway Island, Georgia - 041412US metaG (megahit assembly) | ecosystem: Environmental > Aquatic > Marine > Intertidal... | reverse complement strand
TAGAGGTCGAATCGGTTGTCGACCGGGCGGCCGCCTTGGCGCCGTTTGTGATTGCCGAAGTGTTATCTGCCGCGCCGCATCCCAATGCAGACAAACTGCGGGTGTGCATGGTGACGACTGGCGCCGGTGACCCGGTGCAAGTGGTATGCGGTGCGCCGAATGCACGGGCCGGTATGAAAGGTGTGTTTGCGCCAGTTGGTGCCTATGTGCCGGGCATTGATTTGACCCTGAAAGCTGGCGAAATTCGGGGTGAAGCGTCGAATGGCATGTTGTGTTCTGAGCGGGAAATGCAGCTATCTGATGAGCATGACGGGATTATTGATCTTGCGGGTGATGCCCCGGTTGGTGCCGCATTTGCACCTTATGCTGGTCTTGATGATCCGATTATTGAAATTGCGATAACCCCGAACCGGGCCGATTGTCTTGGGGTGCGCGGTGTTGCTCGTGATTTGGCAGCGGCGGGCTATGGCACTTTAAAACCGCTCGACACAAGCCCGCATGACGGCCAGTTTGATAGCCCACTGGAATGGCAGTTGGAACTGGCTGGGCAAGATCATCTGTGCCCATCCATCACTGGTATTGCCTTTAGGAATCTGGAAAATGCGGCCAGCCCAGACTGGATGGCGCGGCGGTTAACAGCCATTGGCCAGCGTCCTATCAGCGCCCTGGTTGATATTACCAATTATGTGATGATTGACCTTGGCCGCCCGCTTCATGCTTATGATATCGATAAGATCAATGGCGATAAGCTCATTGTCAGGCTGGCCAAGGACGGCGAGACATTTGCGGCCTTAAACGAAAAAACTTATGCGCTGACCAATGACATGCTTGTTATTGGCGATGCTGATGGTGCTGATGACCTAGCCGGCATTATGGGCGGTGAGCGCACCGGCGTCAGTGCTGGCACCAGTAATATGTTTCTTGAAATTGCGATCTTTGATCCGATTTCGGTGGCCACTACCGGACGCCAGCTAAACCTCCATTCAGATGCGCGCTATCGCTTTGAGCGCGGCTTAGATGCCACCGCGCCGGAACAGCTAGCAGGGCATATTGCACGGTTGGTAACAATGATTTGCGGCGGTGAGGCGAGCCGCCCGGTAAACGCCGGGTGCGGCGTTGACTGGCAGCGCCAGATTGTCCTGTCACATGATAAATTACGGCGATTGACAGGTATTGATCTGCCAGCTGAACGCCAGCAGAAAATTCTTGAAACGCTTGGTTTTATTTTGGTTGATGATGCAGACGGCTGGCAGGTTACGCCGCCATCATGGCGCGGTGATATTGATGGCGCTGCAGATTTGGTTGAGGAAATTGCCCGTATTCACGGCTTTGACCATCTGCCAGTAATGGCATTACCGCGCACCCATGTGGTGTCGCAGCCTGCGGTTAATGCGACCCAAGCGCGGCCCCTGCGGTTGCGGCGCGCGCTTGCCGAGCGCGGGCTGATGGAAGCGGTAACCTTTTCGTTTTTGGCGGCAAAAGAGGCCCGGCTTTTTGGGGGTGGCGCCGCTAATCTGACATTGGTTAACCCTATTAGTGCAGATTTGTCTGTAATGCGCCCTTCGGCATTGCCAAATTTGTTGCAAGCCGCCGCCCGTAATCAGGACCGGGGTGAGCCTGATAGCGCATTGTTTGAGGTGGGACCGGTGTTTTTAGGTGATGAGCCCAGCGACCAGCGCACCGCATGTGCGGGTGTACGCCACGGTCACAACGCATCGCGTGAATGGCATCGCTGCCGCCGGGCGTTTGATGTATTTGATGCCAAAGCAGATGCCGAAGCGGCGCTGTCTGTTCTGGGTGTGCGGCGTGGCAGCTTGGCAGTCGAAAGCCCGGCCGCAGATTATTTTCACCCAGGCCGCTCCGGGGTGTTGATGCAAGGGCGCACCAGATTGGCAAGCTTTGGCGAGTTACACCCCACTGTGGCAGCGCATTTCGGATTGCGCGGCGCGGTTGTTGGGTTTGAACTTTATCTGGATGATGTCCCACTGGCAAAATCAAAAGGCCCAGCCCGCAGCCTATTAAAGATGTCAGCCTTCCAACCGGTTAGCCGCGATTTCGCCTTTGTTCTTGACGCGGCGGTGCCAGCTAGTGATCTGTTGCGCGCGGTAAAATCTGCCGCCGGACCATTGCTCAGCGATATTCAGCTTTTTGATGTTTATCAGGGCAAAGGTATCGATGATGGTCAAAAATCCTTGGCGGTCACAATCATCTTAACACCGCAAAAAGCAACATTGACCGAAGACGAAATCGAAGCCATCTCATCGGCGGTTATTGCCTTGGCTGCAAAAAATTGCGGGGCCAGCTTGCGCGGCTAGCCGGGGGCATATCCTGCGAAAGCGGGATTTTGTCTATGCGAAGGCGCCATAAGGCAAAAATTTACTTCGCTGTTATTGGCGGGGTGTGTAGCATGATGATAGCAGAATGCGCGAATCATCGGAAACGCGCCTGTTTTCACCGTACCGACCGGTCACGCGCCGGTTGCGCGTGACTGCCAAAACTACCCTTACGGACTATTTAAAGGCCCGCAAACTAGCCCCACACTTGTTGCCGTTTGCACCACCGTGTTTTGGTTGTTTTTCCATAAAAATAAAGACATGCCTAGCATATGCAGGGTGCTGGTCGACGGTGGGGTAAGGCATGGCCGGCGATCCGTGTTTTGGCAATTTTCGCATTAACTAAAAATTTACAAACATAGCCTAACGTTGCGTTTGTGAGCTCATGCGACCGACGCAGATGAGCCGCCGGGGCAGTTTTGTCGCCTATAAGATATGCGTAGTTTTTGTGTGCCGGTGGTGTTTTACCGGTTGGTGGTTGAAATGTGTTTGTGTCGCAGGGGATAGTTTTGGTGTTAGGCAAATATGCGGAAGAGGCTGCCCTGCGGCGGGGAGGCGGTGTTCATGCGAGGCCTCGCGCCGATGTCTCGGCTGGCACCTCAGCTGGCACCTCAGCTGGCGTCTCAGGTGATGCCCACACTGCGCATACGAGGTCTTTGAACACCGCCTCTCTTGCGCCGCGAGGCGGCCACCACAACACTGGCGCTTTGCCGAGAGATATTTTGCCGCTTTTGATTATGCTCGGTCTGGCGGCGTGCAGCGCCAATAATGAAGAGCTTGACCGGTGTGAAGATTATGATGTTAATGCTGCCACAAAAACCGGTAATGACGGTGCGCACCCGGCGCCGCAGGATGATGCTTTTGTTATGGCTGATCGCGTTGCGCGTGCTGACGCCTGTGTCGATGGATGGGTCCAGATCAGCGGTAAGGTTGCTAAAAGCGGCTTTGATGACGTCTGGCAAATGACGCTGGTCCTGGCCGGGCGCTACAGTGGGGTGGTTTGGCGCCAGACCCTGCGGCAGAACCCACCTCATATCACCATCAAGAGGTCTCAGCCCCAGAGGTCTCAGCCCCAGAGGTCTCAGCCCCAGAGGTCTCGACCCCAAAGGTCCCAGCAAAAGACATTGTAGAGCCGCCGCGACCAGAACCGGTGGTGCTGCCGATGCCGCGCATGGTCCCCGAGATGGTCCCCGCGATAGTTAATGAAGATGATACCTCTGACGAAGCCCCAGATGATAGCGCTGAAGACAGAGTTGAAACGACTGTGTCGACCCGCAGCACCCTGCCGGTGCGCCCGCGCACCGCGCCAACGCCAGTGACACCAGACCAAAACCCGCAAGTGCCAGACCCGCAAGTGCCAGACCCGCAAGTGCCAGACCTGCAAGTGCCAGACCCTCCAGCCCAAGCCCGGCGCCCCTTTCGCGGCATTGCTGTTGAGGCCGGGGGGGGGTGCAAAATGAAATCCCCGGGCACGCCGCCATGGGCCAGTTTATCGTTTTCGACCAGACCGTTTTGCAGCGCCCGGCAAAGCCTACATTTACGTTTGAAGTCAGCCACCGGCTCAACAAATTTGGCGGTGTGCTAGACCCAGCTGAAGCCGTCCTATGGCAGCCCAATCCATTCCCATCTGATTATGATGTTGCTGGACGCTATGGTGATCTGAAAATCACCCCAGAGGGGCAATGGGTTTATGAATTACATGATGATGATCCGATTGTTGACAAGCTTGAGGATGGCGAGTGGGTTGTCGAGGTGTTTTTTATCCGGATGACAGGTGACAATGCGTTGTGGCTGGAAAAGCGTGAATTACATATATTAGTGCAAGGTGTCACAGATGCTGTGCGCGAAGATTCCAGTCCAGCCGATGATGATGCGACTGGCCAAACAGGGCGGCCGCCCCTACCGCAACGTGGTGACTTTGATATTGTCGCCGTTGGCGACCATAGTGATCATAGCCGCCCGGTTATAGTTGTTGGCACCCGGCAAAAGGATGCGCCAACCACCACCGCGCCAGCCGGCAGCATCGTCACCTTAAAGATGGGCGGGCATCTGTTTGGTGCCGAAGAGGTCAGATTAAATGACGGCGTTGATTAGGTGATCTATATGCTGGCACAAGGTGCCAGATTTGGATCATGGCAACCTGCAGGCGGCCACAAGAGGGTAGAAAATTTTGATATTGGGGTAGATAAATTATGGTTTATCTCAGCCCCAAATTTGCCGTGGGAATCGACCATTGAGGCCTTGCAGACCCTTTCTTTGGAGGGCCGTATAACTTACGAGACTTTTGACAGTGATGCCGACAACAACCCTGAAACGACGGCTGATGATGCGGTGCGGGCTGCGCACATAAGTGCCAGTGCGCACCCCCTTTTGCATTTTGTTTTGCACCGCCTGACGCTGCAATTTGGTCATCTTGATGACCAGCGGGCGGCGTTCGAAATTTTGAACAGCAAAGCCAATCCTTATGAGGCAGGTTCACTCGGCACCTTCAGCGAAATTTTAGGTGATAGTCTTGGCTATATCGAAGGTTGGGACGACATCCCAACATCCCTAGCATTGCCCGGCGCAGATGTATTGCCGGCGATCATCTGAATGTGGTGCTATGCTGTGTCTATGGCATATATTCAATGTCTGGTAACGGGAACAGCGTGCTGGTGTCTTCACCAGATGCCAGCCGTTGTAAAACATCCGCTTCGAATTGCAGCTTTTTCTGGGACTCGGCCAAAACGCTATCAGCCCGGGCGAGCGGTACAACGGTTACCCCGTCATCATCGGCAAGAATAATGTCACCTGGCGTTACAGACACCCCACCACAACTAATCACATCATCAATTGAGCCGCCCCAACCCTTGTGCGGGCCGGCTGGGCTGATGGCGCTGGCAAATACATGAAGCGGCATCTGGCGCAGTTCGGCAACGTCTCTCACAGCGCCGTCAATAACAACACCGTTGATCTTTTGCAGCATCGCACGACTGTTCAAAATGCCGCCCCATACTGCTCTATTGTCATAATTCTCGGCATCAATCACCAGCACTTCGCCGGGCCTTAGCATCGAAATGATGGTGTGCATGGCCGCGTTATCGCCAGCCACCGCGCCAATGGTGCGGGCTTGACCAACAAAATGCATGCCGGGTGCTACTGGTGAAATACGCGCGGCCATCACATTCTGACGGTTCATGCAATCGCCAGCGATGGCTGGAGGGATTTTTGCCCAAGCCACCATTTTTTCGGCTGGAAGGGGGGTAAAATCATTTTTGAAAACTTGAACTGGCATGATCTTTACTCCGTGCCGAAACCGCTGCCGGGGCGACTATATTCTTCACGTGGGGGGCTAAACACATCTAGAATGACGGCGCCTTCTGGGCCGCCTATCACGCCGTGTTCAACACGGCCCGGGCTCAGCCAAAAATCGCCCTTTTTGACAGCGATTTCCTCGCCATCTTGAATCCGAATGGCGCTGCCTTCCAGCATTAGTCCCCATTGTTCCTGCGGGTGGCTATGGATGGCGCCAGTCGCATTGGGGGCGATGCGCACAACTGAAATCATCGCTTGCTGACCCGGAAAAATGCGCGTTGTGATGCCGTCAGTTAAGGTGCGGGCAATGCCCTGACTCATGTCGTCAATATTAAAAAAATTGGTGTCTTTTTGGGTCATGTTAGCCTCACCTTTGGCGGAGTTACTGTAAAAATATTGTGTTGGAGTCGCCGGCAACAGAAACGCCGCCAGCCGGCGATTATGCATAAATATGCGGCTAATAGTGTGCCGCTGAAGCCGGCGGGAAAGCAAGTGTTTTGTTAGCCAGTATGGCCACCAATGAGATTAGTATTGTTATAACATAACAATTTGTAGTATGGTGCCACACAGGGTTTGTAGATGGTGGTAATTTTTTGGGGGGCGAATGGCAAAATGGACAAAAATTTGGGCGCTTGGATGGATGGTTTTGACCGTGGGGCTTGCGGCGCCGGTAAAGGTGGTCGCAGAGCCGCATGTGGTGGCGTCAATCAAGCCTTTGCATGCGCTGGTGGCTGGGGTGATGCGCGGTGTTGGGTCGCCGCAACTTTTGTTGGATGACACGCAATCACCACATTATTTTGCGTTAAAACCATCGCAAGCCCGCCAATTGCAAAAAGCCGATATTGTGTTCTGGATTGACCCGATGCTGGAAACGCCGCTGGCTAAACTGCTTGGCCACATGGCCCCCGACGCACAGCATGTCGCGATGATGGACCAACTCGGACTGGTGTTGCACCCGAATGCTAATGCGGCCGCCCATGCCAATGACCGCGCATCCACGCATAACCAAGACCCTGAGCATGACCATGACCATGAGCATGATGGGCACGCCAAGGTCAATCCGCATATTTGGCTTGATACCAGCAATGCCCAAAAAATGGTTGTGCTGATCAGAGACCGACTTGCCACCAGCGACCCAGCACATGCTGGCGATTATGCCGCCAACGCTGAAACGCTTTTGCAGCGGCTATCGGATTTGGAAAACACTGCCGCCGCCAAATTGGCAGGGGTAAAAGCCCTGCGCTTTATTATGCAGCATGATGCGTTTTTCTATACTGAACGTCAATTCGGGCTGTCTGCCGGGTTAGTTGTTGCGGCTGATCATGATACCCCCCCCGGTACAGCGCATTTGCAAGCCTTACGTGATCTTGTTGCCAGCGGCAGTATCGCTTGTGTTTTCAGCGAACCACTTGGCACGCCAAGCCAGATTGACATTATTGTTGGCGCATCAAGCGTACGCCGCGCAACGGTTGACCCTGTTGGTATCGGACTGGCCGCCGGGCCTGATCTTTATTTTACCATGATGACGGCGAATTTTGACGCGATGGCGCGCTGTTTGGCTGGTGGCGCGGGGTGATCAGCGTTGATCGGCAATGATCATATCAGCGGCTTTTTCGGCAATCATAATGGTTGGTGCATTGGTGTTGCCAGACACTAGGGTTGGCATAATTGAAGCGTCAACAACGCGCAGTTTTTGGCACCCATAAACCCGCAAACGCTTGTCAACAACATCACCTGATTTTGGGTTAGGCCCCATCCTGCAGGTCGATACCGGATGATATAGTGTGACGCCGGTTTCGCGCGCATAGGCGAGTAGGTCCGCGTCACTGTCAAGCGCTTTGCCGGGGCGTAATTCGCCGTCAACCAAGTCGGCAAGATAAGAACTTTCCATAATCGTTCTGGCAATTTTCATACCCGCCACATGCACCCGGCAATCTTCATCGGTGCTTAGGTAATTATGGGTAATCGCTGGCGCCGCAAAGGGATCAGATGATGTTATATGAACTGTGCCGCGGCTTTCTGGGCGCAATTGACACGGACCAAAGGTCATGCCGGGGATTTTGTCAAAGACACGTTTGGCCGGGTTGGCAAAGCTGGCATGCGCAATATGGTATTGGATATCCGGCCCGACCAGCCCCTCGCGCGACCGCACAAAGCCTGCCAATATGCCGGCTGGCAGGCTGAGCATACCGCGCCGTGTCGTGGCATATTTGATGACTTCGCCAATAAACCCTAGTCCCCGCGCTTTATTGTTGAGGGATATGTTGCGTTTGAGGCGCCATGAGAGCCGCGAGATATAGTGATCGGCAAGATTTTTGCCGACACCATCAAGCGCGTTGTTAACGGCAATGCCAAGCCCGGCAAGACGGGCGCCGTCGCCAATGCCAGATAATTCCAAAATTTGTGGTGACTGGATAGCGCCGGCTGAAATAATCACCTCGCGGCCAGCAAACACATCCTGGGTGGTGCCATGGCGATGGTAACGTACGCCACTGGCTGCAGTTCCTTCAAACAGAATGCTGGTGACATGCGCTGCAGTGATGATGGTTAAGTTTGCGCGCTTGCGGGCGGCGTCAAGATAGGCTTTCTTGGCCGAAAATCTAAGCCCGCCTTTCTGGTTGACTTGATAATAGGAAAAGCCCTCTTGATCGCCATCATTGTAATCTTTGTTTTTGGGCCATCCCATTTTGGTGGTGGCGTCAATGACCCGGTCTAGTGCCTCATAATGGCTACGCACCGGCGCAACATTTAAGGGGCCGCCGACACCATGAATGGCTGGGTCATTATCAGTTTCACCACCGGCAAGCGCCTCGCTATGTTCTGCCTTTTTAAAAAAGGGCAGCACATCATCATAGGCCCAGCCCTGATTGCCGCGCTGTGCCCAGCCGTCATAATCGGCGGGTTGGCCGCGTACATATAGCATGCCGTTAATGGCGGATGACCCGCCAAGTACCTTGCCGCGTGGCACCGCTATACGCCGGTTGCCAGTGCTGGCTTCCGGCTCGGCGCTAAACATCCAATTTACCGCCGGATCGACCATGGTTTTGATATAGCCAGCTGGCACATGAATGAGCGGGTTGCGATCCTCGCCGCCAGCTTCTAACAGCACCACCTGAATGTTTGGGTCTTCGCTAAGGCGCGCCGCCAGAACACAACCAGCTGATCCGCCCCCAACAATAACATAATCAAAAGCTGCCATGGTCATGATGCTCTTTCACTTTGATTCATATAGGTCATTGGCGTCTAAATAACTGGCAATGACTACGCTATTAATAATTGCCATCATTGGTGATTGCCATATAAATCAACGTGGCGGCTGCCAATGCCCTTTCATGGCTGCTGTTTAAGGCTATGCCAAAACAGCAATGAAATTTGTGGTGATGGCAGGCGTTGCTATTGTAGTGCCGTTTATTTTGGGTAATGATGCTTGCCTGCCAAGGTTAAGCAATGAGGCGGCCAAGCATGTGACTGCCGCAAGGTCCAAATCGCAGGCCCTAAATCGTAAGTCAACTGGCTAAAACCTAATTCATAGAGCAAAGACCCAAAACCATGTTTTTATTTTTGCGCGCTGGGCTACTTACATGACATTAGAGACCATTATTTTTATCGCCATTGGGGCCGCTATGGGAGGTTTGGTGAATGGCCTTGCCGGTTTTGGCACCGGCTTATTTGCGCTGAGCTGGTGGTTACAGGTTCTGCCGCCAACCTCGGCGGTGGCGTTGGTGGTTGTCCTGTCTTTTGTGAGCGGTATTCAGGGGGCTTTTGCTGTTAGACAGGCGCTAAATTGGCCGCGGCTTGCGCGGTTTTTACTGCCGGCATGTCTTGGGTTGCCATTTGGGTTTGCCATGCTGGATGCGTTAAATACCGGTATGTTGAAAATACTAGTGGGGTCACTTTTGCTAGTGTTTGGCGGGTTTTTTGTGCTTCGGCCGCATTTTGTGCGATGGCGTGAAGATCATAAAATTGCCGATATGGGGGTTGGATTTATCGGTGGGGTTTTGGGTGCCGTGGCGGGGTTGTCAGGAGCCTTGCCAACAATTTGGAGCGCTCTGCATGATTGGCATAAAGGCGAGCAGCGTGCGGTTTTGCAGCCCTTCAATGTGGTGATATTGGGTGTTGTCACAGTGGTGTTTGGCTGGCGCGGTTTGCTCGATCACCAGCTATGGCTGGCGGTGACGGTGGCGCTGCCGTTTTCGATTATCAGCGCGCAGATAGGCATTTATGTCTATCGGCGCCTGTCAGAGCCGCAATACAGGCAAATATTGATTTGGTTAATTCTAATATCCGGCACAGTGCTTGCCGGACGCGAATTGGGCGCTATGCTGGCGCCAAGATAATGAAAATGAGTAAGAGGCATAAACATGACTGAAACCCCAATGGGAAGCCGTGATGATATTCATGCAGGCGGTACGGGCGGCACCACAAGCAGCCCGGTAGGGTTTCCGATCCCCGCCGAAGAATTGGGCACAGTTTCAATCAGCCCCGATGGCGCGTTTGAAGCGGGAAGCTATCAGACTTTCACGCTAGTCTACACAGCCGGTAAATTCGGCATTGATGATTCCGGCTCGATGCGGGTTTGTTTCCGGTTTGCCAGCGACCAAACCCGGCCACAATTTGAAGATCCTGCCGGGCCAAATTACACAACCATTACGGCATCAAATAATGCTGTCTTGAACTATCATTATGACCCCAAGGGCAATGTGCGCCCGTGGGACCGGACATTATATATCAAAGTTGTGCGCGGGTTTTTGCGCGAGGGTGATAGCATAACCATTACTTTTGGTGATCGTTCCGGCGGGTCGCCTGGCATGCGCTTGCAGACATTTTGTGAAGACAGCTATGAATTTCATACGCTGATCGACCCGATCGCAACATTCTGTTATCAGCCAATGCCGCACCAACCCATCATTAAAATCGTGCCGGGTGCGCCAGAACGCTATTTGGCGGTGGCCCCCACCATACGCGCTGTTGGTGAACGCTTTGCTGTCAAGCTGAAAGGCGAAGACAAGTGGGGCAATCCGTCTGATCAGTGTGATTGTGTGTTTCAGGTTAAGTCTAGCCACCCGGTCACCGGGTTGCCAGACAAAATAGCCTTTACGCCGGGCCAGTTTGCGGCAAGCATTGATGGGCTATGCGTTGAGGATGCGGCCGATCTGGTTATTGATTTTTTAGATGCGGATGGTACGGTCGCCTGTTCAACAAACCCCATTCGCATCGAAAATGCGCCGGTGTCGCGGCATTTTTGGGGCGACCTGCACGGGCAATCTGAAGAAACCATCGGTACCGGCACCGCCGAAGCCTATTTCAGATTTGCCCGTGACTGTGCCTTTGTTGATGTCACCGGCCATCAGGGTAATGACTTCCAGATTACCGGTGATTTTTGGCGGCATTTAGATGATCTGTGTGCCAGCTTTAATGAAGATGGCAAATTTATTGCCATTCCGGGCTATGAATGGTCAGGCAATACTGGCCTTGGCGGCGACCGGAATATCTATTTTCCGCATGAAGGGCGGGTGTTGCGCCGGTCATCACATGCTTTGGTCAGCGATCATTCAGATATCGCGACCGATTGTAATTCAGCTGCAGAATTATTTGCGGCTTTTGCGGAAAATAATGAAACTGATGTTGTTGTCTATGCGCATTGTGGCGGGCGTTACGCCGATATTGAGCTGGCACATGACGGGCGTTTTGAAAAATCTATGGAAGTGCATTCAAGCTGGGGCACGTTTGAATGGTTGGTTCAGGACGCTTTTAGGCTGGGTTACCGGGTTGGCATCGTCGCCAATTCAGATGGTCATAAAGGCCGCCCGGGGGCGAGCTATCCGGGGGCTGCGCTGTTTGGTGCGGTTGGTGGGCTGACCTGTTTTTTGGTGCCAGAATTAAGCCGTGATAGTATTTTGGACTCGATCCGCAAGCGTCATCATTATGCGACCACCGGTGGGCCACATGGCCGGCCCCTTTTGAATCTCTCGGCGGCATTTTCCGAATCTGCCACTCTTTACCATGATGATCCGCGGCTTGGTCAAGCTAAAGGCCGTGCTGTATCCAGCGCCATTATGGGCGATATTGTGCATGTGCCAGCAGGTGATGTGACCCTGAAGGCTGAGATAAACTGTAGCACAGCTATTGAACGGGTTGATATTTTCAATGGGCTGGAGCTGATCGAAACAATGCGGCCCTACCGACAAGATGAATTGGGTAGCCGTATTCGTGTTATTTGGGAAGGCGCTGAATATCGCGGCCGGTTTCGCCAAGTGATATGGGATGGGTCGGCATTCTTGTCGGATAATGAAATCACCGCCGCAACCGCGATAAATTTTTTCAACAAAGACAAAAAATTGGAACAGCCAGCACCAAATGAATTGCGATGGAAGGCGCTGACCACTGGTAATATCGGCGGTTTTGATATTACTTTGGCTGATCCATATAGCGGAACATTGAAAATAGAAACACCGCTTATTAAAGCCGGGATACCAATTGAAGATATCGGTTTTGAAGATGAAGTATTTGATAATAGTGGTGTGTTGCCACGCTATGTAAAACTGTTCCGGTTGCCAAATCTAAACCCGCATAAAACCATGCAATTTAGCCGCAATATTGCCCTAAAGCCATCTGGCGATAATCCAATTTTCATTCGGGTTACCCAAGAAGACGGCACCTTAGTCTGGACCAGCCCGCTTTATCTCCATCGGTAAAATTGTGCCCCCAAATGCCCATAGTGACCAGTTTGTGGCCAGCTATGCGGCATTTTGCGGGGCTTTGCCATGATCAAATGGCCTTTGACGTATATTGCATTACAATGGCATAGCCCGCCCGTATCTAATAATTATTATAAATGCAACGCTGTATACCACAGTTATGTGTTATTTGTGCGTGGTATGAGTGCTTCTGGTTTGGTAATTTTAGTGGTAGATGGCGTGTCCCCAACTGGGCAATCCGTTGTTACAAAATTGATAGCTGCCGGTCATACGGTGTTTAGCGGTCACGATGGCCAGCCCCAACGATGTCGTAACAGCCAAGCAGTCGACATTCCCATTGCCCTTGATGTGTGTTGTAACAATTCGGTCGCCGCGGCAATAACTCACATAACAAAGTCTAAACAGCGCATTGATGTGATTGTAAACAATCATCGCGACCCATTATTTGGTGCGGTTGAAGCGGTGCATATAGGTGATGCCGAGGAGTATATAAACAAAATGCTTGTTGGCACAATGCGGCTGCAAAAAGCCGTATTACCGATTATGCGGGCGCAAGGCTGTGGTCGCATCGTCAATTTTAACACGCAATGTGACGATATCGGGGCGGTTTTCACCGGCTGGCATGCGGCCATAGTTGCGGCGCTGAAAAAGCTGACAGACGCCGTCAATGAAGAATTAACCGGGTCCGGCGTTACTGTCGTCAACGTATCAAGATGCCTGTTTAACACGCAGTCGGCACGGCGTTATTTATCTGAGAAAAATCATCAAATCGCCATGGTGGATGGTGCTGGCGTGGTCGCCTTTAATCGAGATATTCAAGCCGCTATGAAAAGCACTCCGAGCTTTGCCGAAGATGTGGATGCGATTGTTAGCTGTGTCGTAGACGGCAATGCTGGCGTCAAGAAAGCCTCTCAGGACCGAAAAAAGACGACACCTTTGGTTCCAATCTGGCATGCGCTTGGCGGCACTTTTTTGTAGCCACAGTGGCGGTGAGTGCGGCCATGGTGATTAGGCTATGATTGGTAGCTATCTTTTCAAAACACTTGAAGAGCTTGGGCTTGACCAGAAAGAGCTGTTTCGCGCCGCGGCTATTCCCCAAGATGTTTTCACGCAAGCTGAACCAGCAATTTCAGACGCTGCCTATATAAAATTATGGTCGGCGCTACGGGCGGCGACTGACCGGCCTGATTTGTGCGTTGTTTTGGGGCGGGCAGCTGGGCTGTCCTTAACAAGTAAAATACACCTCATTACCTATGGCAGTGCGACTACCCAAGAGTATTTGCAGCAAATAAAGCGATTTGGGCCGTTGATTGCTGCGCCGCTATCCAGCCTGTCGTTTGCCAAGGGAAGGCTTGATTTTAGACCCAGTGTCGACGGCCAAGATGCGGCCGTTACTTTGCACATAATGGCCCAGATGGTGGCGCTAATAGCGAGTATTCGGCAGGCCACCGGCACCCATGTTATGCCGGCGCGCGTTATGGTGCGGCAAGCAGCAGATATACACAATGCAAGCCTGCAGGCGGCAACAGTCCAAGCCCTAGCGGCGTATTTTGACTGCGAGGTCGAAACTGCTGATATGGATTTTATAGAATTTGACGCCGCGGCATGCCAGTTGCCGTTTCGGTTAACCTGCGGGTTTTTATGGTCCTGCGTAAGCGATGGTCTTGATGCCCAGTTGTGGCAGGTTTTGAAAAACATCCCGGCGCATAAATTGGTTGAACAGGCGCTGGAAACGTTGTTGCCGCAAGGCAATGCAAATATTGAATGTGTTGCCACCGCGCTAGCGATCGGCGAGCGCACATTACAACGCCACTTGCGGAACGAAAACACCGATTTTAGGTCTGTGTTAGAGATGACACGCCGCAAGCTGGCCCGCAAATATATGCTAACAGCGGGCATCACGCAGCGCGATATTGCCAAAAAGCTGGGGTTCCAGGATGCAAATTCGTTTTACCGGCTGTGGCGGTCTTGGCGCCAATAATCGCCGGGCACCAATAATCACTAATGACCATTGGGCATCAGTTGGTCTCTGGTTTCGGGCGGGTTTTGGCGATGATCATCGGCAACCCCATAAACACCAACATAACGCGCACCGTGTGGTGAAATGCAACAAAAGCGATATCAAATCCAAAAATCAACGCCAGCAAAGTGACTTCATAAAGCCCCCCCGGAATGAATGCCAACAGCAATTTCATAAACTCTATTGAGGTCCACGAGGCTAACGCCCACGCTGTAAAGCCGTAGGTTGACAATACGATGACGGCGTTGACGATGGCGTCACGAAGATAGGTCGCAAGTTCAAATACAGGCACTTTGGCAAGCCGTGCGCCAACAGCCCCCCCAATTGTAAGCTGCGCCAGAATGACAAATTCGCTGATGCGGGGAATCTCTACAAGACCAAGAATATGCAACGCCGAGCTGATTAGCAAAGGGCCAATCAAATGCGGCATCGGTAATTTTAGCAGGCGCGCAATCGGCAGGCTGATAATTGAAATGGCGCCAAATATAAGCAATGTCTTTAATGGTAAATTCATCATAGATGGCATCGCGTGCAACGCCGCGTTTGATGCCTGTACCGCCTCGTGGCCTTGCATCACGGCAAGGATCAGCGGTGTTAAGCAAAACACTAGCGCCACACGCACCAAATGGAACAACGCCACCACATAGTCTTTGTCAACAAGGTCACGGCTAATCATGATGACCTCGGCCTGGCCGCCCGGAATACAGCTGAGCAAGGCAAGCGTAAAATCATATTTGCGGATACGAATTAAATAATAAAGCCCGGCGAGGGTGGCCAGAATGGTGGCGCCAAACATGGCGCTAACCGTGCTTGCCCAGCTATCCATATGCATCATGATGTCAGGCCTGAAATTACCGCCAATCAAGGTGCCCAAACCCAACACAACCGGAACGTGAAACCAGCGCGGCACGCCAAGTGTGTCTCGCAACGGCGTAATGCCGCCGCCAAGACACCAGACACCAAACAAGCTGCCAAGCAGAAACGGTGCAGGCAAACCAATCTTTTGGCATAACAAACCGGTGCCAAAAGCGATGGCAAAGGTGGTGATGAGTGATTTCATACCCATACCAAAAGCCCGCAAATGCTCTGAATTGAAAATCACCGATGGTTTAGTCAAGGCTGCCTCGCTGGCGGCTGGCGATAATATGCAGGCGCGCCTTTACGGCATTGTGAAGATGCTGTTGTGCGGCCCTTTCCGCGACATCAGGCTGGCTGGCCTGAATGGCATCATTGATGGCATCATGTTCACTGGCAATTTCAGCCACCCGGGCGGGAAGGCTATAGGCGGTCGGGCCAAGTAACACCATGATGGTGCTAAGCCGGTCAAGCGACTCAATAAGGAATGCGTTGTGACTGGCCAGCAAAATGCCGTGATGAAAGGTGCTGTTTATATGTGCCAAGGCTGACGCCGGGGCGTGCTGGCTGATTAACCGGGATTCGGCGGCACGGGTTTCGGCAATAAACAGTTTTTCCGCCGGGCTGGCGCCGGATGCCGCAAGCCGCGCCGCCATGCCTTCTAAGGTTGCGCGTAACTCATATAGCGCGTGAATATCTTGATAGGCCAACACCCGCACTTGTAAACTGCCGCCTTCACCAATTTCAATGATGCCTTCGGCTTTCAAAGCGGCGATTGCTTCGCGTAACGGGGTGCGACTATAGCCAAGCTGTTTGCCAAGATCCGTTTCTTTGAGGCGCGCGCCTGGCAGCAGGTCACCGGCAATGATGGCGGCCGTCAGCACATACCGAATGTGGCGGGTTGCCGCCAAGCTTTCACCATGTAGCTGTTGTACAGCCTGGCTGTGATGCGCCCAGTTAACGGGCATGAAGGTCAGTTGACATATTTACCACTCCGTTGCTAAATTGTATGCAATTGTATACGATATAGCAAGGGGTGGGTGTTGCTGGCATCGCACAAAATGATGTCTGACATAATTTGGGATGTTGTCGTCATTGGCGGCGGCAATGCCGGCGTGTGTGCGGCGATCAGTGCCGCTGAAAGAGGCTGCAAGGTGTTGGTGATTGACGCTGCACCGGCTGATCTGCGTGGCGGCAATACCCGTCACACGCGCAATTTGCGCGCCATGCATGAAGCCCCGACCGATGTGTTGACCGACCGCTATAGTTACGAAGAATATTGGGAAGATTTGATGCGGGTGACAAAGGGTGTGACCAACAGCGATCTTGCTGAAATAACTTTGCGCGGGTCTGCTGGCCTGACGGCGTGGTTATCTGAACGCGGCGTTCGCTTTCAGCCAGCCTTGTCTGGCACTTTAAATCTTGGTCGTACCAACGCATTTTTTCTTGGTGGCGGGCGTGCCATGCTTAACGGCTTGTGCCGCCATGCCGAAAAAATTGGAGTGCAGCTTGTTTATGATGCGCAGGTTGATGATGTTTTGCTAAGTGACGGGTTTTGCGATGGCCTAGAAGTCAGTTGGCAAGATAAACAGGTGACCGTGCGCTGCAAGCAATTGGTCGCTGCGGCTGGTGGGTTTGAGGCCAATCTTGACTGGCTTGCCGAAGGCTGGGGCGACGCTGCCAAGAATTTTTTGGTGCGCGGTACGCCCTATAATAAGGGCAAGGTGCTGCGCGCGCTTCTTGACAAAGGGGCGATGCCTGTGGGGGCACTTGACCAATGCCATGCGGTGGCGATTGATGCGCGTGCACCCAAATATGATGGTGGTATAGCCAGCCGGCTAGATGCTGTACCTTTTGCTGTGGTGCTGAATAAAGACGCAAATCGTTTTTATGATGAGGGTGAAGATTTCTGGCCCAAGCGCTATGCCATTTGGGGGCGTTTGGTGGCCGCGCAGCCCGATCAGATTGCCTATGCAATTATTGACGCCAAGGGCGTTAATCGCTTTATGCCGTCGGTGTTCACGCCCATTGTTGATAGCACGATTACCGGGCTGGCAGACCAGCTTGGACTGCCACCAGAGGCCACCAAAAATACCATTGACGCGTTTAATGCCGCCTGTCCGCCCGGTGAGATTGACCAATTGAGCCTTGATGGTATGGCCACAACCGGACTGGCGCCGGAAAAGACCAATTGGTCAGCGCCAATCGACACCCCACCATTTTATGGCTACCCGCTGCGTCCCGGCATTACCTTTACCTATATGGGAGTGGCGGTGAATGAACGCGCCCAAGTGTTGATGGCGGATGGCCGCCCGGTTGCCAATCTATTTGCCGCCGGCGAGATTATGGCTGGCAATATTTTAGGGCAAGGCTATCTTGCCGGCATTGGAATGACCATTGGCGGTGTGTTTGGGCGCATCGCTGGCGAGGAGGCTGCACGTGTCCTTAACCGATAGTTTGGATAATACCGCCGGCAAGGCTGTTGATCTACGGGCTTTGCTTGACCCAGAAGCCACCGATGAAGTGCGCCGCATTATGCAAATCTGCAATGCTTGCCGGTATTGCGAGGGTTTTTGCGCTGTCTTTCCGGCAATGGAACGGCGGCGGTTATTTTCCGATGGCGATGTCAGCTATCTTGCCAATCTGTGCCATAATTGTGGGGCGTGCTATCATGCCTGCCAATATGCCCCGCCGCATGAATTTGGCGTTAATGTGCCGCAGGCGATGGCGGCGGCGCGGTCAAACAGCTATGCAGCTTATGCCTGGCCTGTGTCGCTGGCCGGCTTGTTTCATAACAATGGAATGGCGGTCAGTGTGATCATCGCGTTCGGTTTAGCGGCAACCGTTGGGGTCATGCTGGCAATGATCGCCCCAAATTTATTTTGGGGTGTGCATCTTGGCGAGGGTGCGTTTTACCAAATTATGCCGCATACCGTAATGGCCGCGATTCCACTGGGTATCACTGGCTTTTCTGTGGTCGCGATGATTATGGGTTGGCGTCGCTATTGGCGGCATACCGGGGCTGTTTGGGGCGGCTGGCGGTCATTTAGTGACGCTGTTATAGCGGTGGCGGCGCTGCGCAATCTTGGCGGTGATAACGCCGCTGGCTGGCGCGGCGGGGCTGGCTGTCATACCGCCGATGACCGCTCTAGTAATGCCCGCCGTCTGCATCACCAATTGACAATGTATGGATTCTTGCTGTGCTTTGCGTCAACATCGGTTGGCACGCTCTATCATTATGGGTTTGGCTGGGAGGCGCCTTATGGGCTGTTTGAGCTTCCGGTTATTTTGGGCACCGTTGGCGGCGTTATACTGTGTGTGGGCACCGCCGGTTTGTTTGTTGAAAAACGGCGTATGCACCACGCGGTTCGACATCAAGACGGGCTTGGGATGGATTATGCCTTCATCGTGATGTTGTTTTTTGTCAGCTTTACCGGGCTGTTGTTGTTGGCGCTGCGCAGCACCAGTTTGATGGGGCTGACCTTGGCGATCCATCTTGGTTTTGTGTACAGCTTTTTTCTAATTATGCCCTATTCAAAATTTGTCCATGGTCTGTATCGATTTGCCGCGTTGCTGGCAAGTGCCGAGGAAACCCAGCGCCATCATAGCGGCTAGTGGCTTGTTATTTCAGAAATTTGCCGCGCTGATCCGAGCAATAGTGGCAGCCGGTCAAGCGCCGCCATCTTATCGAAACGCTGTTTTGGTCCATGGATTGCCAATGCCGCAAAAAACCGTTTTTGGTCATCATAGACAGGTACCGCAATCGCCACCATATCATCATGAAACTCTTCCAGATCGAGCGCATAGCCCTGACGCCTGATTTGCTTTAATTCATCTTCCAACTGCTCAATAGTGCTGAGCGTGCTGTTGGTGAAGGCTTGCAAATCAAGGCTTGGTATGATTTTGCGGCGCTGCGCTGCAGGCAGGTTGGCAAGATAGGTTTTGCCGCTGGCGGTGCAGTGAAATGGCACATGTGTGCCAATCGGTAGTAAAATGCGAAACGGCCAATTTGTCTCAACGCGGTCAGCATACATCATGCCCTGAATGCCCGGCCTAACAAAATTTACCGTTTCACCGACATTGCGCGCAATATTCTGTAAAATCTGATGGCGCGCGGCGTGGCTTGTTGCGTGGGTGGTCAGTCCAAAGGCTACCGACAATAATCGTTTCCTGGGTACAAGACGCCGTTGAAATTTTTCGACATAACCATCGCTGATTAAGGTCTGACAAAGCCGATGCAAAGTTTGCTTTGGCCAGCCAAGCTGGTCATTGATTTCGGTTGGCGTCAACGGGCGTTCGGCATGTGCCAAAACTTCTAAAATCCGCAGGATCCGCATATTTGGTGGTGTGTGATCTGACATTATCCTCACTGTGTCCGGCTTGGCCGCGTCAAACGGCCGATGGTCCAAAAATATATTTTTCTTGAATATAGCGTATTTTCATGCATAGTTTTTTATAACCTATAATAAAAGAGACTAAAAGTCTCAAAAATTAAATTATTTTAGTTTTTTGGTGTGATTGTCCTGATATGAGGCGCATCTGGGGTGGAATTTGACTATGTGATTATCGGCGCTGGTTCGGCGGGCTGCGTGATTGCCAACCGGCTATCGGCGCAGCCTGGGGTAACCGTGGCGCTTCTTGAGGCTGGCGGCCCGGATCGCTCGCCGTGGATTCACATCCCGGTCGGTTATTTCAAAACTATGGGCAATCCGTCAACTGATTGGTGTTACAAAACCCAACCTGACCCAGGTTTGAACGGGCGCGCCATTGCCTGGCCACGCGGCAAAGTGCTTGGCGGCAGCAGTTCAATCAATGGATTATTATATGTGCGGGGGCAGCCGCAGGATTTTGATCATTGGCGCCAGCTTGGCAATGCCGGGTGGGGCTGGGATGATGTTCTGCCCTATTTCAAGCGCGCCGAGAATTGGGAAGGTGACGCGGCCGATGAACGCGGCATTGGCGGCCCTTTGAATGTGTCTGAAAATAAAGTGAACCGCGACATTGTTGATGCGTGGGTTACCGCCGCAGAAAATGCTGGCTTTGCGCGCACCAACGACTATAACCGCGAAAATCAGGAAGGCGTCGGCTATTTTCAGATGACCATGAAAAACGGGCGGCGGTGCAGTAGTGCTGCGGCCTATCTAAAGCCCATCCGTGATCGCAAAAACCTGCAGGTATTTACGCATGCCCATACCGAAAAAGTGGTTATCGAAAATAACCGTGCAACAGCCGTAGAGTGTCGCATTAACGGGCAACTGCATCTAGTGCGGGCGCGTCGCGAAATTATTTTGTCGGCAGGCGCAATCGGATCGCCCCAATTATTGATGTTGTCGGGGATTGGCGGCGTCACAGAATTGCAGGACCATGGTATTGATGTTGTCCATTATTTGCCCGGGGTTGGTAAAAATCTTCAAGATCACTTGCAGGCCCGCCCGGTTTTCAAATGTACTGCCAGCACAATTAACACCGAAACAAAGAATATTTTTAACCTTGCGGCGATCGCTTTTCGCTATGCCGTCAGCCGGTCCGGGCCGATGGCAATGGCAGCCAGTCTTGGCACCGCGTTTCTAAAAACCCGGCCAGAATTGGCAACGCCTGACATTCAGTTTCATATCCAGCCGTTTAGTGCCGATAACCCAGCAGATGGCAGCCATAAATTTTCTGCCTTTACCGCATCGGTTTTGCAATTGCGGCCAGAAAGCACCGGTCACATTGCGCTGACCTCGGCGTCTGCGCATGACTATCCGGCTATTCACCCTAATTATCTGGCGACGAAAACCGATTGCGATACGATTGTTGCGGGCATCAAGATTGCCCGTGATATTGCTGATGTGGCCCCGTTAAAAGATGTGGTTACTGAAGAACACGCCCCGGGTCGGTCTATCGGCCGCAACGATGATGCCGCCATTCTTGACTGGGCGCGGTCATCTGCAACAACGATTTACCACCCAACAGGCACCTGCAAAATGGGCGCTGATAAAATGGCAGTTGTCGATGCGCGGTTACGGGTGCATGGCATTGTGGGGTTGCGTGTTGCAGACGCCTCGATCATGCCAGTGATTACCTCAGGCAATACCAATGCACCGACGATCATGATTGGTGAAAAACTGTCAGATATGGTGATGGAGGATGCCCGATGAGCATGATCGAAAGCAGTTCGCTACATTTTGATTTGGCGACGCTAGGCGATATTCTACAAATTGTGTTTGCTGACATTATTTTGTCAGGGGATAACGCCTTGGTGATTGGCATGGCGGCCGCTGGACTGGCTGCCGGGCAACGCAAAAAAGCCATTGCCATTGGTATGGCGATGGCGGCTGGCCTGCGTATCGCCTTTGCGGTGGTGGCGACATATCTTTTGGCGATTAAGGGTATTTTGCTGGTTGGCGGGGTGTTGCTGAGTTGGGTATGTTGGCGGTTTTACCTCGATTTGAAAGAGTTTAATCAGGCCGCGGTGGAGAGCATTAGTGCGTCCGCCGGCACAGATGCCAAAAAAGCTGAAAAGAGCTTTGGACGGGCGCTGGTTACAATTTTAGTCGCCGATATATCAATGTCGATTGACAATATTGTAGCGGTCGCAGCGATTGCCCGCGACAACACACAGTTACTGGTTTTTGGTTTGGCGCTAGCCATTGTCTTCATGGCGTTTTTTGCATCAATGATCATGCGGGTCATGGTGCGGTATCGCTGGTTGTCATATTTTGGGCTCCTGTTTTTGGTCTATCTTGCTGCGGCAATGCTTTATGACGGGCTTGTTGAATTACAGTGGCTGCCGGCATTCATTTTGGGAGACGGATAAGATTTAGATATTTGGGTGATCTGGCATTTGCGCAGTGTGCAATAGGATCATGGATTATCCGAATTGGCCTGTATGGGTGTGTGACGACATGCTGAAGTACCTTCGCCAGCATGTTATCCGATACAGAAAACGGAAGGTCATTTGAAAGACCAGGGAGAAAGTTGATGAATAATATAATAAAATCAATTATATCAGGTGTGGTCGTCTTTACCGCATCTGCAATGATTATTAGCAGTGCATCTGCAGCCAAAACGCTAAAAATCCAATTGGCTGTTCCTACAAGCTCTGATGAAGCAAAAATTGTCCAAGATTTTGCCAATGATGTGGAAAAACTAACTGTTGGTGAAGTTAAACTTGAGCTTTTGCCTGCCGGTGCTGTGGTTGGGGTTAGCGATATTATTGACGCTGTTGACAGCGGTTTGGTTGATGGTGGATTTGCGTGGACGCATTATTGGTCAGGCAAGCATCCGGCAGCCATGCTATTCGGTTCGCCAGTGGCCGGTGCTGGCGTCGGTATCGACAACATCGCATTTATGTCATGGTTCCAATATGGCGGCGGCGCAGAGCTTTATGATCAGCTTTGGGACGAGATGAAGTTAAACGTTAAAGGTTTTATGTTGCAGCCGGTTGGCCCTGAGGCCCTCGGTTGGTTCAAAGAGCCAATCAACTCTATGGATGATTTCCGTAAATACCGGTTCCGGACACCGCCAGGCATTCCAGGTCAATCATACAAAGATATTGGTGTGGCATCTGTTTCTATGGGTGGCGGCGATATTTTGCCGGCGCTGGAAAAAGGTACAATTGATGCCGCCGAATGGTGCTGTCCAAAGCCTGACTCAATTTTTGGTTTCCAAAAAGTGCTAAAGCATTACTATTTGCAAGGCCTGCATCAGGTTGTTGTTAACGCTGACATTTATTTTAACAGCGATGTGTTTAATTCGCTCACAGAACAACAGCAAAAGGCCATTGAGGTGGCTGCTAATGCATCTCTTATGAAGGCGATTTCTTATCGCATCATTGAGAACGGCAAGGCCTTGAAAGATCTGACCGAAAATCATGGCGTGATCTTGCATGACACACCTGCTGACTATTTCCCAGCATATATGAATGCAGCCAAAGCCTCATTGGAGAAGAATGCGGCTGAAAATGCATTTTTTGCTAAAGTATGGCAGTCACAAAAGGACTTTGCGGCTGTAGCGGTTCCATTCTGGGCCGGTGCGCAAGCCTCAAACGCGGCACTTGGTAAAGCCTTTGCCGACAGCGTGAAATAATATTTTGTGGTGCGCTTTGCTGCTGCGGGGCGCACCATTTTTTCTTTTTTTTAAGTCATTTTTTTGAAAATTTAGGTCAACCGCGCTATCTGGCGCACATCGTCACATCCGGGTACGGCCCATCGTGACAAGGTTTTGGGGAGCCACACCATGGCACAAACAGACGACGGCATGAAGCTTGATATTTCTGATGAGTTGATCGCAGAACGACGAGCCGGCAAGCCCGGTGATACGCCCGATGACATGCACCCCATTGCCAGATGGATTGTTGGTAATGTCGACATCCTAAACAACTGGGTTGGTAAATTGACCTGTCTGATGCTGGTGCCGGTCATTGCTGCGATGGTTTATGAGGTGGTAGCGCGCAAGCTTTTTGTTGCCCCAACCGATTGGGCGTATGATACCAGCCGTATGTTTAGTGGCGCCATGTTTATGCTGGGGGCTGGTTATGCCTTGATGCGGGGTGTGCATATACGGGCTGACTTTCTCTATCGCAATTGGTCGCCACAGACCCAAGCGTTAGTCGATTTAGCGTTGTATTTTCTATTTTACATGCCGGCAATGCTGTTTTTCTTTTGGATTACACTCGAATATAGCATCAAGGCTTGGGTCCGTTGGGAACTGACGATGGACTCTGCATTAATGGCGCCCCTTGCACCAATGCGAACGGCAATGCCGGTAGGTGTTTTCCTGTTAATTCTGCAAGGTGTAGCCGAGGTGTTGCGCGCCATTCACGTCCTGTCAGCAAGCGCCAAAAAATTGATTTCCCGGTTGTTGCCAATTTATCTTCTCGTCTTATCAGTTGCGTTTCTTGGTGTTTTTTATCCAGACATTTTATCCACGGGCAGGCTTTTTGACGCTATCGGTTTGGCATCTGCTGGTGGGCTATCCTCTGAGGTGATTGGCGTCATAATGATTGCGGTAATGTTGCTGGCAATTTTTGTTGGGTTTCCAATTTCCTTTACACTCATTTTCCTAGGCTTTGTTTTTGGTGCTTGGGGGTTTGGGACAAAATTAGTTTTCCATCTGCAAACGCTGCAGTTCAACAATGTCATGCTTGAACAAACCTTGGCAGCGGTCCCGCTATTCGTATTTATGGGCATTATGATGGAACAGGCCGGCCTTATGGAGCGGCTGTTTACATCGGTGCAATTGATGCTGTCACGGACCCGCGGGGCGCTGTATCTGGCGGTTTTGTTTGTCTCGACAATTTTTGCGGCTGCTACCGGTATTGTTGGGGCGTCGGTGACGATTTTGGGGATTATGGCCGCCAAAACCATGAACCGGTCTGGTTATGATGTGCGATTAGCCGCGGGCACTATTACCGCTGGTGGCACTTTGGGCATTTTGATTCCCCCCTCAATTATGCTGGTGGTGATGGGGCCGGTTTTAGAAGTGCCGGTAACCGATTTGTTCTCGGCGGCAATCATCCCCGGTATTATGCTTGCCGCTATGTATGCTGCCTATGCGCTGATGCGGTGCTGGCTGAATCCTAATTTGGGGCCGATCCTGCCGCCTGAGGACCAGCCAAAAACATCACCATTTTACTGGCTTGAAGCGCTTTTGGTTATTGGCTCAATTGTGATTTTCTTTACATTGATCGTCAAAGCCTTGTCGGGCAGTTTGCAGGGGTATTTCCCACTATCATCGTTGGTTTTGCCACTGGGCTGGATGGGCATCATGTATGCGGCATCACGCTGGGTAAAAACAGCACAGCCAGCTGGCTTTTATTTTTCTGATCTGTGGCATGAATTCTTTATGGGGCTGGTGCCACCATCTGCCTTGGTGGCCTTTGCGCTTGGGTCTATTTTGTTTGGCTGGGCAACGCCAACCGAAGGCGCTGGTTGTGGTGCATTTGGGGCATTGGTTTTGACCATTGCCTATCGCAAATTGAATCGTGAACGGTTTTACGAGGCCTTGATCAAGACCTTGGAAATTTCGGTTTTAATTCTGTTTCTGGTGGCGGCATCGAATTTCTTTGGTGCGGTGTTCTCGCGGCTTGGCACCCCAATGATGTTGACTGATATGCTACTGGCATGGGATTTGTCGGCAACTATGGTTTTGATCATTGTGATGGCGTTGATCTTCCTTTTGGGATGGCCGTTGGAATGGGTGCCAATTGTGCTGATTATCGTGCCTATTCTTATTCCGGTGCTGGTGCAGCTTGACATCAACCTCACTTGGTTCGGTATTTTGGTTGCGGTCAATTTGCAAACCGCTTGGCTGAGCCCGCCAGTTGCGTTATCAGCATATTTCCTCAAAGGTGTGGTGCCTGAATGGGATCTCAAAGACATTTATTTTGGCATGATGCAATTCATGGTGATCCAGCTGATTGGCCTTGCGCTTATTTTCATGTTCCCACAAATCGCGTTGTGGCTTCCAACCTATATTTATGGCCAATAGAAGGATTTAGTTTATGGCGATTACCTATATCAAAAAAGCAGCAAAGACCCCGCAAACTGGCACTGATGAAACCCGTAAAATCGTCACTGAAATGTTGGCGAAAATAGAGGCTGGTGGCGAAGCAGCGGCGCTGGCTTATGGGCGTGATCTGGATGGCTATGAGGGTCCTGCAGTAGTGTCTGCGGAAATGATTGAAAATGCTACAAAAACGGTGTCTCTCCAGCTCAAAGACGATATCAAATTTGCCTATGACCGGGTGACAAAATTTGCCGAAGCGCAAAAAGCATCGATCAGCGAATTTGAAACCGAATTATCGCCGGGGCTGTGGGCTGGCCAAAAATTAATTCCGATTGAAACAGCTGGCTGCTATGTGCCGGGGGGGCGCTATGCGCATGTTGCATCGGCTATCATGTCAATTGCCACCGCCAAGGTCGCTGGTGTTGAAAATGTGATTGCCTGTTCCGCCCCAAACGGCAAAGACGGCCCGCATCCGGCGATTTTGTACGCGATGAATATGTGCGGTGTGGACACAATCTTGTCACTTGGTGGGGTGCAGGGCATCGCGGCAATGGCCTTTGGCCTGTTTACCGGCAAGCCGGCGCGCCTGCTGGTGGGGCCTGGCAACCGCTTTGTAGCCGAAGCAAAGCGCACGCTTTATGGCCGTGTTGGCATTGATATGTTTGCCGGTCCAACAGAAATTGCCGTGATCGCCGATGCGACAGCTGATGCCGCAGTGGTGGCCGAAGATCTGGTCAGTCAGGCCGAGCATGGCCCCGATTCACCAGCGTGGCTGATCACCACATCGCGCCAATTGGCCGATGATGTTATGGCCCAAATGGATGGTCATATTAACGCTTTGCCGGACATTGCCCGCGATGCGGCCACGGTGGCGTGGCGTGATTATGGCGAGGTGATTTTGTGTGACAGCGACGAAGAAGCGGCAACCGTGTCTGATGACTATGCGGCTGAGCATCTGGAAATTCATACCGCCCGCGACGCGTGGTATAGTTCCAGGCTTAAAAATTACGGGTCACTATTCATTGGCGAAGAAACAACCGTGACCTATGGCGACAAATGCTCGGGAACAAACCACATTCTGCCAACCAAAGGTGCCGCCCATTACACTGGCGGGCTGTCGGTTCACAAATTCATGAAAGTGGTAACCACCCAGCGCATGACTCGCGCGGCCAATCGTGAAGTGGGGCAGGCTGCAGCCCGCATTTCACGGCTAGAGGGTATGGAAGGTCATGCCCGTGCCGCTGATGTGCGTTTACGCAAATATTTTCCAGGTGAAAACCTTGGTTAGGGCAGACGGCAACCTGTTTTCGGTGGCCGGAAAAACCGCACTTGTCACCGGTGGTGGCAGTGGGCTGGGCGCGTTTATGGCCACCGCGTTAGCCGATGCTGGGGCTAAACTGGTACTTGTTGGCAGGCGGCGTGACCGGCTAGAGGACACGCTTGGCAGCCGCGATGGCGCGTGCATAAATATCGACCTTACTGATGAGGGGGCCAGTGGGGCATTATACGACGAAGTTACAGGCGCCGGCTACCGTCCCGATATCATTGTCAATGCGGCCGGTATCAACCCGCGCATCCACGCCGATGCGATTGACGAGGCAAGCTGGGTACAGTCTGTTCACCTAAATTTGAATGTGCCGTTTTTGGTGGCACAAAAATTTGTGCCGCATATGAAAACGCAGGCCTGGGGGCGCATTATTAATATTGCGTCTTTACAGTCCAGCCGCGCGTTTGAAAATGGCATTTCATATGGGGCGGCCAAAGGCGGTGTTGTGCAATTGACCCGGGCAATGGCTGAGGCCTGGTCGGCGCATGGCATAACCGCTAATGCGATTGCCCCGGGGTTTTTTCCAACCGAGCTGACAGCGCCGTTGTTTGCACAGCCGGAAGTGGCGGCAAGACTGGCTGCGGCCACCGCTATTGGGCGGAACGGAACGCTGGAAGATATGCGCGGCCCGCTGATGTTTTTAGCGTCAGATGCAAGCGCCTATGTAACCGGCCAATCACTTGCCGTTGATGGAGGATTCACCGCCAAATGAGAGCGCTCGTTTACACCGGAACAGAGCAATCTGAAATCCGCGATGTGCCAGCGCCTGATTGCGCCGCCGGCCAAGCCGTCATTGATTTGGCGTTTTGCGGTATTTGCGGGTCTGACATGCATGCCTGGCATGGCCATGATGAGCGCCGCGTACCGCCGTTGGTTTTGGGGCATGAAGCGGTTGGCATTGTTGCTAGCGGCGCCTTTGAAGGCCGGCGGGTTGCTGTCAATCCGTTAATGACCTGTGGGTCGTGCCACTCTTGTGTGAGCGGCAATGAGCATCTGTGCGCGCAGCGCGAATTGATCGGTATGCGGGTGCCGGGGGCGTTTGCCGAAAAAGTGGCAATCACCGAACGCAATCTAACCGTTTTACCGGATGATTTGCCGTTTGTTGAGGCCGCCTTGGCCGAGCCGTTGGCCTGTTCTGTGCATGCGGTACGTCTGGCCATGCAGCATGCGGACAACGACAGAAAGGCGCGCATTATTGTGCTTGGCGGCGGCGCTATTGGGCTATTGGCTGGGCTGGTGTTTGCCGACTATGGCTATAGCAACATATGGATTGCTGAAACTAATCTGCTGCGGCGCAATATGCTGGAAAAGCTTGGTAATTTCCAATGCTATGACCCGCGTCAGCCAGCTGGATGCCCGGATCAAGTGGATATGATTATAGACGCGGTTGGGTCTGGGGTTACGCGGCGCACAGCCTCTGGTCTGGTGCGCCCAGGCGGTGTTATTGTGCATATTGGCCTGCAAGACAATCTGGATGGTTTGGACGCCCGCCGTATCACTTTGCAAGAAATCACCTTTAAGGGCACCTATTGTTATCGCAATGATGATTTTGCCGAGGCCTTGCGGCTGTTGCATGATGGCGCGGTGCGCGGTGCTGGCTGGGTTGATGTGCGCCCGCTAGGTGATGGTGCCGCCGCTTTTGAGGATATCCATAATGGTGCGGCCCCGCCAAAAATTATTCTTGATATATCGTCATAGGGGCGATGCCGACAGTAGTTTCCTAAGAGGAGCAGGCTATGTATAAACCAAATTTCCACCCCTTATCATCGGTTATATTATGGGCCGCTTTCGCGGGGTTGCTGGGCGGGTTGCTGGCACCAAGCCAGCCGGCCACGGCCGATTTTATAAACGGCTGGCAATTGCAGCTTTATTGTGCATCACAAAACCCTGAAGACGAAGCCATTTGCATCGTCTATATCACTGGCGCTGTTGATGCTTTTACTACGGTTGATCTGATCGCTGAAAAAACCAATGGGGCGCAGCGGATTTTCTGCATGCCGCAAGGGCTGCAGCCGGACCAGCTGAAAACGGTCACGATGGCCTGGCTGCAACGCGAAGGCACGAATTTAGATTATGCTGCGACCTTGCTTGTGTGGGGCGCCATGAAAGACGCTTATAGCTGCTAATCAACCGTGCGGCGGCGTTAAGGGTTAAAAATTATCCTTGCGGCGTCGAATTTCGGCAAACACTTCGGCGTCTGTTGCGTCTGCCATTGCCAGATGCGCGCGGATAGAAGGGTCGGCGGCCCGTAAAAACGGGTTAGTGGCTTTTTCCAGATCAATGCGGGTCGGCACTGTGGGCATATCATTATCACGCAGCTTTTGAAAGGCGTCCTGCCGTTCGGCAAGAGCGGCATTTTGGGGGTCGATCGTGACCGCAAAGCTGGCATTGGCAAGCGTGTATTCATGGCTGCAATACACCACAGTATCATCGGGAAGGCGCCTCAGCTTTTCAAGGCCAGCCCACATCATCGCGGCGTCACCTTCGAAAATGCGGCCACAACCAAGCACAAACAAGGTATCGCCGGTACATACGATTTTTTCTGCTGCAATATAAAAATTGATCATATCCAGCGTATGCCCGGGGGTGGCCATCACATCAATACGGCGGCCGGCAAAGGTAAAATGGTCATTATCGCCAAGCTGAGTGTCATAAAGGTGGCTAACTGCACTGTCCACTTTTGGACCAAGCACAACCGCACCATGATCAGCCTTTAGGCTAGCCAAACCAGCCGTGTGGTCGTCATGGTGATGCGTGATAAAAATATGTGTCAATTGCCAACCGGTTGTTGCCAGCGCCGCCTTGGTGGCGGTGGCATCACCAGCGTCAACACAGGCTGTTTCGCCGGACTCGGTGCAATGCAGCAGTAAACCATAATTGTCACTGCCATAGGGGAACTGATGCGTTTGCAATGTCATTTTAGGTCCTTTCGAGGTTACCAGCTGCCGGTGTTTTTCATCGATAGCCACGGTTCGGCAGGTGGCAATGCATCCCCTTCCTGCAACAGCTCAATCGAAATATTGTCCGGCGATTTTATGAATGCCATGCGGCCGTCCCGTGGCGGACGATTGATCGTCACACCAGCATCTGCAAGGGCCTGACAAGTGTTATAAATATTATCGACTTTATAGGCAAGATGGCCAAAATTGCGGCCAAAATCATAATCTTCAGGATCCCAGTTATAGGTAAGTTCCAGTTCCGGTGCATTGTTGGCTTTGCTTTGTGCGGAATCTTTAGGGGCGGCCAAAAAAATTAGCGTGAAGCGGCCTTCTGGAACGTCTTTGCGGCGCATTTCAACAAGCCCGAGTTTGGTGCAGTAAAAATCCAGCGACTCGTCGATATCGCGTACCCGTACCATGGTGTGTAAAAACCGAATTGTCATGTTTTGCCTCTGTTGCGGGTCCCCATATAAGTGCTGGTATCTGAATAGATGCTGGCCATTTCGGGTAACTGGCCCTGCATATGAGTGGTTTTTTGCGTAATAGGAAGATGATTGCAGCAATCTTTCGCACTGTCCAGAGCGATATCTCCCGCACCGTTTTTAAAACTGCCAAAAGTCAATCTAACGGTCGATGAGTAGGTCTATGCCCAATAGGGCGGCGCCTTCACACAGGCTGCTGGCAACATAAAATTGGGGTGGTGCTGGCGGCCGTTCAGCGGCGATCAGGTCTGGGATTTGGACAACCCGCATGCCAGCTGTCAGCGCTGCCGCCGTGCCGGTTTCCGAATCTTCAAAAGCGATGCAGCGTGATGGTGCAATGCCCAATTTTGTTGCCGCATCAAGATAGACATCAGGGGCCGGTTTGCCAGCTTTGACCTCATCGCCGCCGGTCAGATGTGGAATATATTGCCATAGCCCCACCTTATCGAGAATGGCGCGGGCTTTTTTGCCAGATGATGAAGTGGCCACGGCGCGGGGAATTTGCGCCTCTGCCAAATGCGCCAGAAAATGGCTAGCGCCGGGTTTTAGCTCAATGGTGTCGTCAAGAAGGCCGCGATAGACATCCAGCCATTCATTTTTAAACCGCATCGCATCAATATGGGTGGGCAGCATGCTGCGTAAAATCTCAATGCCAGTTTTGGCGTTGCGCCCGATAAGGCGCCGGTAATCATCAAACACAACATGCTGATCATAGGCAGCAGCAGTGGTGACAAAAGAATCAAATGACAGCCGTTCTGTATCTAAGAGCAAGCCGTCCATATCAAAAATAATGGCGTCAAAATCGGTAATGGTTTCGGGGTGTAAAGACATCGGAATTTTTTGATCTGGTGCGTTTCTGGCGGTGTGAGCGCCATCGGTGACGTGGTGCCGCAACATTTTTTTGTGTTGATGACGCCATGACTATGGCATGATTCCACGGCAAGGGAAACAACCCTGAGTGGCGAAGATTAAATCCAAAGGCGTTTTTATGCTTGATCCCCAAAAAATTGCGTTTCTGGTTGTGCATTGTTCCGACACGCCGGACGACACGCCGCTAACAGCTCGCGATATTCATAATATGCATCTGGGATTTGGCTGGCACGGGGTCGGATATCACCGTGTTATCACCCGCGATGGCAAGGTTGAGAGTGGGCGCCCTGATTACTGGATTGGCGCGCATGTTAAAGGCTTTAACGAGGTCAGCCTTGGGGTGTGCCTCATTGGTCGTCATGCCTTTAGCGAGGCCCAGCTAGACGCATTGGAAACTGTGCTAACCACATGGAAGCAGGCCTATCCAGATGCGCAAATTTGCGGTCATCGTGATTTTGACTATACCGATAAAACCTGTCCCAATTTTGATGTTGCGGCGTGGTGCCAGGCAAGGGGGCTTTAAGGGGTGACACGGTCAGTTATTACACCTTTGGCACCGATCTGCCGCGCCCCGGACGATGCCGCCAGCCTTGATACTGAAGCCTTGTTTGGCGAACAGGTGGCGGTTGACGACATAACAAACGGCTATGCGCATGTAGAGCTTGCGACCGATGGTTATCAGGGCTGGATGCCAGCACATTGCCTTGGCGACTTGCCGCCGCCTACCCACCAGATCATGGCGCCGCATAGTTTTGTTACCGCCGCCGCTGATGTGAAAAGCCGCGGGCAATGCCACCTATCGCTTGGCGCTCGCATCCATGTCATGGCGATTGATAACGGGTTTAGCAAAATTAGTCTGGCTGATGGTTTTGGCTGGGTGCCAGATTGTCATATCGCAGCGTTATCAACGCCTTGCGATGATTGGGTCAGGATTGCTGAATCATTTCTGGGCAGCCCCTATCGCTGGGGCGGGCGGGCGTCAACCGGACTGGATTGTTCGGCACTGGTGCAATTATCGCTGGCGGCTGGGGGCCATGCGGTGCCGCGTGATTCCGGGCCACAGCATGAAATTGGCACGCCGCTTGACGATGCGGCAGACCTGCGGCGTGGGGATTTGGTGTTTTGGGCTGGGCATGTTGGCATTATGCTTGATCGTCACAGGCTGCTGCATGCCAATGCACATCATATGGCGGTGTCAATTGAACCATTGCCTGAAGCCGTTGAGCGCATTGCCGCCAGCGCCGGGCCGATCACTGCCTATCGCCGCCCAGCGTGCCCCTAAACACACAGCTATTTGGGTCGGCTATTTAGGTCAGAGGGTCTGGTAGAGGGCTAGTTTGGGATGCGGGCTCGAATGAACCATAATAACAATAATGATGGCAACACCATCCCTGCGGTGATGATAAAAAACAGTCCCCAATCGCCGTTTAACCAATCTACTAAGGCGCCTGATGATGATGCCAAAGTGGTGCGACCCATCGTGCCAATTGATGCTAGCAGGGCATATTGTGTCGCGGTGTAGGTGCGATCAACAAGAAGCGAAATAAAGGTCACAAACGCCACCGTCGCAAAAGCCGCCGCAACATCATCAAGCAGAACCGCGATTGCAAACACCCATTCCGACTTTCCAGTCCAGGCCAGAATGCTGAACATGAGATTGGTTGCAGCCATCGCAACCCCGGCAAAAAACAGCGCTTTCAGCGTGCCTGAACGGATCGCAAGAAACCCGCCAATAAGGGTAAAGCTGACTGTTGTGATCCAGCCAATGCCTTTTGAATAGAACGCGATGTCAGATTTTGAAAACCCTATTTCTTTGTAAAAAATCAGTGACATTTTGCCCATAAAGGCTTCGCCAATTTTGAACAGGAATATAAACCCCAAAAGCGCCAACGCTACCGCCATACCATTTTTGCGGAAAAAACTGCTTAAAGGTCCCCATACCGCATGTGCCAAAAAACCGGCAATTGCGGCGGTGTGGCCACGGCCAAATTGCGCGGCAAGACTGGTTGCGGCTTGGGACTGGGCTTTTATGCGGTCACTTGCGCTGGCTTCGGGGATCATCATGACGCCGATAGTGGCAATCACTATCAGCCCGCATAAACACAAAAAGGTGAGCTGCCAATAATTTGCATAACCAGCTTTTTCAAATAAATCGGCGGCAATGAGCGTCACCATCCCACCAATTTTATAGCCGCTCCACCAGCCGACCACAGCCACCGCGGCACCAGCCGCCATTGATGATTTTTCGGTTTCGCCAATTTGCTCAATGCGCAAGGCATCGATGGTTATGTCTTGTGAGGCAGAGGCTGCAGCGATCAACAACCCGCAGCCCATCACCATCCATATATTGGTAGATGGTGACAGCATGCTCCAGCCCAAAAGTGCCAGCATTATCACCGCTTGAAAACAGATAATCCATGATTTGCGGTGCCCAAACCGTTGGGTCAGAACCGGAATACGGACATGATCGATTAGCGGGGCCCATAGAAAATTAACCGCATAGACGGCAAAAATTAACCCCGCCCAGCCAACCGCAGAACGGCTTAGCCCATCTTCCTTTAGCCAAAGTGACAAAGCGGACCCAATCAAAACCCAAGGAAAACCGCTGATCGCGCCAAGCAGTAAAATGCGCCACATGCGGCGGTCATAATAGGCAGATAGCCCGCTCATGCTGGTGGGTTTTCTCATGCTGGCGGTTTTTCTAAGGGCGTGGTCATCGGGTCTCTTTTCCATGTGCGTGGTGCAGATTCACCTTTAGGGCTATGCTACCTTAGAGTGACGATGATAGAAAACAGATATTCATTATACGCCTTTTAGGGGTGGGATTTTGCCGCTGGTATGGGAATGATGGAAATGGCGATGTGCGCAAATGACTGGACAGTTATTAGGCAAGATGCCGGCGGCTATGGCCTGTGCGCTGGCGCGGTTGTGCTGCCAGCCATCATTGGGCGCAATGGCTTTGTGGCTGCCAGAAACAAACGTGAAGGCGATGGCGCCACGCCGTGCGGTCGTTGGCCGCTGCGCAAAATCTATTATCGCGCAGACCGTATAAACTGCCCGTCTACGCCCATATGCTGCCAGAGTTTGCAGCCAGAGTCTGGATGGTGTGATGATGTAATGAGCGCTGACTATAACCGCTTTATCACGCGGCCCTTTGCGTTTCGTCATGAACAGATGTGGCGCACCGACGCGGCTTATGATTTTGTGGGTGCGCTTGGCTATAATGATGCACCAGTCATCAGCGGCCATGGCAGCGCTATTTTTTTGCATTGTATCGCTGCTGGCAAAACCAGTACGGCTGGCTGTGTTGCGGTTAGCCGTGATGATTTTGTTTGGTTGCTTGGCAGCGCCAGCGCCGACCAGCATCTTTATATTCCAGACAGTTTGCTAACAGCTTAATCGCGCTTTAGGCGGGCATCTATTTGCCGGCGTCTGTGACGAAGTTTTTCATTGGTTGGCACCATCTCAGCCATCATCCCGTCGACCACAAATCCCATCATGACCATAATCATGTTGGATAGCAGGTTCAGGCAAATTTTTTGCGCTGTACCGGCCTGAAGTCGGGTGGACCCGGCGATAATTTCGCCGCCGGTGGCAAGCAAAATCGGATGGTCAGCCACCGCCAGCACCGCGGTATCTGGGTTGTTAGCGATACCAATGGTCACCGCGCCCGCTTGCCGCGCCGCGCGAAGCGCCGATGCGGTAAATACTGTGCGCCCGCTTGCGGCAAGGCCAATCACCACATCATGCGGGCCGACCGCGGCATCGGCGACGGCAGCAGCGGCAGCGTCGGCGTTATCTTCGGCATTTTCAACGGCGCGCAGCAAGGCGGCCTCGCCGCCAGCAATCAAAAACCCGACCCGGTGATGCGGCCAGTTAAAGGTTGGCGGCAGTTCAGCGCCATCTTGAACACCAATGCGGGCCGAGGTGCCGGCTCCGCTATACAGCAACCGCCCCCTATCAGATTGGCATAGCCGTTGATGCGCAGCCACGGCGGCGCTGTGGATGCTGTCAAGGCCAGCTTCAACCGCGGTAATGGCATGTGCCTGATTGGCTAACATCGCTGCTAGCGCCTTATCGGGAGGCATTTTGTCAATATACTGGCCAGCTGGTGGCAGGTCTTCGGTCGACGCCGCTTTGTCAGCGGCTATAGTTTGGCGCACATTTTTGCTTGCATTTTGATCTATATTTCTTGGTGTCATGAGGCCACTATAAAAGCCTGTTGCGGGAAAGAGAAGACGCCGATGCGCGAATTATCAATTATTGGACTTATGTCGGGCACCAGTGCCGATGGCATTGATGCGGCCGTTTTGAAAACCGATGGGCAGCGTTTTACGCGCACCGGTCTTTCGGGGCATTTTGCTTACCACGCCAACACCAAAGCGGCCATTCGGGCCAGCATGCGTGACCCAGCCAGCTTGATGGCCGACGATGGCGCGCGTGCGGCGCTTGATCGGGCCATCGCGGTTGATCATGCCGTTGCGGTGACGGCGTTATGCGAGGCTTATGAGGGCGATGTTGATCTGATCGGGTTTCACGGCCAAACAATCTATCATAACCCGCACCCAAACACAGCGCACCGGCTTGGCCGCCAAACCGTGCAGCTTGGTGATGCGGCCTATTTGGCACAGGCCAGCAACATCACAGTTGTGCATAATGTGCGGCAAGCTGATATGGACCACGGCGGCGAGGGCGCGCCGTTGGCGCCAATCTATCATGCGGCGCTGTTTGGCGCGATGGGTATTGATATGCCAGCGGTGCTTGTCAATATTGGCGGGGTCGCAAATGTGACGTGTGTTGCTGGGGCTGGCACCAGCACGCTGATCGGCTTTGATACCGGCCCGGGCAATGCGCTTATTGATGATTATATGATGGCCTATCATGGTGCAGAATGTGATTTCGATGGGGCGCTGGCGGCCCGTGGCACAGCCGACACAGGGCTGATTGCCAGCTGGATGCAGGCTGATTTTTTTAACCGGCGCTGGCCAAAATCGCTTGATAGGCAGGCCTTTTCAGCGCTGCTTGATGATACAAAATTCAGGCAGTTGGCGCCCACCGATGCGGCTGCCACCCTGACCGAATTTACCGCACAAAGCATTGCCCATGCGATTGCCCAATTGCCAGTCGTCCCTAAAACGGTCTATGTGGCTGGCGGCGGGCGTCGTAACCCCAGCTTGATGGCAGCGCTAACAGCAGCCTTAGCCTCCCCCGTAATCACCGATGCCAGCATCGGGTTTGCCCCGGATATGGTGGAGGCAGAATTAATGGCGTTTTTGGCGGCGCGCTGTCACTATGGGCTGGCGACATCATTTCCCGGCACCACCGGTTGCCGCCAGCCGGTTGTCGGGGGGCAGATCACAGCGCCTAAATAAGTGCCTCTGACCCAGGCACATAAAATGGTCTATAAGGTGGCGCTGGCGGCAGCAAATCGCGCATGTCACTAAAGGGAAAGCGCGTATCGGTGCGGTAGGCCTCGGCATAATGCCCGTCCGGGGCATTGCATTGCGCGGCGCGAAAGCGGTTGGTGATAGCCGCAGCGGCAGCAAATCTTTCCGGCTGTTGACTGGTATGCGCCATGATCGCTGTTTGTTTAGCGCTGAAATGCAGGCCGATATCGACATAGTAATCTGGTGTAAAGCCAACTCCCATAAGCGTATCACAAAACAGCACTGGGCAGATAAATCCGGCAGCATCGGTGACGAACTGCGCCAATGCGCGGTGGTCTGGGTGATAATCTTCGGGCGCATGAGTCACGATCAGGTCAGGCCGGGTGCTGCGAATAAAGCTGGTAATGGCAGCCGCGGCACCAGGCGCCGACGCCAATTGCCCGTCGGGCAGGTTCAACAAAGTAACATCACCAAGCTGGTGTAGCCCGTTACGGGTTTCATCGGCGCGTTGTGCGGCTAGTTCTGGCCCCGGTTCAGCCCCACCAGCAGCGCCATCGGTGGCAACAGCCAAATCCAAACTATCGCCGCGGGCCTTGGCCGCCGCCAACAAGCCATACATGAAAATTTCTAAATCATCCGGGTGCGCACCAATGGCCATAATATGCATCACAGACCTACCTTACATGAAGTGACAAAGCGTTTTGATTTACCGATCAAACTAGGCTTTACTGATGCCATGATAGCAAGAGGAACGCAGGTGACAAATAACAATCGTACCAGCCACTGGTCGGGCTATATTGAAGGCTATTACGGCCAGCTGCTTGACTGGCCGGGGCGCCATGCATTGCTTGACGTGCTCGGCGCGCTTGGCATGAATGGCTATGTCTATGCTCCCAAAGATGATGCGGCGCATCGCTATAGCTGGCGCACCCCTTATGATGAAAGCTGGCGGCAAAATTTTGCGGATTTTGCAGTGGCGGCGCAGCGCCAAGATGTGCGGGTGATTGCCGGTATCGCGCCCGGGTTGGATTTTAATTTTGCAGATATTGATGTGAAATCCGCGGGTGATTTTCAGTGTCTTGTTGAAAAAGCGCGCCGCTTTTGCGCTGATGGTGCCAGTCATATTGCGCTGTTGATGGATGATATTGCCGCTGATTTTGCGACGCGCGCCGGTGACTTTTCCCGCGAAGGCACGGTGCATGCCATATTGGCCAATCGTTTGGCAGATGCGATTGATCAACCGGTGATTGTGGTGCCGCGTATTTATGCTGATAGCTTGATCACTCCCGATGATCCGCAATCGATGACATATTTGGCCGATTTAACCAGCGACTTGGCAGCGGCACATCCGATTGTTTATTGCGGCAATGATATTGTGGCTCAAAATATAGCAGGTGACAAAACCGGGCATATTGCTGCTGATCGGCTGATTATTTGGGATAATTTTTATGCAAATGACTATTGTCCGCGGCGTTTGTTTCTGGGGCCATGGCGCCGCCCCGACCGGTACAATAATGTTCGGCACAATAATATTATGCTGAATCCCACCGGCCTTCTGGAAACCGACAAATTACTTCTTAGGGTGATGCATGATGGGCTGACGCATGATGGTGATAATCTGGATGGCTGGCGCCGGCTGCTTGGTGCTGAGGTGCCGCCGGCATTTTTCACGCTGGCTTGTTATTTTGATGCGCCGTTTGGGTTTGCACCGTATTTTCCGACGCCGGCTGCCAGTGCCGCGCTTGCGGCGCTTGAGGAATTGTTATGGCGGTGGAAGTCACCCTTGCAGCGCGAATGGTATCCGGTTCTGATGGGGTTGAAACAAGACCTGTTTGTGGCCAATGGGCAATTGCCGGCAGAGCGTATCGCCAAAACGCAAACCATGCCGTTGGCCCAAATGCTTGGCAAGATCAGCGACACAATCTGAATGGCCTGAAATAAGTGGGTTTTAGAGTTTTAGGTTTTGTAGGCGCTGTGGCAGCTTGGCGATCACGTCACGGCCGGCATTGGCAAAAGCAAACCGCAGCATCGAATCCTGCCCACTGCCAAAAAATGCCCCGGGTATCACCAATACACCGGCTTCGCGTGCCATATGTTTGGCCACGTCGATAGAGCCGGTAGGGCCAAACGGATGGCGCACAAAACCAAAATAGGCGCCGCTGCTCAGTAACTCCCAGCCATTCAGCTGTGTCAACGCATCGCGAAAAATTTCGGCGCGTGCGGCAATCACCTCCCGGTTATGCTGGCGCCACCCGGCTAGGGTTTTGATCATGGGCGCCAGCGCGTGCTGTACCGCCCGCGGCGCGCAAATCTGAATATTGTCGATAATTTTTGCTAGCTGGAACACCAAATCGCGCCCCGCTGTTATGGCGCCAAGCCGGTGCCCCGGCAGGCAATAGGATTTTGAAAAACTATAGAGCTGTACCACGGTATCCTGCCAGTTGTCCTGAGCAAAAAGCGGGTGCGGTGCGCCCGCATCAAGCGGTAGAAAATCGCGATAGGTTTCGTCAAGAATAAGCCAGATGCCGCGCGCTTGGCATATTTTGAAAATGGCCAGCAGCAAATCTGCCGGATAGACGCTGCCTGCCGGATTGTTCGGGCTGACAAGCGCAACGGCGCGGGTGGCAGGGGTGATGGCTGCATCGATCATAGCGCTGTTAGGAAGCAAACCGTTACCGGCATCGCAATCGACATAATCAATGCCAATACCAAGCATACCAAGCGCCGATTCATGATTAAAATAGCATGGCCGCATCATCAATATGCGGTCACCATGGCCAGCCACCGCCAACGCGGTCGCCACAAACGCCTGATTGCACCCTGATGTTATCTGAATTTCGGCGGCGGCAATGGGTGCGCCATAGGTTTCACTCATATGCTGTGCATAGGCTTCACGTAGTGCCCTATCGCCTTCGACAGGTCCATAGCGCGCCAATTCCGGGCTGGCCGCTGCGGCTGCCAATGCCGTCAACATATCATCATGCGCTGTGTAGCCGGGCACGGCTTGACTCATATCAATCAATGGGCCCTGGCGGTCATCATAAGATGATTTCCAGTTCAATACGACGGATACCGGGGGTGCGTTTAAATTTGTGATGGCGGCATTAAACATTGGACTTGCCTATTCGTGTGAACACAGGTGAAATTACCTACCTTTATGTAACAGAGATGCACAGCCAGCAACAGATAATCTCCTGTAAAAGCATGGATTGGGGACGGAAAGGACGACATGAGCCAGTATCACATTATCGGGCGGGCCGGGGCCGGATCGCTGATTGCTGAATTTCTGTTTCGCGAAGCCGGGGTAAATTTTGACATTTCATTTCCCGAGCCGGCTGAGATCAAACAGGCAGATTTTTATGCCCGTAATCCGCTGGGCCGCATTCCCATTCTCATTTGTCCTGACGGCACGCAGATTTTTGAAAGTTTGGCGATTGTAAACCATATTACCACGCATTTTGCCGACTTGGCGCCGCCGGTCGGCACCGCCGCGCATGACCGTTACAGCCAATTTATGGCATTGTTGGCGACCTCAATGTACCCGGCCTATCACCGCCAACACCACACCGGCTATTATGCGGACGAAGCGGCTTTTGACATTGTGCGCGCCAAGGCGGTTCGCGAACAGGTCATTCTTTATGACTATATAGAGGCTGAATTGGCGCCGTATATATGTGGCAGCCTGCTGAGCGCGGCAGATTTTTATCTATATATGCTAAGCCGTTGGGATTTTAACAAAACTGCTATACGCGCCAGTCGCCCGCGGCTTGATGCGTTACTAAATGAAATCCGCGCCCGCCCATCAGTAGTAGATACATTGGCCGCACAACCGCGCCGCAAAAAACCGGCTTAATAACCCCCCTTTTAGGCGGCGTTAGGCGGCCAGACTTTTGGAAACCAATCATCTCGCAAGATTTGCCCGGCAGTCATATTATGGCCGGGGAAGGGTGGCGAGGTTGGCCCCGGACGTTCAACATAACGCGCATCATCGCCAACATAGCGCAATGACAGGGCGCGTCGCCGGGTGGTGGCCATATTGCCGCGCGCACCATGCACGGTGCGATAATGAAAGGCCACCGCGTCCCCTGGCTGCATAGGCCACTCCAAGATATTATAAGCATCCGGCGTAGCATCGGGGTCAGGCACTGGCAAAAACGCGTCATTGTCAGCGTAAAAATCATCCTCGGCAAGCCATCTTACCGGCAGCACCATCTTATCCCAGCGGTGCGAGCCAGCGATCAACCGCAAGGTCGCGTCTTTGACCGGGTCTACCGGAATCCAAAAGCTGATACTGTGCGCCCCATCGACAAAATAATACGGAGCGTCTTGATGCCATGGCGTTGGTTTGCTGGTGCCGGGTTCCTTGACCAGCACATGATCATGGAAAATTTTCACCGTTTTGGATTGCATCAATTGCGCGGCGGCGGCGGCGGCTGGCGATTGCCGCATGATTTGGTCAAGGCCGGCAAAGCGCTGCCAATTGCAGTAATCATCAAAAAACCGCCCGCTTTCATTTGGCTTTAGATTTTCTGCGGCATAGGGGCCGGGGTTGGCCATATTCTCGTCGATCACCGCGCTTATCCGGCCTACCCAATCAGCAAACAGGCCGGGTAAAAATACCGCGCCATGGGTTGAAAAATCATCAATTTGCTGTGGTGTAATGAAAGCTGCCATGCTGGTCTGCCTCTATAGTTTTGCCATCATACCACGGATAATTTTTATCACAGCCGCCGGTTGTTCGGCGCACGGAATGTGCCCAGCATTAGCGACGACCTCAAAGCCTGCCCCAGGAATCAAGTCAGCAGTTGACTTTACCAAGGCTGGTGGGGTGGCGCCGTCTTGATCGCCAACCACGCATATGGTTGGCACCGTGATGGCAACCGCTTGATCGCGGAAATCGGCATCGCGAATGGCGGCGCCGGTGCCTAAATACCCGGCTTGCGGGGTGCGTGTAAACATGGCGCTATAGCCGGCTAGATCAACAGCGCGGTCCTTGTGAAAGGCCGGGCTGAACCAGCGTTGCATATTGACCTCAACAAGGGCGTCAAGGCCGCCATTTTCAACAATCGCCATGCGGTCATTCCACATCTGCGCATCCCCGATTTTGGCGCCCGTGTCACATAAGATCAGCGCCTGCACGAGATCAGGCCGCTTGTGATAAAGGCCTTGCGCAATCAAGCCGCCAACAGACAAGCCGCATACCGCCGCTGTGCCGATGCCAAGGTGGTCCATCAAACCAGCAAGGTCGCTGACATGATCGTCAATCGCGTAGGGCGGGGTGCCGAGGCCGGACAAACCATGGCCGCGTTTGTCATAGAGAAGAATCGCGAAATCTGCAGCTAGATCAGCCACGCACGCATCCCAAATTCTGAAATCTGTGCCAAGGGAATTGGAAAACACAATAACCGGCTTGCCACTATCGGCGTTGACCATTTTGTAATGAAGGGTGATGCCATTTATATCTACAAAGTTCATCTGCTTGTCCTATTTTGGGGTTCTAAAGTGCCGTTTTTGGGGTGGCCACTAGAAAATTAGATTAGGTTTTCCTCAACAGCTTTGATTTGTAAAGCAAGATATTTTGAATTGATCCGGCATTGGGCAAAGCTGCCAGCAATGATCCACAACCCTTTTTGGCCGGTTGGCCGGTACATATTGCGCAATTCTTGCCCATCGCCATACCCCCAAATGGGGCCAACCTTATCGGCTATTTCCTGACCAAATAGCTGTGCCACCAAATATTCCTGCGGTTTGTAGCCGGTTGCCAGAACAATCACATCTGCGGCGATGTGGCGCCCCTCCTTAGTGACCGCACCATCGGCGGTAAAGTGATCAATATCAGCATTTTGAATGAGCTGGATTTTCTTGTCACCAAGCAAATCAGACGCGCCAACATTAAAATAGTAACCGCCGCCACGGGTCAGATATTTGAACTGCCAACCGGTGTCATCCTCGCCAAAATCCAGCCGAAACCCAACCGCCGTTAATTTATCGAGCAGCGCTTTGTCGGCTTGTTTGGATTGTTTGGTAAAATGCTGATGCGCTTTTTTGACAAGCGGCAGTGGCATCGATGTGGTGATAAAATCGCATTCATCGGTTGATCGGTCTTCATCATAAAGTCGATAGGGGAATTGGGCGCTCGGTTCTATATTCACAACAAGGCTTGGGCTGCGCTGCACCATGGTCACCGATGCGCCGCCTGAAAATAGATCCTGCGAAATATCATGGCCGCTATTGCCACAGCCAATCACAATGGCGTTTTTGCCGGCCCATTCATCACCATCATGATATTGGCTTGAATGCAAAATTGGACCGGCAAATGCATCAAGTGTAGGGATTTCAGGCCGGTTTGGAATGCCACTAACACCGGTCGCCAAAATCACATGGCGTGGCGCCATGTTGCGGGTCGTGCCGTCTTTTTGCACCAAGGTGACATCCCATGATGCGGTCGCCGTATCATATTTACCCGTGGTCATCTCGGTATCGGTCCAGAAATTCAACTCCATCGCAGCGGCATAAGATTCAAACCACAAAGCCAACATGTCTTTCGGGATATAGGTGGGCCAGGTGGGCGGAAACGGCATGTAAGGCAAATGGTTGACATGCAATTGGTTATGCAGGGTC
>Ga0181606_10000247_pt1 | contig 43434 bp, 41 predicted proteins | sample 041ome_10_FD_132994 | JGI IMG/M metagenome (GOLD analysis project Ga0181606, IMG submission 132994) | Coastal salt marsh microbial communities from the Groves Creek Marsh, Skidaway Island, Georgia - 041412US metaG (megahit assembly) | ecosystem: Environmental > Aquatic > Marine > Intertidal... | reverse complement strand
CGGCGTGATGCTCGAAAGCCACCTGCTCGGCGGCAACCAATCCATCGACGCCCAACCGCTGGTCTATGGCCGCAGCGTGACCGACGGATGCCTGGCCTGGGAAAAGACCCTGCCCGTGCTGGCCGCGCTGGCCGCCGCCGTGCGTTCGCGCCGCGGCGCCTGAACGGGCCGGTTTGTCACGCGCTGGCTGACGCCAGTTGGCCGCAGCCGGCGGCGATGTCGATGCCGCGGCGCTGCCGCACCGTGCTGGGCAGGCCGTAGTCGGCCAGAATGGCCTGGAAACGCTGGGCCGACGTGTTGTCACTCGGGACGCCTCCGTATCCATAAGTCGGATTCAAAGGAATCAGGTTCACCTGCGCCGGGATCGTCTGCAGGAGCCGGCCGACGGCGTGGGCGTCCTCCGGACGGTCGTTCTTCCCCTCGATCAGTGTCCACTCGAAGAAGATGCGTCGCTCCATCTGCGCCGCGTAGTGGCGGCACGCGTCCATGAGCTGGTCGAGCGGCCACTTGCGCGCGGCCGGCACCAGGGCGGCGCGCTCGTCCTGCGTGGCCGCGTGCAGCGACACCGCGAGGTAGATCGGCTGCCGCTCCTCCGCGAGGCGCCGGATACCCGGCACGACCCCGACGGTGCTCAGCGTGATCTTCTTGGCGCCCAGCGCCATCCCGCCCGGCTCGCGCAGGATCTCGGTCGCCTTGATGACGGCGTCGTAATTGTGCAGCGGCTCACCCATGCCCATGAGCACGATGTTGCGCAGGCGTTCGTGCCGATGGTGCGGCGAGTCGTGGTCCACCTCGGCAAGGGCGGGCGCGTCCGTCGCGGTCGCCCGCAGGACCCGGTCGACGTGCCAGGCCTGGGCGACGATTTCCGCCGTGGTCAGGTGCCGCCGATAGCCCATCTGGCCCGTGGCGCAAAACACGCACCCCATCGCGCACCCGACCTGCGAACTGATGCAGGCCGTCACCCGGCCGGAGTAGCGCATGAGCACCGTCTCGATCCGATGCCCGTCAGGCAGTCCCAGCAGGTATTTGCGCGTGAACCCATCCTGGGAATGCGTCTCCAACGCCACCGGCAGCATGGCGGCGGTGGTCTCGCGATCGAGGCGCGCGGCGAGCGCCGCCGGCAGGCCGTAAAGGGCCTGCCAGTCCGTGCGGCCGTGCAAATAAAGGTGCCGCCAGATCTTGCCGGCGTGCACGGGCTTGAAACCCCATGCCTCCACCAAGTCACCCAGCTCGCTCCGGGTCAGGCCCCACAGTGAAATTGGCGCCGGTGCGGTCATGATGGATCCACCGGGTCACGCAGGCTCGCCCGGGCCGCCGCAATCGGCACCGCCTGGCGCTGCCGGTCGAGCACGACATGGGTTTCGTGGTATCCCGCATCTTCCAGCAGGCTCAGGGCCGCGGCAAAGCCGTCCCCCACCCGCTCGGGCTGATGGGCGTCGGCGCCGATGACCACCGGAATGTCCCGCGCCCGCATCAAGGCCAGCATGGCCGCCCCGGGGTTCGTTTCCGGGTAGGATTTGTTGAGACCGCTGGTGTTGAGCTCCATCGCCACGCCGGTCGCCGCGATTCGGTCGAGTGCCCGGGCGATGAAGGGCTCGATCCGCTCGAACTGCCAGGCCGCCGGATCGAAGTTCTTGACCAGATCGGGATGCGCCAGCGTGTCGAAGAGCCCGGTCTCCGCGGCTTCCGCCAGGTGGTCAAAATACAACTGCTGGTAGGCAAACAGATCGCCGGTGAAATACTGGGCGCGGTAATGCGAAAGCTGCATGTGGACCGAGCCCAGCACATGGTGCAGGGGGTGACGGTCATGCAGGTTACGCAACCAGTCCTCGACCCCCGGATAATAGTCGCTTTCCAGGCCGACCCGCACGTCGACCTCCCCGGCAAAACGGGTGGCGGTCTCCGCAATCAGCCGGTGGTAGGACTCATACTCCAGCGGCGACATGCGCACATCGGCACTGATCCGGTCCGGCAACGGACAATGACAGGTGAACACGATGCCCCGCAGACCTCGCGCCACCGCCCTGGCGGCGTACTCCGCCGGTTCGCCTTGAGCATGGTGGCACAGGGGCGTGTGGGCGTGCATCTCGTAGAGGATCGGCGCAGTCAAAACGGTTGCAGACAAAGGCGCGACCGGGGACAGGTGCAAGCCCGGCCGCTGCGGGCGCACCGGTCCGGGCCGAGTTGCATTTTGACAGGGGCGGCCCGGTGCGCCCAGCATGCGCGACGATGGCAGACCTGGCCGGATTGCGCAAAGATTACAGCTTGGCGGGGTTGAGCGAAAAGGACCTCGCGAAGAATCCGTTTCGCCAATTCGAAAAATGGTTCCAGGAGGCGGAGGCCGCAAAGGTCATCGAGCCCAACGCCATGACGCTGGCCACCGCCGCGGCTGACGGCCGGCCTGCCGCGCGCACGGTCCTGCTCAAGGGCCTCGATGGCCGGGGGTTCGTGTTCTTCACCAACTACGAAAGCGAAAAGGGCCGTCACCTCGCGGCCAACGCCCGGGCCAGTCTGCTGTTTCCCTGGTTGGCGATGGAGCGCCAGGTGCGCATCGACGGCCCGGTGGAGAAGGTTGGGGCCGAAGAGACCGAGGTCTATTTTCACAGCCGCCCGCATGGCAGCCAGCTCAGTGCCTGGGCGTCGCCGCAAAGTACCGTCGTAACCGGCCGCTCCGCCCTTGAGGCCAACCTCCGCGCGGTCGAGGAGAAGTATGCCGGCGCCGTCGTGCCGGTGCCCCCTTTCTGGGGCGGCTATCGCGTCGTGCCCGATACGGTGGAATTCTGGCAGGGTCGGCGCAACCGGTTGCACGATCGCCTGCGCTATCGCCGCACGGCCGACGAATGGGTCGTCGAGCGCCTGGCCCCCTGAGTGCCATGGCCGGCTCCCCGCACGCTCCGTCCGCAGCTCCGCCGGCGGACTTGTTGACCGGTGTCTTCGACTGCCTCGATGCCGCCGTACTGATTCTCGACGCCCGGTTCGAACGCGGCGGCCTGACAATCCAGCACGCCAACCCCGCCGCCGCCCGCACCTTCGGCTACGTGGTCGAGCAATTGGTGGGGCTGCCGCACGGTTGCCTGCATGTACAGCCCGATGACGTGCAGGCCGCCCGCCGCTGGTTGGTCGGTCTGCCCGATTCCGCACCGTTCCTCGGCGAAGGGCTGATGCGACGGGAGGATGACTCCCGCCTGATAGCCTCGTGGACCTTCACCCCCCTGTACGGCGAGGACCACGAGGTCACCCACATCGTCGCCGTCTATCGCGACATCACCCAGCAAAGCCGCCTGCGCGAGGAGGCTGCCCACGCCCAGCGGCTCGAGGCCGTCAGCCGCCTGGCCGGGGGAGTCGCGCACGACTTCAACAATCTCGTTTCGGTCATTCGCGGCTATTGCGAGATCCTGGGGGAAACGATCGGGGACCACCCGAAGGCCCGCAAGGAAGTCGGCGAGATCCACGAGGCGAGCCAGCGCGCGGCCGAGCTGGTGCGACAACTGTTGGTGCTCAGCCGCCGCCAGGCCGTCACCCCGCAGGTCATCGAGCCCAACCGTTTCCTCGAGAAGAACCGCACCATCCTGAGCCACCTGCTCGGCCCCGCGGCCAAGCTGCAGCTCGATCTCGCGCCCGACGCCGCCAACCTGCAGGTGGATCCGGCGCAACTGCAGCAGGCGTTGCTCAATCTGGTGATCAACGCCCGCGACGCGATCAACCCGGACGGGGTGGTCACCGTGTCCACCGTCAACCGCACCGTGCCGCCGGGCCGCAATCGGCGCAGCACGGATCTGCGACCCGGCGACTACGTGAACATAACGGTCGCTGATGACGGCTGCGGCATGGATGCATCGACCCAGGCCGCCGCGTTCGAGCCTTACTTCACCACCAAGCCGGAGGGCATCGGCACGGGCTTGGGGCTCGCCCTCGTCCACGGGATCGTGCGCCAGAACAGCGGGCACGTGATCCTGCACAGTACGGTCGGCGCCGGCACCACCTTCGAGCTGCTCTTCCCCGCCGTGCAAACCGGCTCAACCGAGTTTGCCACCAACCTGGGCCGCCTGCCGGGTTCCTTGGGACACGAACATGTCTTGCTGATCGAACACGATCCCGTGGTGCGACGGATGGTGGCGGAAGCGCTCTCGACGGCCGGCTACCACGTAACCGCCGTGGCCCGGGCCGCTGCGGTCGGCCCGGCGTTGGCTCGGACAAACGCCACGCTGCACCTGGTCATTGCCGACGCCCAACCCGACCAGGAAACCGTGTTGCAGGCGCTGCACGGGCAATACCCCGATCTCGCCCTGATCCGGTTGCCGGACGCGGAACCCGCCACGCTGTCGTGGCTCGACATCGCCCGGCAGGTCGTCCTGCCCAAGCCCATCTCGCTGCACGCGCTGTTGCGTGCCGCCCGCGACCTGCTCGACGATCGGACCTGACCTGTTTCCCGTGCGCCTTTTCCTGATCCGCCACGCCCACGCTGTCGCCGAAGCCGCATCCGACGCCGTCCGTCCCTTGAGTGAACGCGGCCGCCAGACCACAGCGCATGCTTCCTCGTTCTTTCGCCAGAACGGCGTACTGCGGCCGGGCCAGATCTGGCACAGCCCTCTGGTGCGGGCGTACGAAACCGCCTCCGCCCTCGCCACCGGACTGGAGATCGACGTGCCGCTGGTGGAAACCGACGGCCTGCTGCCCGGGGACGACCCCGCGCTCATGGCCGCGCGGCTCGCCGAGTATCCGCCCGTGCACGATCTCGCCCTGATCGGACACCAGCCCCATCTGAGCCATCTCGCCACGCTGCTGATTCGCGGCAAGCCGCAGCCCAATGCTTTTCATTTCAAAAAGAGCGCGGTGCTGGCGTTGCGGCGGGCCGATCAACTGCATCCCAAGACCGGTCTGCCCCGCTGGCGCGTGGCCTGGCACTTCTCGCCCGAGATGTTGCTCGAAGGCTGACCGCCACTTCAGCGTAACGGCGGACCGCTCGATATCGGGTCGGCCACCAACTGCCGCAAAGTCGGCAGGAGAATCGGCTTGGTCAAAGCTCCCTGGATCAAGCCCTCCGCCCACGCCTGTTCGGCTTCGGGCGCCGGATCACCCGACATCAACACAATGGGCAGATCCGGGTCGATTTCCCGCATCCGACGCGCCACCGCCAACCCCTTCAGCCCCGGCAGTTCCTGATCGAGCAGGACCAGGTCGAAACGGGATTCCGCGGCCAGGGCGGCGATCGCGCCCGGGCCATCCGGCGCCGCTACCGGATCCGCTCCGAGGCTACACAACAGCATCCGCATCAACTCGCGCACGGAGCCGTCGTCATCAACCAGCAACACGCGCCGCGGGCGCGACGGGTCGGCCGGAGAAGCAGGGGCGGGCGACATGGTCCCCTTGGCAATGACCCCGCTCACCCGGGAGCGTCAATGCTCGGTGGCCTGTCGCGGCGGAGATTGCGATTCGCCGGTTGCGAGCGGCCTCCTCCTGCCACAGGTTCCCGCATGCTCGACCGGCTGCCTGATCGCGATGCCTCCGCCGCCGCCAACATGGCGACCGATTTCCTGTTGCTGCAGCACTACCCCCGGGCCACCCACGCCCGGCTGCGCTTCTACGGCTGGCAGCGACCCGCGGCGACCTTCGGCTACAGTCAGCCCATCGCCTGGGTGCGGGAGCAACTGGCCGGCGATCCTCCCCTTGAGCTGATTCGGCGGCCGACCGGCGGCGGGATCGTGGATCATCGGGACGACTGGACCTATGCCCTCGTCCTGCCCCGGGGTCATCCGCTGGCCGATGCCCGCGCCGCCGACAGCTATGCGGCCGTCCATCGGGTTCTGGCCGAGGTCCTCACCGGTCAGGGGGTGCCGGCGCGGCTGGCCGACGCCTGCCCGCCGGCCGATGCGGGTCCGGGTCGCGGTCCCGGCGTTTGCTTTGCCCGCGCGGAGTGTGCCGATGTCGTGCGGGCCGACACCGGCGCCAAGATTGCCGGCGCGGCGCAGAAACGTTCCAAGCACGGCCTGCTGCTGCAGGGCTCCCTGTGGCGACCGCACGTCGGCCCGGTGGATCGGCTCACCTGGCAGGACGCGTTCGCCACCCGCCTCGCCGCGTTGCTGGATCGCGAGATCCGCGACACCGCCTTCCCCGCGGAATGGGACGAAGCCGTCAACGCGCTGGCGGAAAATTACGCCGCTCCCGAGTGGAACGAACGACGGTAAATGTCGCGACCGGAATTCGTATCTGAAGATATGATACGATAATCGGGTCGGCCTCGCGGCGGCGGAAAAACCCGACGTATTTAGATCTATGATACGTCGGTTTTTCCGGCTTTGGAGCCGATATGAAATTCGGCAAACTCCTATCACTGGGTACTTGCAATTGTGCATAACTATTTGATGCTCGGGCGACACGGCGCACGGTGCGCCCGTAGTTCGAACGCTTCTCCAAGCGCGCGAACAACAGATCAGAACCAACCAAGATCCCCCGAAAAGGAGACTGCTATGGCAAAAGCCAAAAAGACGGTGAAGAAGGCTGCGAAGAAACCCGCTGCCAAGAAAGCCCCGGCCAAAAAGAAGGCGCCGGCCAAGAAAGCTGCCAAAAAGGCAGTGAAGAAGGCCCCCGCCAAGAAGAAGGCTGCGGCCAAGAAGAAGGCCCCGGCCAAGAAGGCTGCCAAGAAGGCGCCGGCTAAGAAGAAGGCCCCGGCTAAGAAAGCCGCCAAGAAGAAGGCCCCGGCCAAGAAGGCCGCCAAGAAGGCGGTCAAGAAGGCCCCGGCCAAGAAGAAGGCCGCCAAGAAAAAGAAGAAGTAAGAGTCAGTCTTCTCACCAAAACTGTACCAAGCAGCCGCCCCTTACCGGGCGGCTGCTTTTTTGTCCGCCCGGCGCGCGGTTACTCCACGTCCCACTTCAACGGCGACGGCCCGGGGCCGACCAGTTCGAGTTCCTGTTCCGCCTCGGCGGCGGCCTCTTCGGGCGGCAGTTCTTCCAACGGGGCGAAGCGTTCGGAGGAAAACCCGAGCTCCTGACTGTCGGCATGAAACGGGTCGGGCGGGTTGTGCAATTCTTCCAACAGCAGCCCCACCGTCGCGGAGTCGCCCCCCTTCACCACCTTCTCCCGGCCGAGAAACACTTCACGAATGGTGTAGGTGTCCCCCTTGTTGGGCAGCTGCTCGTAGATCGCCCGGATCAGGTCCGGGAAATTGTCATTGGTGCAGACGACGCGCTGGCCCTTTTGCATGATCGGCCACCCGAAGGCGTTGAGACGGGTTTGGCAAGCCGCCGTGCAGGCTCAGCCGCCCTCGGGGTTCAATTCACCGCTCCAGTCCCGCTGGGTGCCGAGCGGACCGATCGGGTCGATCGCCCGCGAGGCGGGGGGCGTGACATGCGACGTCATCTTGAACAGATCCTCGCGGCGGTCGAGGCGCGGCGTGACCGTGCCGAGTTCACGGGCCTCGTGCAGGTCGTCGAGATCAAGGTCGCAGATGAGCACCGTCTCCTCGTTGGAATCGGCCTCGGCGGCGATGCCATCACGGGCGAAGGCGTAATCGGACGGGGTGAGCACGGCGGCCTGGGCGTAATTGACGTCCATGTTCTCGACATCGGGCAGGTTGCCCACGCAGCCGGCCAGGGCGACGTAGACCTGGTGCTCGACCGCCCGGGCAGCGCAGCAGTAGCGGACCCGGAGGTAGCCTTTGCGATCGTTGGTGCAGAACGGCACGAAAATGATTTCGGCGCCATGGTCGGTTAGATGCCGGGCGGCCTCGGGAAATTCGGAGTCGTAGCAGATGAGCACGCCGATCTTGGCCCCCGGCGTTTCGATGACCTGCAGGGAATTGCCGCCGCTGATGCCCCACCAATGCCGTTCGTTGGGCGTGATGTGCAGCTTGGGCTGCTCGTGGACGGAGCCGTCGGGCAGGCAGACGGTGCAGATGTTGAGCAGTTGCTTCCCCACCTTGGTCGGGTGGCTGCCGCCGATGATGGTGACGCCATACTTGATCGCGAGGTCGCGCAGCAGGCCGACCACCTTGGGCGCGAGTTTCGACAACCGCCGCATGCCCTCGCGGGGCGACTTGGTATGCGTGGTGGAGAGCAGCTCCATCGTGAACAACTCGGGAAACAGCACGTAGTCGGCATCGCTGTCGGCCGCCACGTCGGTGAAATAGGTGACCTGCCGGGCGAAGTCCGCGAAGGAGGTGATCTTGCGCATCTGGTACTGCACGCAGGCGACCCGCACCTTGCGCGCTCCGGTCTTGTGCGGGCGGTAGTCCGGGTTGAGCCACTCGATCAGGCTGGCGTGGTTGTGACTGTTGGGATCGAGCAGGTAGTTGGGCACAACGCCGCGCAGCTGAAACCCTTCGCGGAGTTGGAAACTGAGCACGAGGTCCCGGAACTCGTCGGTCACAACCCGCTCGGCGTATTCCTGCGGCGTCATTTCGTGCGCATGATCCTTGTAATTCCACAGGCGGCCGCCGGCGAGGATGCGGCGCTTATTGAGTTTGCGGCAGAGTTGCCGCCGCGCCTCGTAGAGCGCCGCGCCGACCCCCAGACCCCGCGCCTTGGGATGCACGTAGACATCGGCGCCGTAGAGGGTGTCGCCCTGCAGGCTGTGATTGTTGAAATAGCCGCTGTCCGTGATGCCCGACCAGGTGTGGTTGCGCAGGGGGTCGGGACCGAGATCGACCACCAGGGTGGCGGCCGCGCCCACAATCTTGCCGCCGACTTCGGCCACGAACTGTCCTTGGGGAAACACCCGCAGGTGGTTGGCCAGGTGGGCCTCGCCCCAGACCACGTTCTCGTTGGCCAGGACCGGGTAGGCGGCGATGTTGAGCTTAATCAGCGCCGGGATGTCGCGCAGGGTCGCACGCCGGACCTTCACCCGGGCCTTGGCCTTGGCTTTTGCTTTGGGTTTGGACATCCGATGACGGTAACCGGCGAAGAGAGGGCGTCAAATTTACCCGCGCCCACGCGAACCGGTCGCCGTCAGTCGATTCGCGCTTCGTCGAAATCAATCAGGTCGGGCACGCTGATGATTTCGCCGATCCGGTCGGTGCAACCCATGTTGGTGAGCGCCTCGGCCAGGAACTCGCGGCCGGCTTCGGTCATGCCCTTTTGCACCAGCTCCCGGTTCCATTTCGCCGCCTGCACCTCGGTCGGGAAAAGCGCCAGCAACTTGGCGTCGAGTTCGGCCTCGTCGGCCGACGTGTGCACCGCCTCCTCGATCTGCGCCGGGTCCACGCCCAGGTGCATGCTCAGAAACCGGTCGAGACCCCGCTTGTAATTCTTGGCGTAGCTCTTGGGCAGCGCGCCGTGCTGCTGCACATAGCGGCACTTGGCGATCATGCGCGGCAGATAGAGCAGCCCGGTCGCGCGGTGCGGCAGGTAGGGCGAGGGCAGCTCGGTGAGCACCTCGCCGGTGGAGCCGGGAATCGGTTTGGACTTGGCCATGGTGCGGAGGCTCAGTTCAGGAACGAGCAGATGTATTCGCAGAGCTCACCGCGGTCCGGGACCGTGATGGTAAAGCCGCTGTTGGCCGGCACATCGAAGCAGGTCCCGGACGCGTAGCCGGCGGACGCCGTCGTCCCGTCGAGGACGACCGAACAGGCCCCGGCCACGATCTCCATGCGCTCGGCGGCGGCCGTGCCGAAGTGGTAGGTTCCGTGACGGATAAGACCGAGCGTCTTTTTCGACCCGTCGGCGAAATGCACGGTATGCGAGACGACGTCGCCGTCGAAGTAGACGTTGGCCTTGGTGTCGACGGTGACGTTGGCAAAGGAAACGGGGAGCGACATTGAACCGCCATCCAGACGCATGCGTTCAGGTATCGGCAAGCCCCAGTTTGAACAGCCGGTTGGCGTTGCGCCACATGAGCTTCTCATAGTGCGCCTCGGGCAGATCGAGCCCCCGCACAAACTTCAGGTAGGTGCGCATCCGGCAGATCGGCCAATCGGTGCCGTAAAGCAGGTAGTTCGGGTCGCCGGCGTAGAGAATCATGTCCTTCATCTGCTCGACCATGAAGTCCTCGAATCGCTCGGTGAAATCGCCCAGCACGAAGCCGGAGATGTCGGTCAGCACGTTCTTGTTCTTGTAGACAACCTCCATCGCGTCGCGGATCCACGGGTTGCCCACATGGCAGATGACAAGTTTCAACCCGGGAAAATCCACCGCCACGTCATCGACCGCCAGCGGATGAGCATACCGCACCTTGGCGCGGGGCGAATAGGTGTCGCCGGTGTGGATCATCACCGGCACGTCAAACTCCTGCGCCAGATCGTAGAGCACGCGGCAGCGCGAGTCGTAGGGATAGAAGGGCTCGTAGCCCGGGTAGAGTTTGAGTCCCTTCACCAGGCCGGCCCGGAGGTAGTCCGCCAGCTCGCGCAGATCCCGCTCCTTGTAGTTCAGGAAACTGACGCCGGCAACCACGCCCATCTGCGGGTTGTCCTGCGTGATTTCGACGACCTCGCGCGTCGAGGGCCGGTGCTCGTTGACCTTGTAGGAGGTCAGGATGAGCGCGTAGTCGACCTAGTTGTAGCGGAGGGACTCCTGCAGTTCCTCGTAGCGCGCCGCCAGCGGCACAACCTTGGTTTCGTCGTAGTTGTTCAGGTGGGTGTGGACGTCGACGATCATGCAGCCACCTTAGGCCCGCCTGCCCGTCGCTCAACCTCCGTCGTGTTTTAAAGCCGGCAGCAACGCGACGGCGATCAAGCCCAGGCCGGCCATGAGCAGCAGGGCCGGACCATAACCCGCCGCACTCACCACGACGCCGGCCAAAGCGACCGCCCACGCCTCGCAACCGTTGGTCGCGGCCATGAAGGTGCTGAACTGCGTGGCACCCAACCGACGATCCGTGAGATCCATGAAGAGCGCATACGACGCAGCCGTAAACCCGCCGATCGCGAGATAGACCGCGCCCAGCATCACCATGGCCCCGGTGCCGCCGGTCCCCAGCCAGATTGCCGCCCCCAACAAAGCAACCGAGGCAGTCACCGCCGCCAACATCGCCGCCACGCGGTGACGGCGCGATCCCCCATCGGCCCAGCGACCACCCACCCAGCCGCCCACCGCCATCAAGGCCACGACCGGCAACGCAAAGAAAAACCCCGTCGTCTGCTCCCCCACCCCGCGGTCAATCAACAGCGGCCCCGCCAACGCACCCGCCGCCTCGAATCCCGCGCCGGCCAGCAGGGCAAAGCCCAGTCCCAGCCAAGTCGGGCGTCGCGCCAGCACCGCCCGCAGCGTGGACCAGAATTGCCGACGCGATTCACCCGCCACCCGGGCCGGCTCGGCGACCTGCGTCAGCAACACCACCAGCGATCCCCACACCGCCACGACCAACGCGCCCATGACCAGTGGCCAGCCCCCCCGACTGGCGAGGACGATCGCCCCGCCGCCAAACAGGCTGCGGCCGGCCAGCATGCCGATCTGCATGGCTGCGTTGAGCCGGCCGCGCCCCGTCGCCGCCACCGATGCCACCGCGAGGGCATCGATCGCCACATCCTGCGTCGACGCACAGACCGCATGCAGCAACAGGAGCCCGACCCACCAGGCAAACCCATCCGCCGGATCGATCATCGTGAGCGGCAGCAGCGCCAGCCCCATGCCGAGTTGAGCCGCCATCGCCCAGTGGCGAAAGCCCCACCGCGGTCCCCGCCACGCATCCACCAGGGGCGCCCACAGGAACTTCAGCGTCCACGGCAGCACCAGGGTCGCCGTCAGCGCGGTGATCCGTTCGACCGCCACGCCCTCGGCGCGCAGCAACGTCGGCAACGCCCACCACAGGAACCCGATCGGCGCCCCCTCGCTAAAATACAGCAGGGCAAACCGCCAGTGGCGGCGGTCGGAACCTGCCGTGCTCGTTAGCTCAGGCATGTCGTCATGCTGACCGCGTCGGTCAGCGATGACGACACTCGATCAAACCAGCGCCGGAGCCTTGGCTTCCTCGAAGCGGTACATGGCTTTCGGGAAATCCGGGGTCGGCGGGTGCGGGATGACCTTCCAGAACTTCTTCACCGCGTTGCCCCAGTCCTTCACCAACGCGTCGGCGTGCGGCGAGCCGGTGAGGGTGGCGTGCACGGTGATGAGCTGCGCGAGGCTGGCGCTCTCCTCCTCGTCCTCGATGCGCTCCAGCCCGATCATGGCCGGGTTGGTGCACTTCTCGAACTTGTCCGCGTCATCGTACACGAAGGCGAGACCGCCGCTCATGCCGGCGCCGAAGTTCTTGCCCGTCGGGCCGAGCACCACGATGAGGCCGCCGGTCATGTATTCGCAGCCGTGGTCGCCCACGCCCTCGACCACCGCGGTGGCACCGGAGTTACGCACCCCGAAGCGTTCGCCCGCCCGGCCCGCCGCGAAGACATAGCCGCCCGTGGCGCCATAGAGGCAGGTGTTGCCCACGATCGACTGCTCGTGCCAGACGAAGGTCGAGGTGTGACGCGGGCGGATGATGATCTCGCCGCCGTTCATGCCCTTGCCAACGTAGTCGTTGGCCTCGCCGTTGAGGGTGAGGCGGATGCCGTTGACGAGGAAGGTGCCGAACGACTGGCCGGCCGAGCCGGTGAAGCTCAGGTCGATCGTCCCGGGCGGCAGGCCTTCGTCGCCGCGGGTGTAGGCGATCTGGCCGGCGAGACGTGTGCCCACGTCACGGTTGACGTTGGTGATCTTGTAACGGGCGCTCAGGCGCGAGGCCTCGCCGAGGATGACGTCACGCGCCTCCTGCAGGATGGCCTCGTCGAGGGAACCCTCGCCTCCGAAACGTTCATTGCGCTCGCGGGTGTGGTAGCGGTCCGTCTCACCGGACGGGTCCGGGTTGTGGAGCAGCTTGGAGAGGTTGATGAGCTTAGTCTTCGGGTTCGCCGGATCGTCGATCTGCTCGAGCAGGTCGACGCGGCCGATGATGTCGTTGATCGTGCGCGCCCCGAGCTTGGCGAGGTAGAGGCGCACGTCCTCGGCGACGGCGTTGAAGAAGTTGATCACGTTCTCCGGCTTGCCGCGGAACTTGGCCCGCAGGTCCTCGCGCTGGGTGGCGACGCCGACCGGGCAGGTGTTGAGGTGACAGACGCGGAACATGGCGCAGCCGGCGGCAATCAGCGCGGCCGTGCCGAAGTTGAACTCCTCCGCGCCGAGCAGCGCGGCGATGACGATGTCGCGCCCGGTCTTCATGCCGCCGTCGGTGCGGAGCACGACGCGGCCGCGGAGGCCGTTCTGCATCAACACCTGGTGGGCCTCGGCCACGCCGATTTCCCACGCCGAACCGGCGTTCTTGATCGAGGCGAGCGGCGAGGCGCCGGTGCCGCCGTCATGGCCGGACACGAGCACGACGTCGGCGTAGGCCTTGGCCACACCGGCGGCGACGGTGCCGACGCCGGACGACGAGACGAGCTTCACGCAGACCTTGGCGCGCGGATTGACCTCCTTGAGGTCGAAGATGAGCTGCGCGAGATCCTCGATCGAATAAATGTCGTGGTGCGGCGGCGGGGAGATGAGGGTCACGCCCGGCACGGAGAACCGCAGCTTGGCGATCATCGGCGAAACCTTGTGGCCGGGCAGCTGGCCGCCCTCGCCGGGCTTCGCGCCCTGCGCCATCTTGATCTCGATTTCCTTGGCCGAGGAAAGGTAGGCGGCGGTGACCCCGAAGCGGCCGGACGCAACCTGCTTGATGGCCGAGTTGGCGTTGTCACCGCCGGCCCGGACGTTGTAGCGGTCGGGGTCCTCGCCGCCTTCGCCGGAGTTGGACTTGCCACCGATGCGGTTCATGGCGACGGCGAGCGCCTCGTGGGCCTCCTTGGACAGGGCGCCCATCGACATGCCGGCGGTGGTGAACCGCTTGCGGATGTCCTCAATGCCCTCGACCTCCTCAAGGTCGACGCCCTGCGCGGGGAACTTGATTTTGAGCAGGTCCTTCAGGGCCACCGGCTGGTGGTCGTCGGCCTGCTCCTTCCACGGCTGCCACGACTCGTAGTCGCCCCCGCGGTTGAACTTGTTCATCGCGGCGATGAGCTTCGGGCTCCAGGCGTGGTATTCGCCTTCGCCGCGCTTGTTGACGCGGTAGTAGCCCTCGGGCTTGACCTCGAGGGCGGCGGCCTCGCCCTCGGCGGGCGGCGGCGGGAAGGCGTTCGCGTGGCGCTCCAGCGTCGCCGCGGCGATCTGTTCGTAGTCGATACCGCCGATCGGGGTCGGCACGCCGTAGAAGCACTCGTCGATCACGCGATGGGAGATGCCCAGCGCCTCGAACATCTGGGCGCCACGATAGCTGAAGAGGGTCGAGATACCCATCTTGGCCATGATCTTGCGCAGACCGGCCTCGATCGCGGTGCGGTAGTTGGCCCGGGCCTCGGCCGGGGTCAGCTTGGCGTCCTCGCTGCTCTCGGCCGCGAGCTTGCTGACGATCTGCAGCGCCAGGTACGGGTTGACCGCGTTGACCCCCATGCCGAGCAGGCAGGCGATCTGGTGCACTTCGCGCGCCTCGCCGGTCTCGGCGAGGAGATCGCAGCGCACGCGCACACCGGCGCGCACCAAGTGCTGGTGCACCGCCCCCACGGCCAGCAGCATCGGGAGGGCGGCTTGGTCTGCCGAAACTCCCTGGTCCGACAGGATGATGATCTTGGCGCGACTATCGGTGACGGCCTTCTCCGCGGCGTCAGCCAGCGCCTTCAGCGCGGGCTCCATGCCGGCCGGGCCGGCCGCCGCGTCGAACAGGACGGACAGCCGCACCACGCGGTCCTTGAGGAAATCAATCTCGGACAGCGCCGCGACCTCGTGGTCGTCGAGCACGGGCGAGGAGTGCTCCACGAAACCGGCGGTCTTCGGGAACTCCTCGAAGAGACCCAGCCGGCCGCCGAGGAACACCGACAGGGACATGACGGCCTTTTCGCGGATTGAGTCGATCGGCGGGTTGGTGACCTGCGCGAAGAGCTGCTTGAAGTAGCTGTAGAGCAGGCGTGGCCGGCGCGAAAGCACCGCCAGCGGCGTGTCCTCACCCATCGAGCCGGTGGGCTCCTTGCCCTCGGCCAGCGGCTGGAAGATCATGTCGAACTCGTCGGCATCGTAGCCGAACGCCACCTGCGCGGCCACGTCGGGCGCGGGCACCGCGGCGTCGGCCGGGGCCTCGCCCATGGCGTCGCTCAGCTTCGTGAGGTGTTCGGCGCACCAGGCCTGGAAGTGAGGGTCCGACGTGAACTGGGCCTTGATTTCGTGGTCGCGGAAGAAACGCCCCTCGGCGAGGTCGATGGCCAGCATCCGGCCCGGGCCGAGCCGACCGGCCTCCACCACCTTGCCCGGGAAGTCGAAGACCAGCCCGGCTTCCGACGCCATGATAACATAGCCGTCGTCGTAGATCTTGTAGCGCGCGGGCCGCAGGCCGTTGCGGTCGAGCGAGGCGCCAATGATGCGGCCGTCGGTAAAGGCGATCGCGGCCGGGCCGTCCCACGGCTCCATCATGGTGGCGTGGTAGCGGAAGAAGGCCTTGGACTCGGCCGAGAGGTCGTCGTCGTGCTCCCAGGCCGGGGGCATCATCATCATGGCCGCCTGCAGCGGATTGCGGCCGCCGAGGGCGAGCAGTTGGAGCGCGTTGTCGAAGGTCGCGGAATCGGAGCCACCGGGCTGCACGAGCGGCTTGAGGTCCTCGAACCGGTCGCCCCACACGCCGTGATAGGGCGAGTTTTCGCGGGAGCGCATCAGGTTGCGGTTGCCGCGGATGGTGTTGATCTCGCCGTTGTGCGCCACCATGCGGAACGGGTGCGCGAGGTGCCACATCGGGAAGGTGTTGGTCGAGTAGCGCTGGTGGAAGATCGCGAACGAGGTCAGGAACTTCGGCGACTTCAGGTCGGTGAAATACTTCCGGATCTGCTGAGGCGTCAGCATGCCCTTGTAGACGATGGTGCGCGACGAGAACGAGCAGATGTAGAACCCGTCGATCTTGTCCGCGGTGACCTGGCGTTCGATGGTCTTCTGGGCCAGGAAGAGCGCGCGTTCGAATTCGTCGTCATTCATCCCCTCACCCCGGGCCACCAGGGCCTGCACGATGAGCGGCTGGGTCTCGATGGCCTTGCGGCCGAGGCAGGAATCGTCGGTCGGCACCTCGCGCCAGCCCAACCAGGCCACGCCCTCGGCCTCGACGGATTCGCGCACGAGCTTGCGGCAGCGCGACTCGGCATAGTCGTCGTCACGCGGCAGGAAGAGCATGCCCACGCCGAGGTCGTGGTCGTGGTAGAGGGACTTGCCCTGCTCCTCGAGGTGCTCGCGGAACAGCTCGACCGGGATCTGCGTGAGCAGGCCGGCGCCGTCACCCGTCACCGCGTCGGCATCGATGGCGCCGCGGTGCGCCAGGGCCTTGAGGGCGGCCACGGCGCGATTGACGACATCGTGGCGGCGTTCGCCGTCCATCTTGGCAATGAAGCCGACACCGCAGGCGTCGTGCTCCTGATCCGGGTGGTAGAGCGGCGAAGGGATGATCTGGGCCATGGGAGGAAGAGGAAGAGTCAGGTCGAAGGGAGGAAGAGCAGGAGTCGCACCGGGGTGGGGTCGGAGCGGCGATAAAAAAGGACCGGTCGCGGATGCGAGAGCCGGTCCTGGTCGGAAAGTCGGGAAGCCGGCGTGCCTTAGAAGAATCGAACGGTCTTCGTCGCCATGCGGGCATGCTCCTCGTCCGAACAGCCGGCGTTGGTCGCGGCATCGGCGGGGCGGTCGGTGGGTTTAACCAAATCGTTGGAGAGCATGTAGTTCTCGACTTCCTCGCCGGAGACATCGGCCAGCATGACGCCGTCGATCTCAACGCAGGGCGAGAGCGGTTGCCCCGACTTCTGCACCATCTCGGCGTAGTTGTCCGGGTTGTTGATAATATCGATGTCCTCGTAGACGAGGTTGTGCTTGCGGAGGATGGCCCGGACACCATTGGACCAGCCGCAGTGAGGTTTAAGGTAAGCCTTGATGTTCATGGTACGTGTAAAAACGGGGACAAAAGCCCACTGAAATAAAGGGTGCTGACCGCCGCGATCAAGCGGAAGTTTGACGGTGGGCTGCAACGTAGCAGAAGCACTGCCACCGCGCCAGTCGGCCAGTGATTTGCGAAAGAGTCCGCCCAACCCGGGTTCTGGTCCGCTCCACGCTTGCGCTGAAAGAAACCGCGCCCACCGTTCGTTACACGCTTTGTCCCGCCCTGCCCCGGGCGGCCCTTCACACCAACCTTCCGTTCCTCTCCATGGCTCGTTCCGCTCCCGCCAAAACCACCGCTGAAGCCCCCGCCAACGCCGTCGCGGCCCGCAAAAACGTCGATCTCGCCATCAGCGCGATCACCAAGCAATTCGGCGAGGGATCGATCATGCGGCTGGGTGACGCCCAGAAGATGCAGGTGGAAACCATCTCCACCGGCTCCATCGCCATCGACCTTGCCCTCGGCGTCGGCGGCCTCCCGCGCGGGCGCATCGTCGAGATCTACGGGCCGGAATCCTCGGGCAAGACCACCTTCTGTCTGAGCGTGATCGCCGAGGCCCAGCGCCGGGGCGGTCTGGCCGCCTTCGTCGACGTCGAACACGCCCTCGACCCCAAATACGCCCGCATCGTCGGCGTCAGCCTGGACGACCTGCTCGTTTCCCAGCCCGACTCGGGTGAGGACGCGCTCAACATCGCCGAGACCCTCATCCGCTCCAACGCCATCGACGTCATCGTGATCGACTCGGTCGCCGCCCTCGTTTCCAAGGCCGAACTCGACGGCCAGATGGGCGACGCCACCGTCGGTTCCCAGGCCCGCCTGATGTCCCAGGCCATGCGCCGCCTCACCGCCGTCGTCAGCAAGACCAAGTGCGTGTGCATCTTCACCAACCAGATCCGCGAGAAGATCGGCGTGATGTTCGGCAGTCCCGAAACCACCCCGGGCGGTCGTGCGCTCAAGTTCTTCTGCTCCATCCGCATCGACATCCGCCGCCGCGAGCAGCTCAAGCAGCCGGACGGCAGGGTCATCGGCAACCGCACCAAGCTCAAGGTGGTCAAGAACAAGGTCGCCCCGCCGTTCACCGAGTGCGAATTCGACATCATGTATGACGAAGGCATCTCCGCGACGGGCTCGATCCTCGACCTCGGCCTGGAGCACAAGATCCTCGAGAAGCGCGGCGCCTGGATTTCCTACAACGGCGATCTGATCGGCCAGGGGCGCGACGCCGCCAAGGCCGCCATCAAGGAGAAGCCGGAACTCGCGAAGGAAATCATGGCCGCGGTTTACGAAAAAGTGAACGTAACCGGCGGAACCGCTGTCACCGGTGATGACAGTGAAAGTGATTCGGAATAACTTCCCCGTTCTGCGCCGCGCCGCGGCGGCCGCGCTCCTGGCCCTGCCCGCCTGGGCACCGGCCCAGGACGACGACGCAGCCGTGCAGGCCGCACCGTTTCTGGTCGCCACCCCGGCCGACGAGCCCAAGTGGACCTCCGTTGCGCAACTCGCCGCCGCCGCCGAGGCCGGTGACCCCGAAGCCAACTACATCTACGCCCAGCACCTCGAGGTGGGCGACCAGGTCGAGGCGAACCCCGCCGCCGCCCTCGCCCACTACCGCCGCGCCGCGGCCGCCGACTACGCGCCGGCAGTGTTTCAGCTCGGCAAGATTCACCATGACGGCCTGCTCGGGGTGGCCGAGAACCAGTCGGAGGCCCTCCGCTACTACGAACGCGCCGCCATGCTCGGCAGCCCCGAGGCCACCTACAACGTGGGCGCCATGCTCGTCAGCGGCCGCGGCGCCCGGCGCAACTACACCGAGGGACTCGCCTGGCTCCTTCTCGCCGCCGACCTCGGCAGTGATCCCGATGACGGCGTGGGCAAGGTGCGCGAACGCCTGCAGCGCTATCCCAAGACGATTGAGGCGGCGGAGAAGCGCTACGCCGAACTGGCCGCGGCCTACCGCACGCCGAAGCCGGAACCGGACCCGAAACCCACGCCGCCATCCGTCACCCCGCCCCCCGCGCCGGGAGTGAGCCCCCTGGTCCCCGCCCGTGTACAGATCTCGACAACGACCCCGACCCTGGCCCCCCGACCCGCCCCCGGTGGCCTCAGTATCGGCGTGCCCAAGATCACCCTTCCCGCCCCGCCCCCGCCCGCCGCCACCGACGAAACGTCGGACGACTGATCGGGCGACCTCGGCGTAAGCACCCCCACTCCCGCTCATAAGCCGGCGCTCATTCCACCGCCCGGGATGGGCGCGTCCTTGCGATTCAAAGACGGGCGGGATTGCGTGACGCTGCCGTGAATCCGCCCGCCGCCTCTTCCGCTCCGCGTCCGTTGGTCGTGGCCCGCGGCTTGGCCAAGACCTACGGCACCGGCCGCGCGGCCGTGCACGCCCTGCGCGAGGTCGACCTCGACCTGCCCCGGGGCGAACTCGTCGTGCTGCTCGGCGCCTCCGGCTCGGGCAAATCCACCCTGCTCAATCTGATCGGCGGACTGGATACCCCGACCGGCGGCAGCCTGCACTACCGGGGCTGGGACGTCGGCCACGCCGACGAAAAGGGCCTCACCGCCTACCGCCGCGATGTGGTCGGCTTTGTGTTCCAGTTCTACAACCTGATCGCGAGCCTGACCGCCCGCGAGAACGTCGCCCTCATCACCGAGGTCGCCCGCGATCCGATGCCGCCGGCCGACGCGCTGGAACTCGTCGGCCTCTCCGATCGCGCCAACCACTTCCCCGCCCAGCTCTCCGGCGGCGAACAGCAACGCGTCGCCATCGCCCGGGCCATCGCCAAACGGCCCGAGGTGCTATTGTGCGACGAACCCACCGGAGCCCTCGACGTGAAGACCGGCGTGCTGGTCCTTGAGGCCGTGCAACGCATCAACCGCGAGCTTGGCACCCTCACGCTGGTCATCACCCACAACGCCATCCTCGCGGAGATGGCCGACCGCGTGTTCACCATGTCCGACGGCCGGCTCAGTCCGGCGCGGGTCAACCCGCACCCGCGCCCGGTGCGCGAACTGGCGTGGTGACCCGCGTCGCGCCATGAACCTGCTCGAACTCAAACTCCTGCGCGACCTGCGCGCGCTCAAATCGCAGGCCGTGGCCGTGGCACTGGTCATGGCGTGCGGCCTCGCGATGATGATCATGACGCGCAGCCTCATCGCGTCGCTCAACACCGCCCGCGAAGGCTACTACGAGCGACATCGTTTCGCGCAGGTCTTCACCGGCCTCAAGCGCGCGCCCGACAGCGTCCGCGAGCGGCTCGCCGCCATCCCCGGCGTGGCCGCGGTCGAGACCGGCATCGAGGTGCGCGTCACACTCGACCTGCCCGGCCTGATCGAACCCGCCACCGGCCTGATCAACTCCGTGCCGGATCGCCGGCCGGTCGTGCTCAACCGCCTCTTTCTGCGCACGGGCCATGGGCTCGACACCGCCACGCGCCACGAGATCCTGGTCAGCGAGGCGTTCGCCGAAGCCAACGCGCTGCAGCCGGGTGATCGCATCGCCGCGATCCTGAACGGCCACCGGCTCGACCTGCGCGTCGCCGGCATCGTGCTGGCCCCGCAATACGTGTTCGAGGCGCCGCCGGGATCCGCCCTGCCCGACAACCGCACGTTCGGCATTTTCTGGATGCGCGAGCAGGAGGTCGCCGAGGCCTTCAGCCTCGACGGCGCCTTCAACAACGTCGCGTTGGCGCTGGCTCCCGGCGCCTCCGAGTCCGCCGTCATCGCGGCGGTGGATCGCATCCTCGAACCCTACGGCGGCCTCGGCGCCTACGGCCGCGCGGAGCATCCGTCGGACATTCGGGTGTCCGATGAAATCCGCGTACTGGAAGGCCTCTCGTTCGGCTTTCCGCTGGTCTTCCTGAGTGTCGCCGCGTTCATGACCCATTCGGTCATGAGCCGGCAGATCGCGCTGCAACGTGAGCAGATCGCCATCCTCAAGGCGTTCGGCTTCACCAACCGCGCGATCGGACTGCATTTCGTGAAGTTCGCACTGGTGATCGTGGTGCTCGGCACCGTGCTGGGGACGCTGCTCGGCTTCGGCTTCGGCCTGAAACTGGTCGACATGTATCACCTCTTCTTCCGCTTCCCCCGGCTCGAGTTCGTCCCCGCGACCGGCGCCATCGTCGGCGCCTTGATCGCCAGCAGCGCGGCCGCGTTGCTCGGCGTGGCCGGTGCAGTGCGCAAGGTAGTGCGACTCTCGCCCGCCGAGGCCATGCGGCCGGAACCACCCGCCAGTTTTCGCCCCGCCCTCGCCGAACGACTCGGCATCGCCCGGTGGTTCCCGGTCTCGCTCCGCATGTCGCTGCGCAATCTCGAGCGCAAGCCGTGGCAGGCGCTCTTCACCGCCGTGGCCCTCGCCCTCGCCACGGGCATTCTCATCATCCCCAATTCGTTCCGGGACGGCATCCGCTACATCCTTGAATTCCAGTGGGACATCATCCAGCGGCAGACCGTCACCGTGTCCCTTACCGAACCCGGCCCGCGCCGGGCCGCGCATGACTTCGCCCACCTGCCCGGCGTCGTGCACAGCGAGGCGTTCCGCAGCGTGCCCGTCGAACTCGTCGCCGGCTCCCGCTCCCGCCGGCTGCCGATCAACGGTCTGCCGCGGGACGCGTTTCTCAACCGCGTCATCGACCAGCGCGACCGGCCGATGGCACTGCCGCCGCAGGGACTGGTCATTTCGGCCGTGCTGGGCGACGTGCTCGGGGTGCGGCCGGGCGACCGTGTAGTGGTTAAGGTATTACAAGGGCGCCGCCCCGTGGTGACCGTGCCCATCGCGGGCTTCTCGCAGGACTTCGCCGGCATCGCCTCCTTCATGGAACTCGACGCGCTCAACCGCCTGCTCGGCGAGGGCGATCGCGTGACCGGCGCGTTTGTGAGCGTCGCGAATGAACAATGGGAATCGTTTCTCCGCGCCCTCAAGGAAACCCCGCAGGCGTCGGGCGTCGTCATCAAGGAGGCGATGCGCAACAGCTTTCGCGAAACCACCGCCGAGAGCATCGGTCTGATTCAGGTGCTCTACTCGACCTTCGCCACCGTCGTCGCCTTCGGCATCGTCTACAACAGCGCCCGCATCGCGCTGTCCGAACGCGCCCGCGAGTTGGCGACGTTGCGGGTGCTCGGTTTCAGCCGGGGCGACGTCAGCGCCGTGCTGGTCGGCGAGCTGGTGGTGCTGGCCGCGATCGCCCTGCCCATCGGCCTGGGGCTCGGCTCGGGCATGGCGGCCGGGCTGCTGCGGTCGATCAACACCGAGACCGTGCGCCTCCCGCTCGTGCTGACGCCGGCCAACTACGCCTACGCCGTGCTGGTGATCACGCTCGCCACCGCGGTGTCGGCGTGGATCGCCTGCCGCAAACTTAATCAACTTGATCTCGTCGGCGCCCTCAAGGCGCGCGAATAATCCTCCGTTCGCCATGTCCGAACCGCCCTCCCCCCCTTCGTCCGCAGACAACTTCGATCCCGCCGCCGGTGATGCCCATCAAAGCAGGCGCCAAGGCTGGCGCTATCTCGCCGGCGCCGGCCTGGTGGCGTTGATCGTTGCCGGGCTGTGGCCCCGGCCGATTCCCGTGGAACGGGCCGCGGTCACCCGGGCGCCGCTGGTGGTGACGGTCGACGAAGAAGGCGTGACCCAGGTCAAGCACCGCTACGTGATCTCGAGTCCTGTATCCGGTCACCTGCGACGCATCACGCTCAAGCCGGGCGCCGAGGTCGTCGCCGGCGAAACCGTGCTCGCGGTGCTGGAACCTGCGGGGGCGGACATCCTCGATGCCCGCAGCCGGGCCCAGGCCGAGGCCCGCGTACGCGCGGCCGCCAGCCAGGTCGCACAGGCGGAGGCCCAGCGCCAGCGGGCCGACGCCACGCTGGAATTCGCCCGCACCGAGGCCGCCCGTCAGCAGCGCCTGGCCGCCGACCGGCTGGTGTCGCAGCAGCAGCTCGATGTCGCGGACAACCGCGCACGCACCGCGGCGCAGGACGACCGCGCCGCCGCGTTTGCGCTGCAGGTGGCCCAGTTCGAATTGGAGCAGGCGCGCGCGACGTTGCTCCGCGCCCAGCCCGGCGCGGGCGGCGACGACACCACCATGACCATCACCTCCCCCGTGAGCGGGCGCGTGCTGCGCGTGTTCCAGGAGAGCGCCCGGGTCGTGACCGGCGGCCTGCCGCTGCTGGAGGTGGGCGACGCCACGGATCTCGAGGTTCGGATCGAAGTGCTCTCGCGTGATGGCGTGGCCATCGAGCCCGGCGACACCGTCTGGCTGGAGCAATGGGGAAGCACGCCAGCCCTCGAAGCGCGCGTGCGCCTGGTCGAGCCGGCGGCCTTCACCAAGATTTCGGCACTTGGCGTCGAGGAACAGCGGGTGAACGTGCTGGCCGATCTGATCGCACCGATGGAGGACCGCCCCACCCTCGGCGACGGCTATCGCGTCGAGGCGCGGATCGAGCGCGATCGGTTAGAGAACGCCCTGCAGGTGCCGGCCGGGGCCTTGTTTCAACGTGACGGCCAATGGCAGACTTATGTCGATGAGGGAGGCAAGGCGGAGCCGCGCGACGTGACCGTCGGCCTCTCCAACGGCGTCGCCACCGAAATCGTCAGCGGCTTGAGCGCCGGTGAGATCGTCGTGCTCTACCCCGGTGATCGGGTCGAGGCCGGCACCCGGATTCGGCCGTTGAACGCCGACGGCCAGTAGCGCTGCGGCCGAAGACGAGGCCGCGAGCGCGCAGCGATTCGTTTTGCAACCGGCCGCGGTCGGCGTTCGGTCTGGTGGACATGTCCGCCGCCTCCGCCACCATCGCCGCCCCGGCCACCGCCACCGGCACATCCGCCATCGCGGTCGTGCGGGTCAGCGGACCAGCGTGCCGGCCCTTGACGGAGGCAATCTTCGGTCCCCTGCCCCCGCCTCGCGCCGCCACCCACGGCCATTACCGCGATCTCGCCGGCACCGTCGTCGACGATGTGGTTTACACCTTCTTCGAGGGACCGGCCTCGTTCACCGGTGAGGACACCCTGGAAATTTCCACCCACGGCAACCCATTAATTACGCATCTTGTTTTACAGGATTTATTTAAGCGTGATTGCCGTGCCGCCAAGCCGGGTGAATTCACCCGCCGGGCCTTTCTCAACGGCCGGTTGGACCTGAGCCAGGCCGAAGCGGTGATGGACCTGGTCCACGCGCGCAGCGAACGGGCCCTGGCCGCCGCCCACCGCCAGCTCCAAGGCGGTCTCGGCGACTACCTGACCCAGCTCACCGATGAGCTCTTGCACGCCCTGGCTCGGATCGAGGCCTACGTGGACTTTCCCGAGGAGGACCTGCCCCCCGAAGATCGCTCCCGGGCCCGGGAGATGGTCGCGAACGTTCTACGTGGAACGTCCCGCCTGTTGGCCACCCAACGCTACGGGGAGTTGCTGCGGCAAGGCATCCGGACCGTTATTCTGGGCGAGCCCAACGTGGGCAAAAGTTCGCTGCTGAACGCCCTGCTTGGCCGCGAACGTGCCCTGGTCAGCGACCAACCGGGCACGACCCGGGACTATTTGGAGGAAGGCCTGATCGTCGGCCCGCACCAGCTGCGCCTCATCGACACCGCCGGCCTCAATCCCACGCCCGGTGAGCTGGAGGAGCTCGGCATGCACAAGACCTACGAACGCATCGCGGAGGCGGACCTGGTGCTGTGGGTGCTCGACGCCCGCCGGCCGGCTGCCGCCCTACCCGCCGCCGTGACCGCCCAATTGCAGCCTGCCGCCACGCTGGTCATTCTCAATAAGATCGACCAATGCGAAGGCGGTTCGGCCGTGGCCGAGCCCCCCGCCGGGTTTGGTTCGGTCGCCGTATCGGCGCTGTACGGAACCGGCCTGGAGGCCTTGGAGAAAGCGATCATCGCCGTAGCCGACCGCCTTCAGCCCGATGCCCGGGAGGACCAGATCGCAGTCAATGCCCGGCACGCCGATGCCCTGCGCCGCGCTCGGGACGACCTGCAGGCCGCGGACGAAAAACTGGCCCAGGACGGGGCTGTCGAATTGTTGGCCAGCGATCTTCGGAGTGCGCTGGATGCCCTCGGCGAAATTGCCGGACGGATCGACAACGAGGCCATGCTGGATCAATTGTTTGCCACTTTTTGTATTGGTAAGTAGATGTACTATAACGACTTACCATATGATGTCATTGTGTGTGGCGCCGGGCATGCCGGGTGCGAAGCCGCCTTGGCGGCGGCGCGGATGGGCGCCTCCACCCTCCTTCTCACGGGCAATATCGACACGGTTGCCGCCATGAGCTGCAACCCGGCCATCGGCGGCCAGGCCAAGGGCCAGATCGTGCGTGAGATCGACGCGCTGGGCGGCGAGATGGCGATCAATACGGATGTCACCGCCATCCAGTTCCGACTCCTTAATGAGTCCAAGGGACCGGCCGTGCAGTCCCCTCGCGCCCAGTCCGACAAGAAGGCCTATCAGTTTCGGATGAAGCACACGCTGGAGCTGCAGCCGAACCTGCAGCTCTTCCAGGCCACCGTGACCGGTCTCAATTACGAGGCCGGCAAGGTGGTCGGCGTGCGCACCAATCTCGACCTCGCCTTTCGGGGTCGCACCATTGTCGTCACCACCGGCACCTTCCTGCGCGGCCTCATGCACATCGGCCAGAACAAGAACGAAGGCGGTCGCATGGGCGACTTCAGTGCCAAGACCCTGTCGGGGTCGTTCGAGGAGGCTGGCATCGAATTGCAGCGGCTGAAGACCGGCACCCCGCCCCGCCTCCTCGGCCGCAGCCTTGATTTCAGCCAGATGCAGCCGCAGCCCGGCGACACCGAGCCGACCCGGTTTGCCTTTCACGATACCCGCCAGGACCCGGACCTGTTCCACGTGGAACAAACCGGCGAGGAACGCCTCGGCTGGCTGCCCGGCACCAACCAGGTGCAATGCTGGACCACCCACACGACTCCGGAAACCGCTGAGTTGGTGCGCGCAAACCTGCAACGGTCCGCCATGTATTCCGGAGAAATCGTCGGTACCGGGCCGCGCTATTGTCCGAGCATCGAGGATAAGTTTGTGCGGTTTGCCGATAAGCCGCGCCATCTGCTGTATCTGGAACCCGAGGGCCGCAGCACCAACGAATACTATGTGAACGGCCTGTCCACCTCGCTGCCGTTTGACGTCCAGGTCCAGATGATCCGGTCGATCCCGGGTCTGCAGCACGCAGAGCTGCTGCGCCCGGCCTATGCCGTCGAATACGACTTCGCGCCACCGACCCAGCTGTTTCCGTCGCTGGAATCGAAGAAGATCGAAAACCTGTTTTTTGCCGGCCAGATCAACGGGACCTCCGGTTACGAGGAAGCGGCCGCCCAGGGCCTGGTCGCCGGGGTCAACGCCGTGCAAAAGGTCCGCGGGGCCGATCCGCTTGTGATGGCCCGTCATGAAGGCTATATCGGGGTGCTGATCGACGACCTGGTCACCAAGGGCACCCGGGAGCCTTATCGCATGTTCACGAGCCGGGCCGAGCACCGCTTGTTGTTCAATCACGGCAGCGCCGAGTTGCGCCTGCAGCATCACAGCGAGCGTCTGGGTCTGGTGCCCGCGGCCCGGCTGCAGCGGATGAAATCCAAGTCCAAAACGGTGGCCCATTGGCAGGCCTGGCTGGAATCGAATCGGCCGGGAGGAGGGCAGGGGACTTTCGGTGATCGCATCCGTCAGGCGACCACCGGGCGAGCCGAACCAACGGCGCTGCCGGAGGCGTTTCAGGCCCTCGAGCCTGAAGTTCGGGAGGAGGTGCTCTACCGTATCAGCTACCGCGGCTACCTTGAGCGTGAGCAGCGTCAGGTCGCCAAACTGGCGGACACCGAGCGGGTGCGCATCCCGCCTGACATCGACTATCTGACGATCAAGGGCCTGCGGCGTGAAAGCGCCCTGAAATTGACCGAAACCCAGCCCATCAACCTCGGTCAGGCAGGGCGCATAAGTGGTGTTAACCCCTCTGATATCAACATCTTAATGATTTACATCGAAAGCCGCCGCCGCCGCGGAGCCGCGTAGAGAGCGACGCCTGCGCAAGCCTCCACCCAGGGGGTCGAAACAGTCCAATCCTGCGCTGCGGGAGCGCCAAGGAGGCGTTGTAACAATTGTGAAACGGACTCGGTTTCGGCTAGGAGCCGCCGGAAGTTTGCGGTAACTTTTCCCCAAAATGCCGGATACTTCCCGCAAGAAAATCCTCGTGGTGGACGATGAGTCCGATGTCGCCGACTTGGTCGCCTATCATTTGAAGGCGAAGGGGTTCACCGTCGAAACGGTCAACGACCCCAACCGGTCCGTCGGCACGGCCCGCTCCTTCATGCCGGACCTGGTCATTCTCGACGTGATGATGCCCGAGCTGAATGGCATCCAAATCTGCCGCATGCTGCGGGCCGATCCCAAGCTCAAGGCCGTCCCGGTCATATTCCTGACCGCCAAGGTCGAGGAAAACGACCGGATCCAGGGCCTGGAAACCGGCGCGGACGACTACATTTGCAAACCATTTAGCACCAAGGAATTAGTGCTTCGGGTGCAGGGCATCCTGCGCCGCACCAATGAGCAGGGCGCCGAGGTTCCCGCCAAGCTGGAGGTCGGTGGCATCGTGGTGGATATCGAGCGCCACGAGGTGGCCATCAACGGAGAACCCGTGGATCTCACCGCCACCGAGTTCAAGTTGCTGCGCCTGCTGATGGAGCGCCGCGGCCGGGTACAGACCCGCGAACACCTCTTGATCAACGTCTGGAACTACGAGACCGAGATCGAGACCCGCACGGTGGACACCCATGTCCGGCGGCTGCGGGAAAAACTCGGCCGCGAGGCCGATTGGATTGAAACCATCCGCGGGGTGGGGTACCGCATGGCCGAGCGAAAGGCGCAGGAGTCCTCAGCCTAAGGCGGTAATCCGGCGCTCCGTTCCGGTTTCCGCATGCACACTTTCTTCACGGTCGCCCTGGCGCTGGTCGCCGCGGTCGCCTTCTACAAGCTCCACGCCCATCGGTCCGCGCTGCGCAGCCTGCATCAGGCCATGCTGCGACGGCAGCCGTTCCTGCGGGAGGAGACGCCCGGAGCCTCCGGCGAACTATGGGACCAATTGTGTGTGACCTCCAATGACCTCATCACGGAGCTCAATCAACTGGCCCAGGAACAATCCAGCCAGCTCGCCCACCTCGAGGCCACGTTGGGCAGTCTGCAGGAAGCGGTGCTGATTGTCGACAGTCACAATCATATTCTATTGGCCAACAATGCCTTGCAGGCCATCTTTCCCCGCGCCACCGAGGCGGTGAACCAGCGCCTCGAGGTGGTGCTGCATAGCGTGGCCTTTCTCAATTACCTGGAGGCCGTGCGCAGGGACGACGCCACGCCGCAGCACGCGATCGAGTTTGTCGACGGCGGCGAAACCCGCTGGGTGGAGGTGACCGGCACCACCATCCCGGCGCTCGATGGCGGCACCGGCCGCTGGGCGCTCTTCGTGCTGCACGACATCACCCGGCAGAAGATGCTGGAGCAGGTGCGCAAGGAATTCGTCGCCAACGTCTCCCACGAGCTGCGCACGCCGCTGAGCGTGATCAAGGGCTACATCGAGACCCTCGTGGACGGCCACGAGGACATGAACTCCGCGGACCGCAACCGGTTCCTAAATACGATCCAGCGGCACACCGAGCGGCTCAATTCCCTGCTGGAGGACCTCCTCACGCTGTCCCGCCTGGAATCGATCAACCCCGGGCTCCGCCGTGAGTCGACCGACGTGGCGCGGTTGATCGAGGGCATCGTCGAGGATTTTCAGGCCCGGCCCTACGTCACCCGGCACACCCTGATCAGCGAACTCGATCCCGCCATCGGCGAGCTGTTGCTCGATCCGCTGAAGCTCACTCAGGTCATTGGCAACCTGCTCGACAACGCGGTCAAATACACCGCTCCCGGCTCCCGAATCCACGTCCGCGGCCGCCGCCTGGCGGAGGAGGTCGTGCTGGAGGTGGAGGACACGGGGCAGGGGATCCCGGCCGAGGACCTGCCGCACATCTTCGAGCGGTTCTACCGGGTCGACAAGGGCCGGTCCCGCGAGAAAGGCGGCACCGGGCTGGGCCTCAGCATCGTGAAGCACATCATCCAGCTGCACGGCGGGCGCGTCCTGGTCGAAAGCCGGGCAGGGCAGGGGACCTGCTTCAAACTGCACCTGCCCGTGCGCCCGGCCGCGTGAGGCGGCGCCGGCGCCGCGGGCGGAAATGACGGTTGCCGGCCGCCCAGCCACCCGCTTTACCCGCGCCGATGCCCATTGAGGATGCCGAACGGATTCAGCACGAGCGCGTCGCCGCGCTCCAGGCAACGCTGGCGGCCCTGCCGGCGCCGCCCGCTGCCCGCACCCTTGAGATCGGCTGCGGACACGGCCATTTCCTGACCGCCTACGCGGAAGCCCATCCCGACGAGTTCTGCCTCGCGATCGACATCATCGGCGAACGCCTGGAGCGCGCCGCCCGCAAGACCACCCGGGCCGGGCTGACCAACGTCCACTGGCTGCACGCCAACGCCAACGACCTGCTGTCCGCCCTCCCGGCCGACCTGCATTTCAACCGCCATGTCTTCATCCTGTTTCCGGATCCCTGGCCCAAGCGCCGACACTGGAAGAACCGCCTCATCCAGACCCCCTTTCTGAGTACGCTGGCCGCGGTCTGCGAACCCGGTACCCGGCTGTGCTTCCGGACGGATTACGCGCCCTATTTCGCGGTCGCGCTGGCCACCACCCGGGAACATCCGGACTGGACCGTCGAACCCACCGCGCTCTGGCCGTTTGAGCAGCGCACCGTCTTCGAAGCCCGGGCCGATTCACATCAGTCATTCGTGGCGGTCCGCCACGGCTGACGTCCCCGGCAGAGGGCCGCCCACGTGCCCCCTACCCGGATAAGTCGCCATAGACGTCCGGTCGGCTTTTGCTAATGACTGGATTTCAGCGTCGCCCCAAGGGTTTAGATGGTTGACGGTCTTCTCCGCGATCCCCTACGAACTTCCTTTCCGTAATTCACAGCTGTTAACCGCATCCATGTTCCGCACCACCCGTAGCCTGCTATCCATGATCTTTCTGGCGACCGCCGCCGGGCTGAGCGCGGCCGAGGGTGGAGCCGTGTCGCCAAAGGCCGCGCCACTGATTGATTTTGGCGGCGGCTGGCAGATTTCCAACGCCATGGCGACCGGTTGGTTGGTTTCGGCCTTCATCATCGGTCTCATCATCTGGCTGATCGGCAAACCGTCGCTGGTACCGTCCCGCGGCCAGGCTGTCGTCGAATCCCTGATCGAGGCCCTGCGCGACCTGTTCGAGCCCATTGTCGGCAAGAAGGCCTTCCCGGCCGCCTTCCCGCTGCTCATCAGCTTCTTCCTTTTCATCCTGATCCAAAACTGGATGGGGCTGCTCCCCGGCGTCGGCACCATCGGCTGGGGTCACGAGGTCGACGGTACGTTTCACGTATCGACCCAGCTGATTCGTCCCTTCACCTCCGATTTCAACGGCACGATCGCGCTCGCCCTCGTCTCGTTCGGCGCCTGGGCCATCATCATCTTCAAATACGCCGGGCCCAAGGTCATCCTGTGGGACCTCTTCGGCAACAAGGCCGACAAGAGTGAGACCCCGGGCTGGCTCTTCCCGATCCTCTCCCTGGTGTTCCTCATCGTCGGCTGCATCGAGGTCTTCTCGATCGCCATCCGCCCGTTCACCCTGTCCGTGCGCCTCTTCGGCAACATCTTCGGCGGTGAAAACCTGCTCCACGGCACCGGCTTCATCTTCATCTTCTACTTCATGGAGCTGCTCGTCGGTCTCATCCAGGCCGTCGTCTTCACCCTGCTCACCTCGGTCTACATCGGCCTGATCTGCAACCACGGCGATGACCACGACCACGACGAGGAAACCGCCGGCGCCCACTGATTTTCCCACCCTTTACCGCCGGGAGCATACCATTGCGAGCGTGCACGGCGGCCACTGCAACCAAACCAAATCCACCTGCTACAATGATCCTCGCTGAAATCTCTGGTAACATCGCCAGCGCGTTCGGTCTGCTCGGCGCCGCCATCGGCGTTGGCATGATCGGCACCAAAGCCGCCGAATCCGTCGGCCGCAACCCGGGCGCCTCGGGCAAGATCCTCGTTCAGGCCATCATCGGTATGGCCCTCGCCGAAGGTCTGGGCGTGCTCGCGCTCTTCCTCGCCAGCTAATCGTTTTGACGGGCGTGCCGGTCGTCCCCGGCCGGCGCGCCCCCTCCCTTTCCTCCGCCTCTTCTCCGCACCATGTTCACCACGCTCCTCCTCGCCGTCACCGAAGCATCCGAGGCCGCCGGGCACGCCGCCGGTGAAGCCGGTATCGTGGAAAAGTTCGGCCTCGATCCGAAGTCGATCGTCATCCAGCTGATCAGCTTCCTGATCCTCTTTGGCGTCCTCTACTACAAGGGCATCAAACCCACCACCGACGCCATGGCCGAACGCTCGGCCAAGATCGACCAGAGCCTCAAGGATGCCGACGCCATCAAGGCCAAGCTCGAGGCCGCCTCCGCCGAGAGCGCCGGCATCGTCAGGCAAGCCCAGGCCGACGCCACCAAGATCATCGAGGAGGCCCGCGCCTCCGCCAAGGAGTTCCTGGACCGCCAGGCCCAGGAAGCCGTCGCCCAGGCCCAGGACATCGTCACCAAGGCCCGCCACGTCACCGAGCTCGAACATCGCAAGATGATCGCCGAGGCCCGCGGCGAGATCGCCCGCCTCGTGGTCAGCACCACCCGCCAGGTCCTGGCCAAGGAGCTCAGCGACGCCGACCGCTCCCGCTTCAACGACGCCGCCGCCAAGGAACTCACCATCGCCTGAGCGCCTCCCTTTCAGCATTTCAGGTTTTTAGTTTTTCAGAATTTTCCCCGTGGCCACCGCCAAATCACACCAGCACTACGCCAAGCAGCTCGCTCAGCTGAGTCTCGCCGCCGACGGCAGTGTCGACGCCGAGCGCGTGGCCGGCGTGCTGGCCTATCTGGCCAAGCATCCGCCCTCCCGGCCGCTGCCCGTGCTCAAGGCCTACCATCGCTTCATCGCGCAGGAGCTGGCCAAGACCAACGCCGTCGTCGAGCACGCCGGCGCCATCACCGACGCCACCCTGGGCGCCATCGCCGGCGCCCTCTCCCAGAAATACAAGCGCCCCGTCGCCGCCACCGGCCGGCGCAACGACGCCCTCATCGCCGGCCTGCGGGTGCGTATCGGCGACGATGTTTATGAGTCCTCTGTCGCCGGCCAGCTCGCCGCCCTCGAGGCCTCCCTCTGATTCCCTCCCTTTAATAACCGTCCAACCTCTCAACCCGCGCCCCGCGCCATGAGCTCCGTCCTCGAACAAATCGAATCCCAGATCGCCAACCTGACCAACAAGGCGGTCAAGCAGAACACCGGCAGCATCCGCACCGTCGCCGACGGCGTCGCCAAGATCGACGGTCTCTCCGACGTCATGTACAACGAGATGGTCCAGTTTCCCGGCGGCGCCATCGGCATCGCCCTGAACCTGGAAGCGGACGAGGTCGGCTGCGTCGTCCTCGGCGACGTCTCCGAGCTCAAGGAAGGGGACGAGGTCCTCACCACCGGCAAGCTCCTCTCCGTGCCCGTCGGCAAGGGCCTGCTCGGCCGCGTGGTCGACGCCCTCGGCAATCCGGTCGACGGCAAGGGCCCGGTCGACAGCAAGGAAACCTACCCGGTCGAGCGCATCGCCCCCGGCATCATTGCCCGCAAGTCGGTCGACCAACCGCTCCTCACCGGCATCCAGGCCATCGACTCGATGATCCCGATCGGCCGCGGCCAGCGCGAGCTCATCATCGGCGACCGCGGCACCGGCAAGACCACCATCGCCATCGACACCATCATCAACCAGGCGAAGATCAACAAGGTGGGCATCGCCTCGGGCGACCCGAAGTTCCGCCCGGTTTACTCCATCTACGTCGCGGTCGGTCAGAAGAATTCCAACATCGTCCGCACCGTCGCCGCCCTCGAGGCCGCCGGGGCCCTCGAATTCACCATCATTGTCGCCGCCCCCGCCGCCGACAATCCGGCCAACCAGTATATCGCCCCGTATGCCGGCGCCGCCATGGGCGAGTGGTTCATGGAAAACGACATGGACGCGCTGATCGTCTATGACGACCTCTCGAAGCACGCCGTCGCCTACCGCCAGATTTCCCTCATCCTGAAGCGCCCCTCCGGCCGCGAAGCCTACCCGGGTGACGTCTTCTACCTGCACAGCCGCCTGCTCGAGCGCTCCGCCCGCCTCAACGGCAAGGGCTCGCTCACCGCGCTGCCGATCATCGAAACGCTCGCCGGCGACGTTTCGGCCTACATTCCGACCAACGTCATCTCGATCACTGACGGCCAGATCTTCCTCGAAACCGATCTGTTCAACCAAGGCATCCGCCCCGCCGTGTCGGTCGGTCTCTCCGTGTCGCGCGTCGGTTCCGCCGCCCAGATCAAGGCCACCAAGCAGGTCGGCGGCAAACTGAAGGGCGAGCTCGCCCAGTTCCGCGAGCTGGCCGCCTTCGCCCAGTTCGGTTCCGACCTCGACGCCAAGACCAAGGCCCAGCTCGACCGCGGCAACCGCATCGTCGAACTCTTCAAGCAGCCCGCCTTCAGCCCGATCCCGATCGAGCAGCAGGTCGTCACCCTCTGGGCCCTTCAGAAGGACTACTACGCCAAGATCGACACCGCCAAGGTCACCGCCGCCGCCGTGTCGCTCCGCGAGTTCTTCGCCACCCGCAAGGACGAGCTCCTCACCCAGATCCGCACCGAGGCCAAGCTCACCGACGACATCGAGGCCAAGCTCAAGACCGCCTGCGACGAGTGGGCGGCCAGCTCCGCCGCCTGATCCCGCCCGGCCCTTCCGTTTCGCCCCGCACCGCCCTCCGCTAAATGCCCTCCACCCGCGACATCCGCCGGCGCATCAAGTCGGTCAAGAACACTCGCCAGATCACCAAGGCGATGGAGCTCGTGGCTGCGTCCAAAATGAAGAAGGCGCAGGCCTCCGCCGTGGCCGGCCGTCCCTACGCCCAGCTCATGGCCGGCATGCTCGCCGCCCTCGCGCCCAAGGTCGAGGAATCGCTGCACCCCTTCCTGCAGACCCGTGAGGTCAAGACCCGCGGCATCCTGCTCATCACGACCGACAAGGGCCTCTGCGGCCCCCTCAACGCCAACCTCTTCAAACTGGTCGGCGACATCAAGACGCCCGCCAAGTTCGTCGTCGTCGGGCGCAAGGGCTCGCAGTTCCTCGCCCGCACCAAGCGCGACGTCATCGCCGACTTCGGGGTGCACGACAAGGTGCCGTTCGCCGAGATCAAGGTCATCGGCGACCACCTCATCAAACTCTTCCTCGCCGGCGAGATCGACACCATCGAGGTCATCTACCCGCGCTTCCGCAACACCCTCATCCAGGAGCCGGTGCTGCGCCCCGTCCTGCCGCTCGGCAACCTGCGCGAGTTCATCCAGGGCCTCGTCGACCAGGAATCCGCCGGCGGCCAGAACGCGTTCACCGACACGCGCACCATGATCTTCGAGCCCAACGCCCAGGCCGTGCTCGAGGCCCTGCTGCCGTTCTACGTCAACCGCCACCTCTACCAGCTGGCCCTCTCGGCCAAGGCCTCCGAACAAAGCGCCCGCATGGTCGCCATGAAGACCGCCAAGGACAACGCCAACAACCTCCTCGACGATCTCACCCTCGAATACAACAAGGCCCGTCAGGCCGCCATCACCCAGGAAATCCTCGAGATCGCCGCCGCCCAGTTCACCGCCGCCTGATCCCGACCCGTCCCTTTTCAACAAACCTCCGACCCGTTCGCCCGCCCGTCATGAGCACTACCGGTAAAATCGTCCAAGTCATCGGCCCCGTCGTCGACGTCCAGTTCGCCGCCAATTCCATTCCGCCCATCTACCAGGCGCTCACCGTCGCCTTCGAGGCCGCCGGCAAGTCCGAGCTGCTCACCCTCGAGATCCAGCAGCACCTCGGTGACGGCGTCGCCCGCACCATCGCCATGTCCTCCTCCGAGGGCCTCAAGCGCGGCATGGCCGTCACCGACACCGGCGCTCCCATCTCCGTCCCCGTGGGCGAGGGCGTGCTCGGCCGCATCTTCGACGTCACCGGCAACCCTGTCGACGGCCGCGGCGACGTCCCGCACGAGAAGAAGTATCCCATTCACCGCCAGCCCCCCGCGCTGGTCGACCAGGACACCGAGGCCCAGATCCTCGAGACCGGCATCAAGGTCATCGACCTCATCGCCCCCTTCACCAAGGGCGGCAAGGTCGGCGCCTTCGGCGGCGCCGGCGTGGGCAAGACCGTGGTCATCATGGAGCTCATCAACAACATCGCCAAGGCCCACGGCGGCTACTCCGTGTTCGCCGGGGTGGGGGAGCGCTCCCGCGAGGGCAACGACCTGTATCACGAAATGTCCGACGCCGGCGTCATCGACCAGGAGGACATCTCCAAGTCCAAGGTCGCCCTCGTCTACGGCCAGATGAACGAGCCGCCCGGGGCCCGCATGCGCGTCGCCCTCTCGGCCCTGGCCATGACCGAATACTTCCGCGACGAGAAGAACCAGGACGTGCTCCTCTTCGTCGACAACATCTTCCGCTTCTCCCAAGCCGGCTCCGAGGTGTCCGCCCTGCTCGGCCGCTCGCCCTCCGCGGTGGGTTACCAGCCGACCCTCTCCAACGAGATGGGCCTCCTCCAGGAGCGCATCACCTCGACCAAGAAGGGCTCCATCACCTCCTTCCAGGCGGTCTACGTGCCGGCCGACGACCTCACCGACCCGGCCCCGGCCAACACCTTCGCCCACCTGGACTCCACCATCGTGCTCGAGCGCTCCATCGCCGAACTCGGCATCTACCCGGCGGTCGATCCGCTCGCCTCGGTGTCCAAGGCCCTCGAGCCCGCCGTCGTCGGCGACGAGCACTACCAGGTCGCCCGCGAGGTGCAGCGCGTGCTGCAGCGCTACAAGGACCTGCAGGACATCATCGCCATTCTCGGCCTCGACGAACTCTCCCCCGATGACAAGCAGCTCGTCTACCGCGCCCGCAAGATCCAGCGCTTCCTTTCCCAGCCGTTCTCGGTCGCCGAAGTGTTCACCGGCGCCCCCGGCAAATACGTCGGCGTCAAGGACACCGTCCGCGGCTTCAAGATGATCCTCGACGGTGAACTCGACCACGTGGCCGAGGGTGACTTCTACATGAAGGGCTCCATCGACGAAGTCCTCGAAGCCTCCGCCAAGCAGTAAGCCGACGCGTCCCATGCCGCTCACCCTCGAAATCGTCACCCCCGAAGCCCGGGTCTATGCCGACATCATCGAGACGGTCGTCATTCCGACCGTCGAGGGCGAGATCGGCATCCTCCCGGGCCACCTGCCCCTGCTCACCCAGGTCGAGCACGGCGAGCTGCGGGTGACCAAGAACGGCACCACCGCCACCCTCGCCGTCGGCGAGGGCTTCGCCCAGATCCAGGGCGACAAGGTCTCCATCCTCGCCGAGCACGCCATCGAGGAGGAGCACATTGACGAAGACGCCGTCGAAAAGGCCAAGCACCGCGCCGAGGAAGCCCTGCGCCAGGCCAACGCCGAGGGCCTCGACCCCGCCGAGGTCGAACGCCTCGAAAGCGTCGTCCGCTTCGCCGTCGCCCAGCTTGGCCTCAAGCGCCGCAAGCGCTGAACGCGAGGTTCCACGTTAGCCGGCCTCGCCGAGGCTGCTAATGGCTTGCATCACGCCGGCTTGCTGTCTTCTTGACTTCCCATCGTCAGTACTTGCCAGCGGATTGCCACTAGAACCCGCGGTTTGGCCCATCTTGTGCTGGTTACATTTCTGGTTGGACCTGATCCTTGTCTCCCGCTTTTCTCACACCTCCTGATTGCGCCGCAACTTTCCTAACCACCCTGCCTAGCAAGCCATTAAATACCTGAAAACCGCTCTCTCCGCGCTGTTGCTGTTCGCCGGCACCGCGCTGTTCACCGCCACCACCGCCTCGGCCCAAACCGACGCCGAACTCTTGGCTTCAGTCGTGGCTGCCCTGCCCGCGGGTGTTACACTGGAAACGGCCACCGAGGCTGAAATCGAGGCGGCCGTGGAAGCGGTTATCGCCGCCAACACCGTTCCGGGCTCCCCGCCTCCCGCTGTCGGCAACATTGCGGCTCAGGTCATTGCTGTCACCACCGTGGCGCTCGATACCGCCGGCCGTGGCGCCGTGGCCTCGGCAGTGACGACCGCCGTCGTGGCCACCCTGCCGCCGGCCGTGCAGACCACTGTCACCACCTCCGTGTCAGCATCACGCGCCGCTCCCATTGCGACGCAGGTCGCAGCCACGACCACCACGACTCAAGGCACGGGCACAACTCCTACGCCGGTGACGCCGCCGCCGCCGCCGACCAACAACCGCCCGCCGCCCTCGGTCACTACCCAGTTCACCATCGCCCTGTCCTACGGCAACTTCTTGGTCACCGTGAACAACCTGGGCGCCCAGGCCACCGTCGTTGCCACTAACGGCACCACCGGCACGGTCATTAGCAGCAACAACGGCTCGATCAACAACCTGAACTTCACCGGCATCGTGGTCAACGGTCGCACTGCCGCCGTAGGCGACAGTCTGACCCAGGGGCAGATCCAGAACATCCGGAACGCCCTCGCCACCGCCGTGGGTAACAGCGTTTCGGTCACGGTTCCCAGCACCGGCATCATCCGCGTCAGTCCGTCGAGCTAAGCTCACCGTCCCGAGGCTCACAACTTTCAGCGCACCTGTCCATCAGGTGCGCTTTTTTGTGCCTCGACGATCCAGCGCCTATTGACAATGAAACTGAGTCTCAATCGACTTTGCCTTCCGCCATGCCTTCTGTGCCACATCCGCCTCTCCTCCCGCTCTGCCAGCTCACCGCCGGCGCCAGCGGCTGGGTACGCGAATTGATCGGCGAGGGGCAGTTCCGCCAGCGGGTGCGCGAGCTCGGTTTCGGGGAATCGGCTAGCGTCACCAAGATTTCCGGCCAATCCACCATCATCTGCCGTGTCAACGGCACGCGCATCGCGCTCAGCCACGCCGCTGCCCGCCAGATCCTGGTCGAACCGGCCGCCTGAGGTCCGCGCCCGCCGCCGCGCCCCCCGTTCGCCATGACCGAGCCCCTCCCTCTGTCCCAACTCGCCATCGGCACCTCCGCCGTCCTGCGCGAGTATCCCAAGGCCGGCGCCGCCTTCCTCCGTCTCCGCGAAATGGGCCTGCTCCCCGGGACCACGCTCACCCTCGTCCGCACCGCCCCGCTCGGCGACCCGCTCGAGATCAAGGTGCGCGGCTACCATCTCACCCTGCGCAAGACCGAGGCCGACCACGTGCTGGTCGAGCCAGTGGAGCAGTGAGCGCCTCGCATCATCCATGAGCCTGCCGCAGCACATCAAGACCCCGTCGCGCACCCCCGTCTACGCGCTGGTGGGCAATCCCAACTGCGGCAAGTCCACCGTCTTCAACGCCCTCACTGGGCTGAAACAGAAGATCGGCAACTACCCCGGCGTCACCGTCGAGCGCAAGGTCGGCACCGCCTACTCCCAGCACGGCCAGCCGATGACGATCATCGATCTGCCCGGGGCCTACTCGCTGGCCGCCCGCTCGCCCGACGAAGCTGTCACCCGCGACGTGCTCCTCGGCCGCCGCGCCGACACCACCATGCCCGACCGCGTGGTCTGCGTCGTCGACGGCTCCAACCTCGAGCGTAATCTCTACCTCGTCCACCAGATCCTCGACCTCGGCCGGCCCGTCATCCTCGTGGTCAACATGATGGACCTCGCCACCGCCGCCGGCCTGCAGATCCGCATCGGCCGGCTGGAAAAGGAGCTCGGCATACCCGTCATCGCCACGTCGGCCTCGCGCGGCGTCGGGCTGATCGAGCTCAAACTCGCCCTCAGTCGCACCGACCTGCCCCTGCCCAAACACCGTTGGGAAGTGCCGGCTCCCATCGCCCCCGCCGTCGCCGAACTGCAGGCCTCGCTGCAGGACAACGATGGCAAGCCGCCCCTCATCGCCCGCGCCGAGGCGCTCCTGCTGCTCACCGACCAGGACCCCGTGCGCGTCGCCGGTTCCAACCCCCTGAGCCCGACCACCGCGGCCAGCCTGCAGAACTGGAAAAATCGCTTCGAGCGCACCGGCACCGACTGGTCCGCCATCCTCGTCGGCGCCCGCTACGACGCCATCGCCGCCCTCGCCGCCACCTGTGTGGAAAGCACGGATACGCCGCACCTTCGACAAAGCACCTCCGACAAAATCGACGCCGTCGTGACCCATGGCGTCTGGGGTTGGGCCGTGCTCGGCGGCATCATGACCGCACTCTTCCTCAGCATCTTCACCTTCGCGGAATACCCGATGAATCTCATCGACGCCGGCGTCTCCGCCCTGGCTGATGCGGTCAAGGCCAACCTGGCCCCCGGCGACCTGCGCGATCTCATCACCGACGGTGCCATCGCCGGGGTGGGGGGCGTGGTGATCTTCCTCCCGCAAATCCTTATCCTCTTCTTCTTCATTGGCTTGCTGGAGAGCACCGGCTACATGGCCCGCGCCGCCTTCATCATGGACCGGCTCATGAACCGGGTCGGCCTGAACGGCAAATCCTTCATCCCGCTGCTCAGTTCCTACGCCTGCGCCATCCCCGGCATCATGGCCACGCGCACCATCGAGGAGCCCAAGGACCGGCTCGTCACCATCCTCGTCGCACCCTTCATGAGCTGCTCGGCCCGCCTGCCGGTCTACCTGCTGATGATTGCGGCCATCGTGCCCTCCGGCGAGGTGCCGATCCTGCCCAAGGTGGGGCTCATGCTGCTCATGTATGCGCTCGGCACCGGCGGCGCGTTCTTCTTCGCCTGGCTGTTCAAGCGCACCCTGCTCAAGGGCGCCCCGCCGCTCATGATCATGGAGCTGCCGCCCTACCGCCGCCCGCGGCTCAAGGACGTGCTGCTGCACATGGTCGAGCGCGCCGGCCTGTTCCTCAAGCGCGCCGGCACCATCATCCTCGCCATCTCCATCGTGCTGTGGGCCCTTACCGCGTATCCGCAGGCCGGTGACGACGCCACGCCGTCCGAGCAGATCGCGCAGAGCTTCGCCGGCCAGGCCGGCCACCTCATCGAGCCGGCGATCCGGCCGCTGGGTTTCAACTGGGAGATCGGCATCGGCCTGATCAGCTCCTTCGCCGCCCGCGAGGTGTTCGTCAGCGCCATGAGCGTGGTCTTCAACGTGGAGGAGGATGAGGAGGACACCGCCCCGCTGCGCGAGGCGCTGCAGACCTCGACCTGGCCCGACGGCCGCCCGCTGTTTACGCCGCTGGTTTGCCTCACGCTGATGATCTTCTATGTTTTCGCCATGCAGTGCGTGAGCACCGTCGCCGTGGTGAAGCGCGAGACCAACTCGTGGAAATGGCCGCTCTTCCAGATCGGCTACCAGACCGGCTTCGCCTGGCTGCTCTGCCTGGCCGTCTACCAGGTCGGCTCCGCGCTCGGCTATTGATCTTCCCATGTCCCCCGTCCTTCAGTCGATCCTCGCCCCGCTCGTGGTCCTCGCCGCGCTGGGCTACCTGGTCTGGAGCCACCGCCGCGCCAAGTCCGGCTGCAGCAGCGGGGCGGGGGAGTGCGCCTGCCCGAAGCCGCCGGCGGATCTCCGGCGATCGCTACGGCACCAATAGTTCGACCTCGAACTGCAGCCCCGCGTCGGGCGGGATCGGGCCGTAGCCGGAGCGGCCGTAGCCCATCACCGGCGGGATGAAGAGGATGGCATGCCCGCCCTCCTGCATCGCCTGCAACCCCGCCGACACGCCCGGCACCATCTGCCCGATGCGGGCCTCGGTCGGCTTCTCGGGCCGCTGCACCTCCGCGCCGTCGGCCAGTTTCACCGCATAATTGAACTTCACCTCGCTGCCGGGCGTGGGCTGCAGCCCCGTGCCGCGCCGCAGGTGCAGCACGCCCAGCCCCGTCTCGCGCCACTCGATGTCCGGGTTGAGCCCGGCTTCGCCAAACCACGCCAGCCGCTCAGCCTGCACCTTCGCCGCCGCCTCGGCCCGCACCTGCTCGTTGTGCAGGCGAATGCGTTCGTTGCGCCGGTCGGCCACAAACCACAGCCCGCCCACCGCGGCCGCCAGCAAGATGACGGTGATGAGGGTGCCCTTCATGTCAGGCCGCGGCCGGCGGGCGGACTTCCTCCATCAGCCCCACCAGGTTGCCATCGGGATCACGCAGAAAACCCATCCACAAATCATGGTCGGGCATCTTCGCCGTGAGACCGGGTTCGCGCTCAGCCGTCGCCCCGCGCGCCACCATGGCGGCATAGGCCTCGGTGATGCCGCTCACCTTGTAATACAGCGCCGAATTCTGGCCCGGCTCCCCGTGCCCCTGCGGCGTGGACACCATGATCCGCACCGCGCCCGCCTGGAGAAACGCCAGGTTCGGCCCCGCATCAAACAGGAAGGCGAGTCCCAGCACGTCGCGATAAAACGTCTTGGCCGCCGCCACATCACTGACCGTGATCGCGACCTGACCGAGGGTGGGTGGGGTGGTGGCATCGGACATGCTGGCCAAGGTGGGCAACCCCCGCCGGCAGGTCGAGGTTTTGCCGTGGGCAGGTAACTCAGCTCGTTGACGAGTCACCGCGTTTCCGCGCACCTTGGTCCCGCGCCGTGACCACCTCGCCTGCCCAACCGGAACCGTCCCCGCCCGAGCCCCGTGCCCGGGAGCGGCCTCGCAAATGGGGGCGCATCATCCGGTTCTGGTCACGGAGCCTCTTCAGCGCCGCGCAGCTCAAGTGGTTTCCCGGCCGCCGGCTCTTCCGCCGCCAGCCGCGCGCCACCGTCGCGGCCGATGCCAAGGCCGGGCTCAACGTCGCGCTGCTCTCGGTCCCGCAGTCGATCGCCTTCTCGCTCATCGCCGGCCTGCCGCCGCTGCACGGCCTGATCAGCAGCGCGCTCAGCGCGCTCACCGGTCCCTTCTTCAGCGGCTCGCGTTACATCGTGTTCGGCCCGACCAACGCCACCTCGGTGCTGCTGCTCACCGGGCTGGCCACCACCGGCCTGCCCCCCGAGCAGCGCATGGCCGCGCTGCCGCTCTTCGTCCTGCTGGTAGGCTTCTTCCTCGTGCTCGGGGCCCTCGCGCGCGCGTCGTTCCTGATCAACTACATCTCGCGCTCGGTCATCACCGGCTACATCTCCGCCGCCGCGGTCTTCATTCTGGTCAACCAGCTGCAGAACGCCCTCGGCCTCGAGGTCGAGCATGCCGGCAACTTCCTCGGCATGGTGGTCGAGATCGTGCGGCACCTGCCCGAGACCCACCTGCCCGAGCTGGGCATCGCCGTCGGCGCCCTCGCCTGCACCGCGGCCCTGCGCCGCTGGGCGCCCAAGGTGCCCACCGTCGCCACCACCCTGCTGCTCACCAGCCTGCTCGCGCTGGGCTTCGAGCAGCTCGGCTGGCACCTGGCCTACCTGAGCCGGTTCAGCCTGGGCGACCTCACCGCCATCCGCGCCTCCTTCAACTTCGACTACCTCGGCGAGCTCGCCGCCCCCGCGCTCGCGCTCGCGTTCGTGTCCGTCCTCGAGGGCACCTCCATCGGCAAGACCATCGCCTCGCGCTCCGGCGAGCGCATCAACGTGAACCAGGAGATGTACGCCATGGGCGTGGCCAACGCCGTCAGCGCCGTCGCCGGCGGCATGAACGCCTCGGGCTCGCTCACCCGCTCGGTGCTCAGCGACGCCTCCGGCGCCCGCACGCCGTGGGCCAACGTCATCGCCGGCGCCATCGTGCTGCTACTGCTGCCGGGCCTGGTCTACGTCATCCCCTACATCCCGCGCGCGGCCCTCGCGGCCGTGGTCATGGGCATCGCGGTCTCACTCTTCAACCAGCGCAATCTCCTGCTGGCGCTGCGCACCACCCGGGCCGATGCCGTCGTGTTCTGCGTCACCTGCTTCGCCGCGCTGCTCTTCACCATCGAGTCGTCGATCTACCTCGGCGCCTTCACCTCGATCATGCTCTTCCTCCGCCAGGTCGGCACCCCCGACCTGGTCGAATACAACTTCACCGAGGACGGCCAGCTGGCCGCGCTGGCCGCCCCGGCCCGCCGCAACGTCCCGGGCATCTCCATCCTCCACGCCGAGGGCGACTTGTTCTTCGGCTCCTCCGACATCTTCGCCCAGCAGATCCGCGAGGTCATCCGCGACCCCAGCCTCAAGGTCATCGTGCTGCGCCTCAAAAACGCCCGCCACCTCGACGCCACCGCCGCCGCCGCCATCGAGGAGCTGCTCAACTTCCTGCGCAAAACCGACCGCCACCTCCTGGTGTCGGGCGCCGACCGCGAGATCACCCGGGTGTTCACCAACTCCGGCCTGCTGACCAAACTGGGCCCGGAGAATTTCTTCCGGCAGGACCCGATCAACCCGACCGTGTCCACCCGCGACGCCCTGCGCCGCGCCACCCAGCTGATCGGCCGCAAGGCCGAGATCCGCATCTTCGTCGACCAGGGCCGCTCGGGTAAGGACGACGAGGACAGCAACGACTAGCCCAAGTCTCCGCGCCTATCCGCG
>Ga0181606_10000245_pt1 | contig 43563 bp, 40 predicted proteins | sample 041ome_10_FD_132994 | JGI IMG/M metagenome (GOLD analysis project Ga0181606, IMG submission 132994) | Coastal salt marsh microbial communities from the Groves Creek Marsh, Skidaway Island, Georgia - 041412US metaG (megahit assembly) | ecosystem: Environmental > Aquatic > Marine > Intertidal... | reverse complement strand
GCGGCGTGCCCACCGGCTCACCGTCCAGCGTCAAAACAACGCGCTCACCCTGAGAAAGAGCTGGGCGCACCATTGCATCGACTGAAAAATTGCCTGGACCCATCGGAATTGTCGCGGCCTCGGCCGGACTCATGATCAGCGTTTCGTAGCTGATCGGCTCGGTCACCGCGGCGTCGGGTTCGGATTTGGGTGCGGGTGTCACCGCGGCCGAAGTATTGAGGCTGTGAACGGTTTGTGCCTCTACCACGGCTTCTTTGTCCGAGGGCGGCGTGTCGGTGAACGTGACGTTGCCATCCTTATCCGTGACCTTGTACACCGTTTGCGTAAAGCCTTTTGGCACCGCGCCGGCGAATACCGCGATAGCGAGCAGCACTGCGCCGCCACTGAGACAGGCCCGCCACGCTGGGTTCTGGCGATTGGCTGATCCTGAGCTGTGATGAGAACGTTGGGTCATGCGCCGCTAGGACCTGCCTAAGATGCACCAATGTGGTGCGTGATGGTAGTAGGGAGGCCCACAAAATAGAATCGCCCGCAGGGTGCGGGCGTTTTCGAGTTGGCTGTTAATGGTGACTGACACTTAGACCGAGTAGTACATGTCGAATTCAACCGGGTGCGTGGTCATGTTCAGTCGTTCCACGTCTTCTCGCTTGAGCTCGATATAGGCGTCGATCATGTCGTCGGTGAAGACCCCGCCAGCAGTCAGAAAGTCGCGATCTGCCTCGAGGGCGTCCAAAGCCATCTCTAGGCTGGAGGCGACGGTAGGAATATCTGCAGCTTCCTCTGCCGGCAGGTCATAGAGATCTTTGTCCGCAGCATCACCGGGGTGAATTTTGTTCTGGATGCCATCAATACCCGCCATCAGCATTGCAGCAAAAGCGAGGTAAGGGTTGGCCGTTGGGTCCGGGAACCGCACCTCGACCCGCTTACCTTTTGGTGAGGGTTCGTAGGGGATGCGGATCGAAGCAGATCGATTACGGGCTGAGTAAGCCAACATGACCGGTGCTTCAAAACCGGGCACCAGGCGCTTGTAGCTGTTGGTGGAGGCATTAGTGAAGGCGTTTAATGCCCGTGCGTGTTTGATAATGCCGCCAATGTAGTAGAGCGCAGTATCAGACAAGCCAGCGTAGCCATCGCCTGCGAAGGTGTTGTCACCCCCTTTAGCGATGGATTGGTGAACGTGCATGCCAGAGCCGTTATCACCCACCAGCGGCTTGGGCATAAAGGTTGCCGTTTTGCCATAGGCGTGCGCGACGTTCAGGACACAGTACTTCAGAATCTGTACTTCATCTGCTTTGGACACCAGCGTGTTGAACTTGACGCCAATCTCACACTGACCCGCCGTGCCGACTTCGTGGTGGTGCACCTCCACCTCCAAACCCATTTGCTCCATGGCAGAGCACATGGCGGCGCGAATATCGTGCAGCGAATCGACTGGCGGCACAGGGAAGTAGCCACCTTTAACGCCGGGGCGATGCCCGATGTTGCCGTCCTCGAAGTCCATGCTCGAGGACCATGCTGCTTCCTCAGCGTTAATGGCATAGCTTGCGCCGCTCATATCGGCGTGCCACTTAACATCGTCAAAAACGAAAAACTCCGGCTCGGGACCGAAGAACGCAGTGTCACCCAGGCCCGTAGACGCCAGGTAAGCCTCGGCTTTCTTGGCAATGCTACGCGGGTCTCTGTCGTAGCCCTGCATGGTGGCGGGTTCGACAATGTCGCAACGCAAAATGAGCGTGGGGTCGTCAGTGAAAGGATCCAGCAGGGGAGTGCTGTCATCGGGCATCAGAATCATGTCGGACTCGTTGATGCCTTTCCAACCGGAAATGGACGAACCATCGAACATTTTGCCGCCCTCGAAGAAATCTTCATCCACCGCGCTAGCGGGGATCGAGACGTGTTGCTCCTTGCCCTTGGTATCGGTGAATCGCAGGTCCACCCAGCGAATATCGTTTTTACTGATCAGATCGAGCGTGCGCTCCGACATGTGTTGCTCCTTCATAAATCGCTCCGCAACCAGGCAGAGCCAAAGCGTTAAGGTGATGGATAGCTTGCAAAGGGTGTGCCAACCCGGAGGGCACCAGCAACTGTGCGCGGAGTCACCTCACTGCTGAGGAATCCACCGTTGCGGGTGGTGATGGGGACCCACCTCGCCGCGCAAATTGCCACTTTTTGGTGCAACAAGCAACCGACATGCACTTATTTAGTGCATTATCCTGCCAGCAAGAACTGGAACCTATTATTAATCAATGGCTTAGGCGTCTGCTATGGGTGGCACGGATTTTGCGAGTGGATGGGTCAGGTGTTTTAGTCATCGCCACGTGAAGCGACTGACACATCGATGTGTGAACTAACTTGAGCAAACTGTGTGCCTTATCGCACTGTGCGGAGACGTAGTTAAAATGAAAGCTAAACTTGAATACATCTGGCTTGATGGTTACAAGCCGACTCAAAGCCTGCGTAGCAAGACCCAGGTTCGGGATAATTTTGGCGGCACGCTCGAAGAGTGTCCCATGTGGTCATTTGATGGCAGCTCGACCGAGCAAGCTGACGGTAACAGTTCCGATTGCCTGCTGAAGCCCGTTGCCATTTTCCCAGATCCGGGCCGAAAAGACGCTTTCTTGGTCATGACCGAAGTCCTCAACGCCGACGGCACGCCTCACGAATCCAACGGCCGGGCAACGATTGACGACGATGACGACGACTTCTGGTTTGGCTTCGAGCAGGAGTATTTCTTGTGGGACGTTGACACCCAGCTGCCTCCCGGCTTCCCGGTCAATGGCTATCCGGGTCCTCAAGGCCCCTATTACTGTTCTGTCGGTGCCGGCAACGCGTTTGGCCGCGAATGCGTAGAGGAGCACTTTGACCTGTGCCTGGCAGCGGGCATCAATGTCGAAGGCATCAATGCCGAAGTTGCGGCTGGGCAATGGGAATTTCAGGTATTTGCCAAGGGCGCAAAGCGAGCCGGAGATGAAACCTGGGTGGCCCGATACCTCCTCGAGCGCGTGGGTGAAAAGTATGGCTTCTCAATCAACTGGCACCCCAAACCCTTTGGCAAGCTGGATTGGAACGGCTCTGGCATGCACGCCAACTTCTCCAACGAAATGATGAGAACGATGGGCGAAGAATCCGTCTTCACGAAGATCTGCGAGGAGTTCGGTAAGAATATTGATCGCCATATCAGCGTCTACGGTGCAGACAACGACCAGCGATTGACGGGTGACCACGAGACCCAATCGATCGATACGTTCAGCTACGGTATCTCTGACAGAGGTGCCTCGATCCGAATTCCGGTATCTACACACGCTGACGGTTGGATTGGTCGCCTCGAAGATCGACGAACGGCTTCTAATGCAGATCCATACAAAGTAGCCGCTGCTATCGTTAAAACGACTAAAGAGGCACTTGCTTAAACGCGTAATCTTGACCCTGCCTGTGGCCGCCGGTTACGGGGGTTAACTCGACCAGGAAGCCGCAACGTGATCTTTTGATTCGTTGCGGTTTTTTTGTACTCGTCTTCTACGCACGTGTCTCTGTGCGTCGTTTATCGCTAGACAAGCCGGTGCTCGGTTAAGTGTCGAAGACCTGAACTGGCTAAGCTGAATCTCTCTGTCGCACTGAACCAATTGCGCGTTGGTGGTGTACACTCCGCGCGCCCTGCCGCTATCCCCCTCCATACAATCGGGACATTCCATGAAAGCGCTTCGCAATATCGCCATCATTGCCCACGTTGATCACGGTAAAACCACTCTGGTCGACTGCTTGCTGCAGCAGTCCGGCACGCTCGATCGCAAAAGTGCGGGTGCCGAGCGGATCATGGATTCAAATGATCAAGAGCGGGAGCGCGGCATCACGATTCTCGCAAAAAATACCGCCATCGATTGGCACGATTACCACATCAACATTGTCGATACCCCTGGGCACGCGGATTTTGGTGGCGAGGTGGAGCGGGTGCTGTCGATGGTCGATTCAGTGTTGTTGCTGGTCGATGCTGTTGATGGTCCTATGCCACAAACTCGCTTTGTTACGGCTAAAGCGTTTGAGCGCGGACTGAATCCGATTGTCGTGGTGAACAAAATTGACCGGCCGGGCGCCAGGCCCGATTGGGTGGTCGATCAGGTGTTTGATTTATTTGACACATTGGGCGCGACCGAAGAGCAGCTCGATTTTCCCGTGATCTATGCCTCTGCGATCAACGGCATTGCCGGTGACGATTACGACGCGATGGCTGACGACATGTCGCCATTGTTCCAAGCCATTGTCGATAAAGTCGCACCTCCTCAGGTCAATGCCGCCGGTCCACTGCAGCTCCAGATTTCTGCCCTCGACTACAGTAGCTATGTCGGTGTCATCGGGGTCGGTCGTATCACGCGTGGTGTATTGACTCCCAATACGTCTGTGGCGGTGGTGGATCGCGACGGCAGTCAGCGCAACGGCAAAGTGCTTCAGGTCATGGGCTACATGGGCCTTGAGCGCATTGAAGCCGCCCAAGCTGAGGCCGGAGACATTGTCTGTGTCACAGGAATTGACGCACTGAATATCTCGGACACGTTGTGTGATCCGGCTCACCCCGAACCGTTACCTGCGCTGACGGTCGATGAGCCGACAGTGAGCATGACGTTTCAGGTGAACGATTCGCCTTTTGCAGGTCGTGAGGGCAAGTACGTCACCTCACGAAACATCAAAGAGCGTCTTGAGCGAGAGCTGATTCACAACGTCGCGCTGCGAGTGGAGCAGGGCGACAGCCCTGACAAGTTCAAGGTGTCGGGCCGTGGTGAGCTTCATCTTTCAGTCCTGATTGAAAACATGCGGCGTGAGGGATTTGAGCTTGGCGTATCGCGACCCGAGGTCATACAGAAGGAAATAGACGGTCAGCTGTCAGAGCCCTATGAGCTTTTGGTCATCGATTGCGAGGAATTACATCAGGGTGGCGTGATGCAAGAGCTGGGCCTGCGGCGTGCCGAGCTTAAGAACCTGGTGACTGACGGCGCTGGCAGAGTGCGCCTCGAATTTATGGTGCCTGCCCGGGGATTGATCGGTTTCCGCTCGCAGTTTCTTACCCTCACGTCGGGATCAGGGATTATGACCCACGTGTTTGATCACTACGGACCCGTGGCGAAGTCCGAACTGGGTTCGCGCAGTAACGGTGTTCTCGTCTCCATGGTTTCGGGCAAGACGCTGGCCTATGCGCTTTTTAGTCTTCAGGAGCGCGGTCGTCTGTTTATCGAGCCCAATGTTGACGTTTATGAAGGCCAGATCATGGGTTTGCATAGTCGCGGCAACGATTTGGTGGTTAATCCCACCAAGGCCAAACAGCTCACCAACGTGCGCGCATCGGGCACTGATGAGGCCGTGATTTTGACCCCGCCGGTGCTGCACAGTCTTGAGCAGGCGCTTGAGTTTATCGATGAAGACGAACTTGTTGAGGTGACGCCTGACAGTGTTCGACTGCGTAAAAAACTGTTGCTCGAACATGAGCGCAAGCGCGCGTCACGCAACGCAGCCTAGCTTGCGGCGTGAGATTGAATCGTTAACGTGCTCTGAGCATTTCGATGTGGGGAATATCGTCCTCCAGATAGGACTCGCCCACCGCCGTAAATCCAAGTGACTCATAAAACGGTTTTAAGTACAGCTGGGCGCTGAGGCGCACTGCTGGCCAGCGGCTGTCACAAAACACCAACGCTCTCGACATGACATCTCTTCCCAGCCCAAGGCGCCGGTAGTCGGCGCGCACGGCGACTCTGCCCAATGAGCACTCCTGATAGGCAATCCCGGGTGGCAGTATTCGCAGGGTACCGATCAATTCCCCGTCGTGGTGCAGTTCCAGATGCCAAGCCACTGGATCTTTATCATCGACCTCCTGATAAGGGCACTCTTGCTCGACGACAAACACCGCCGTTCTCAGGCGCAGCACTTCATGCCATTCGGAGACGCTGAACAGCGAGAAGTGTCGCCAGCGCCAGGTCAGGCCGGCTTGTAAATTGGAAGGATCGATTGGCATCGTCACTCTCCTCGGCGGGAACGAGGTTACGTCTCGTGGTGTTCCCGGGTCAGGGTGCGTTAGGATAGCGCGGTTATTGGGCCGCGCGCTGAAGCGCGTCCCGCCGCCTTGCGAGAGAGCCCCATTGCCATGACAGACATGATGCAGCCTTCGGTCGACGTCGAGCAGCTGTCGCTGCGTGATTACGCCGAAAAAGCGTACCTCGACTATTCAATGTACGTCATTCTCGACAGGGCGCTGCCGCACATCGGCGACGGCCTGAAGCCCGTTCAACGGCGCATCATCTATGCCATGAGCGAGCTCAGTCTCAAGGCTACGGCAAAGTACAAGAAGTCTGCGCGCACCGTCGGCGACGTGATCGGTAAATTCCATCCCCACGGTGACAGCGCTGCCTACGAAGCGATGGTGCTGATGGCTCAGGACTTCTCCTACCGCTACCCATTAATCGACGGTCAGGGGAATTGGGGCTCGCCAGATGATCCAAAGTCGTTCGCTGCCATGCGCTACACCGAGTCGCGTCTGACCCCTTATGCCGAGGTGCTGTTATCCGAGTTGGGGCAGGGCACGGTCGATTGGCAGCCCAACTTCGACGGAACGCTGGAAGAGCCGACGGTCCTGCCTGCTCAAGTGCCTAACCTGCTGCTGAACGGCACCACCGGCATCGCAGTAGGTATGGCCACAGACATTCCGCCACATAATCTCAACGAAGTGGTGTCCGCAACGATTCATTTACTTGAATCCCCCAAGGCGACGGTCGCCGACCTATGCAAGCATATTCAGGGGCCGGACTTCCCGACTGAGGCGGAGATCATCACTCCCGAGGAGGAGTTGCGCGCGCTATATGAGACCGGTCGGGGTGCGCTCAGGGTGCGCGCTGCTTACCAGATCGAGGATGGCGCCGTCGTGATTCACGCGCTGCCGTATCAGGTGTCAGGTGCAAAAGTGCTGGAGCAAATTGCGGCGCAGATGCAGGCTCGAAAGTTGCCGATGGTCTCAGATCTGCGCGACGAGTCAGATCACGAACATCCCACGCGTCTGGTCTTGGTGCCCCGGTCAAACCGCATCGATCTCGATGAAGTGATGAGCCATCTGTTTGCGACCACCGATCTCGAGCGCACTTATCGGGTCAACCTCAATGTGATTGGTATCGATGGCCGGCCTGCCGTGAAGTCGTTGGTCACCATCCTGAGAGAGTGGCTGGCGTTTCGAAAGGCAACGGTCAAGCGGCGCCTCGAATACCGGCTCGAGCGGGTAGAGCGACGCATTCATATTCTGGAGGGCTATTTGGCGGCCTTCCTGAACATCGACGAAGTGATTCGCATTATCCGCGAAGAAGACGAACCCAAAGCGGTGTTGATGAAGACCTTCAAAATCTCGGATGTGCAAGCAGAGGCGATCCTTGATCTGAAGCTCCGCAATCTCGCCAAACTTGAAGAGATGAAGATTCGCGGTGAGCAGGACGAGCTTGCCGAAGAACGAGACAGCCTGAAGAAAACGCTTGGCAGTGATGCTCGTCTCAAAACGCTGATCAAGCGCGAGCTAAAAGCAGTCGTTGAGATTCATGGCGACACGAGACGCTCGCCTATCGAGCAGCGGGATGAAGCCAAGGCCTTCAGTGAGCTTGAGTTGACCAGTGCAGACCCCCTGACAATCGTACTGTCGGAGAAGGGCTGGATTCGCGCGGCCAAGGGCCATGATATCGACCCCGCTTCGTTGAGCTATAAATCGGGCGATAGTTTCCGCTTTGCAGCGCGCGCAAAGTCGAATCTGCCCACCGTGGTTCTCGATTCCACGGGTCGTGCTTACACGCTGCCGACGCATCAGCTGCCATCTGCGCGAGGTCAGGGGGAGCCCCTCACAGGCCGGATTAACCCGCCTTCCGGGGCAACCTTTGAGGGATTGATTACCGGCGCCGAGGCAGACCGCTTTTTGCTCGCCAGTGATGCCGGCTATGGCTTCGTGGTGCAGTTCGCGCAGCTCCAAACAAAAAACAAGGCCGGTAAAGCGCTGCTGACGCTGCCCAAAAACGCCCGCGTGCTGTCACCGGCAGTCATTTCCCAAGAGGCCGATTCGCTGGTGGTCGTTGCCACCAACGAGGGGCGTATGTTGGTGTTCCCGCTCGAGGAACTTCCAGAGCTGGCCAGAGGAAAGGGCAACAAACTCATTGGTATTCCTTCTGCCAGGGCAGCCGCTAGAGAAGAATTTGTTGCAGGGCTATGCGTGGTCTCCGAGGGCGATACGCTGCAGGTGACCTCCGGGGGACACTACCGAAACTTCAAGTGGTCTGAGCTTGAGCATTTTCGGGGCGAGAGAGGTCGGCGGGGCAGTAAGTTACCGAAGGGCTACCAGCGGGTAACCCGTCTAGAGGTCGTCAAAGACTGATTGATCAGAACGGCAAAAACCCTTGCGGGGTGTCCTCGTCTGACGGCGCGGTAGCGCTTTTCAGGATGTTAAATTGCCGCTCTAAAAGCTCGAGATGGCTGCCACTGACGCCGCCGAGCGCCATCCACTTTTCATCGATGACGTCGATCCCGATTTTGGCGGTCAGGCCAGCGTCCTCCGCGGCGTGAGAAGACAGCAGGATGCCCTCGACTTTTTCGCTAGCCAGTTCGAGTAATTCATCCAGCATTGCCTGTGTGTACAAGCCGGGGTAAATATCGCCATCATCACCACGCCCTAATTCGCTCAGCCCAATGGCCATACCGGGCAGGAAGGAGAGCCGCTCTCTTTTTTCTGCCGCCTCGCTGCAGCGAGACAGAAGCCATGCGCAGCTGGCTGCGCGCAGTACCGGCGACCCCACGGCGTGATGACCGGTGAAGTAAATAGCAAGACCAAATTGCCGTATCACCGCCAGGTCACCGGCATAAAACCCGGCGCTGCCATAGGCCATACGATGCAGCAAAGAGACATAGGACTGCAGCCGGGATTCGTCCAGCGTATCCACATAGGCGGGCAAGTGTTTTAGCGCAATACATAAAATAGCCGTATCGTTGTAATGCGCTTCACTTTGATCCTCGACGCCTCTCGGTCTCAGCAGGTCCAGTGGTAAGGCGTTAATGCGATCTCTTAGCTTATGCACTTCGTTGACTGCGCCCGGCGCATCGTCACTGATCGCATCCAATTGCGCCACGGCTTCGCTGATATTGCTTGCCAGGCGCTGTCCCATCGGGCGCGTCAGTGCATAGACCGCGGCGCTAAGAAGGAAGGACAGGGCCACAAGGCCCCGGATCAAGGTCTCGCGGGCCGCCGTTTGTGCGCTGAGGTCGAGATCGAGTTCGACTGAGCCCGCCGTATCGCCGTCAATGCGGACTCCATGCCGAAAGGTTAATCGGTCTGTGCCAACGGTGCCTCGCGTCGCCAGCTCGGTACCCTCAACGTCCAGCACACGGGCTGCGGCGAACAGGGGTTGGTCGGTATAGAACTGCAGCTCAGCCACCAGACCCAGCCGATTACCCGTGGCCAGCTCGGCAGCGGCTCTAGTGGCCAGCTGTTCGACGGCGGCTCGGGCGTGGTCAGTGAGCGCGGTGTTCTGAATGGATTGAGTCGACTGAGCCGCCACGATGACCAGCACCAGAGTGGCGAGCAGGCAACATCCCGCAGCTGCTAAAGCAAGCTGTTGTGACAAGGGTTGGTGACGTAAGCGTTGCAGCAGCCGTTCCACGGAATGCCTCCATTCACTTGGGGATCAGTATAGACTTCCCTTGTGCGGCTGTCGGCTGACCGAGCCGCAACTGTCCCCCTCAACAGGACATTTTCCGTGGTAGATGCGACACATATGATCGTCATGATGGTGCCCCAAGGTGCCACGCTGGACGTCACCGTAGTAGCTGACTTAACAAAGTCTGCGGGCGCAGAAATCCTTGAAGTACGCGCTGTTCCGGTGCCGGTAACGCTGTCGGGTCGCCGCTCCGTCCACAATCTGCTGGTCAAGACGGCCGAGACGGAGAGGCTCTCCGCGAAGCTCCGTGACCTCTCTGATCGGCATGAAGTCGATATCGCTTTGCAGCCGCGCGCGGCGCGCTGTCAATCTTATCGATTGGCGGTCTTTGATATGGACTCGACGCTGATCGATTGTGAGGTCATTGATGAGTTGGCCGCCGTCGCCGGTGTCGGAGAGGCCGTCGCAGACATTACCGCCCAGGCCATGCGCGGTGAAATCGATTTTGATGAGAGTTACCGCACCCGGCTTGCGTTATTGGCGGGCCTCGATGCCGCCGCGATCGACGCCTTGGCAGATCGACTACCCGTGAATGAAGGGCTTCGTGAGATGGTGACGACCCTCAAGGCGAGAGGCATGACGCTCGCTATTTTTTCTGGCGGTTTTTTGCCTATCGCTCGGCGACTGCAAGCGGATTACGGCTTCGATGAGGTGGTGGCTAATGTGCTTGAGGTGGAGCACGGCAAGGTGACCGGGCGAGTCGTGCCGCCGGTTATCAATGGCGAGCACAAGGCAGAGGCATTGAGGAATTTGGCGCACCGATTGGGCCTAGGGTTGGAGGCCTGCATTGCCGTGGGTGACGGTGCCAATGATCTGTCGATGATGGCAGCGGCCGGTCTGGGCGTGGCCTTCCACGCCAAGCCGGCGGTACGCGCTGCGAGCCCCATTGAGGTCACGCACTGCGGCCTCGACGGAGTGTGCTACCTGCTCGGCAGTGAGGGCGAATTCGCTGACCGCTGAACCTGCCGCGCTGTACTCCTGATAATGCCCAGCGATCACGCCCTAAGGTATGATCGCGTTTTTGCTCAATAGGCTACCGACGATGCCAAATTACTCGACCAATGAATTCAAGCCGGGCCTGAAGGTCATGCTCGATGGCGACCCGTGTTCCATTCTTGAGAACGAATTTGTTAAGCCGGGCAAAGGGCAGGCGTTTAACCGCGTCAAACTTCGCAACCTCAAGTCCGGAAGGGTCTGGGAGCGCACTTTCAAATCGGGCGACACCCTTGAGGGTGCCGACGTCATGGATGTGGATCTCGAGTACTCCTACACCGATGGTGAGTTCTGGCACTTCATGGACCCCTCGACCTACGAGCAATACGGCGCTGATCGCGACGCGGTGGGTGAAGCTGAGAAGTGGCTCAAAGAGCAAGAGCGGTATGAGATTACGTTGTACAACGGCACACCGTTGGCGGTTACACCGCCTAACTTCATCGAGCTGCAGATCACCGAAACCGACCCGGGTCTAAAGGGTGATACGGCGCAGGGCGGCAGCAAGCCCGCTACCCTGAGTACCGGGGCGGTGGTGCGGGTGCCGCTGTTCATCACCGAGGGTGAGGTCATTCGCGTGGATACCCGAACCGGCGAATACGTGAGTCGCGCCAGTAAAAGCTGACCGGCGAGCATTTGACCTATGGGTGACTGACCCATGAGTGACCAACTCTCGGGTGAATGGCGACCCACAGCGTCGCCGGAGAGCCTCGCTGCGAGGGCCGACGTACTGCGCACGATACGACGCTTTTTTCGCGATCGCGGCGTGATGGAGGTCGAAACCCCGCTTCTCTCCCAAGGCACCATACCCGACGCTGGCATCGACGTTTTCACGTTGCCCGGGGTGGATGACGCGCCAGATAGATATCTACAGACCTCACCCGAGAGCGCGATGAAGCGCTTGCTGGCCGCCGGCTCAGGCGATATTTTTCAAATCTGCAAAGCATTTCGCCAAGGTGAGGTAGGCCGTCACCACAACCCCGAGTTCACTCTGCTCGAGTGGTACCGATTGGACTGGGACCACGGCGCTTTGATACGTGAGGTGGCCGAATTATTGGGCACGGTTTTGACTTCGGATGGTTGGCAGGTTTGGCCCTATCGGGCGCTGTTTGTCGAGCTCCTTGGCGTGGATCCTATGGATGAGCAGACCAGTCTGAAGACACTCGCCGACCTTGCCCACTCTCGTGTTGGCTCGGTGCCTGAGGGTCTCGATAGAGACGCCGTACTCGATTTACTGATGAGCCACTGCATAGAGGCCGGGATCAGTGATTGGGGAATGGTGTTCATCACTGACTTTCCACCGTCGCAAGCCGCCATGGCCCGTTGTGCCCCGGTAGACAATGTCGATGTTGCCGCGCGCTTCGAATGCTATGTGCACGGCAAAGAGTTAGCCAACGGGTATTGGGAGCAAACCGATCCTGATGCACTGGACAAGCAGTTGCAGGCCGAGAACACACGGCGGCAGCAGCGCGGGCTGCCGCAGCGGCCAATCGATGAACGCCTGCTGGCCGCGCATCGTCACGGGCTACCGGCGTGCGCGGGGGTCGCGCTGGGCGTGGATCGATTGCTTGCTTTGAAGTCGGGCACCCACAATCTCGCGGAGACCATCAGCTTCGACTGGGACCGCGCCTGACCCGCTGCGCGCCGCCCAGTGACCTTACTGGACAGGATCCACTAACGGCTGTGCTTGGGCTGGCACTGCCGCTGCAATGACCGGGCCATAGATCTCGATAAATTCTTTGGGCGGCCTTTTTGGCGCGCCCGAAGAAATCTCAATACAGACAAACTCTAGTGTGCCTCGGAAAACCGTTTCCCCGGTCTGTTCGCAGACCACCTGCAGCCGGCGGGTCATTTTCATTTTGCCCGCCCAGTCTGTAATCCAGGTGCCTACCAGTAATTGATCGCCCTCCCGGGTTGCTTTCAGGTAGTCGTACTCGGCATGAGTCAGTGCCATGGCGCGGTCGAGGCGCTGGTAGTCCTCGGCTCCCAAGCCGAGCGCAGTGGTGTGCGCCCAGGCAGCCTCCATGCACCACTCGACGTAGTGAGTGTTGCGGGTGTGGGCGAGCGCGTCGATATGCGCTGCCTCAACGGTGACCGGCCACAAAAAGGGGTCGGTAAAATCCCACTGTGGCGTGGTCATGCGCTGGGCGACTCGGCGCGGGGTTGCGCGATCATCAGGTAGCCGAAGATCACCGCCAGCACCGGACAAATCAGATTGAACAGCGCATAAGGGGCGTACTCGAAGGTGGCGACGCCCAGCGTTGCCGCCATGAAAGCGCCACAGGTATTCCAGGGGATCAACACCGAGGTGAGGGTGGCGGAGTCTTCCAGCGTGCGGGAGAGGCTCAGTCGATTGAGCCCGCGGTCATCGTAGGCCGGCGTGAACAGTCGACCGGGCAACGTGATGGCCAGAAACTGATCAGCAGCCAGCACGTTGGTAACAACCCCGCCGCCCACTGTGGCCAGTATCAGATCCCCGGTGCGTTTCACCCCCCGCAGGACGTGATCCAGCAGCTGCCTAAGGATGCCCGTGCTATCCAGCATCCCGCCAAAGGTCATGGCGGTCAGAATCAGAAAGATGGTGTTCAGCATGCTGGCCAAGCCGCCCTTGTCGAGCAGCTTGCTGAGCTCGCCCATGCCTTCGGGCGACTGATAACCCGAGAACAGTGCCATCCATAAGCCCTGTATGAGCGGAGTCGGTGATTCGGGATGTGCCGCCAGTGCCAGCTCGCGCACGACATCGCTCTGTAACCACGCCGCCAGCAGTATGCCTGCCAGGGTACAGATCAGGATGGCGGGGTAGGCTGGGACGCGCCAGTAAATGAGCGCCAGCATCAATGCCAAAGGGGAGAGCACCCAGGGGGAGATGGCGAACTGGCCGGCCAGAGCAGTGCGGATCTCGGCGATGTTCTCGGGGGTGGCGGCGCCGTCACTGCCAATGAAGGAAAAAATCAACAGTGCCGCGATAAAAGCGGGCAGGGTGGTCCAGAGCATATTTTTAATGTGCTCAAAAAGATCAACGCCCACCGCCGCCGCGGCCAGATTGGTGGTGTCTGAGAGCGGCGAGAGTTTGTCGCCAAAATAGGCGCCAGAGATCACTGCACCGGCCGTGATGGCGGGCGACAGCGAGTAGGTGGTGGCGATGCCCATCAGACCGATGCCCAGCGTGCCGGCAACGGTCCAGGAGCTGCCCAGGCTCAATGAAGCCAGCGCACAGATGATGGCAGATGCGGCGTAAAAGAAACCGGGGTCTAGCAGCTGCACCCCGTAATAGATCATGCCTGGGACGGTGCCGCTGACAATCCAGCTGCCGATCAGCGCGCCTACAGAGAGCAGAATCATCATCGGCATGATCGAGACCGTAATGGCACCCACCATGCCCTCTTGAATTGCTTCCCAGCTCATACCGCGGCGCCAGCCCACCAGCATGGTGGCCGCCGAGGCAATGATCAGTGCTACTTGATTAGGTCCGTAGGATGCGTCCGAGCCAAACAGCGCTACTGAGGCGGAGAGCAGTAAAACCAGCAGCGCGATCGGCGCAAGGGACAGCAGCATAGGCGGTGGATCAGGCGGGGCGGTACCCCGGCTTGGTCATGGTGATTTGATAGGTGCCAATAATGCGCTCGCGAAACCCCCCCTCGCAATAGCTGAGGTAGTAGCGCCACATATTGATAAACTGATCGTCAAAACCCATATCCCGCACCCGGTCCAGCTTTTCAAGAAACACCTCGTGCCAGATGCTCAGCGTATCGGCGTAGTCCCGAGTGATATCTCTGAGGTGAACCATTTGCATATCGGTCATGCGCGCCAGCGCGTCGCTGATGACGGTGAGCGAGGGCAGGCATCCGCCGGGGAAAATATAGCGCTTGATAAAGTCCACCGAATCCCTCGCCTGCTCATAGCGTTGCTCGGTCATGGTGATGGCTTGAATGACCGCCTTGCCGTGGGGCTTCAGTAGTCGGCTGATTTTCTGGAAGTAGGTGTCGTAAAACTGATGTCCGACCGCCTCAATCATCTCGATCGACGCCAGCTTGTCGAACGTGCCGGTCAGATCACGGTAGTCATCGAAGAGCACCGTGATCTGATCTTGCAGGCCACGCTCTGCCACGGCAGCAACGGTGTAGTCGAACTGTTCACGAGAGATGGTGGTGGTTGTTACGCGGCAGCCATAATGCTCGGCGGCATAAATCGCCATGCCACCCCAGCCGGTGCCAATTTCAACCAGATGGTCTTCCGGCTTGAGCTCAAGATCCTCGCAGATCAAATGTAATTTGTGCTGCGAGGCGGTTGTCAGGTCGCTGCCTGGTGTCGGAAATACCGCCGAGGAATACATCATGCTCGGGTCAAGAAACAGCGAAAAGAAATCGTTGCCGAGGTCGTAGTGGGCAGAGATATTTTCGCGCGAGCGACGGGAAGTGTTTCGTCTAGCCCAATGGTTCAGTTTTAGGGCGAGGCGTGCGAGGGCGTTTTGCCGGTCAGACATGGCTTCGAGCATGGCCATGTTGCCACTAAAGGCGCGTGTGACAGCGGTCAGATCGGGGCTGCTCCAGATCCCCTCAATGTAAGTCTCTCCGGCAGCGATACTGCCGCCAGTCAAAATGCGGCGATAGAGATCACTATCGTGGACATGCACCTCGGCGTGGGGTGCCGTCGGATCCGACTTTGTTCCGAAGACCAGTGTTTCCCCTTGCTCCTTTAAAGTGAGCGAGCCAACCTGAAGCTTGGATAACACTTTGAGCATGAGGGAGCGTGCCAGTCCCCCATGCTTTTCGGGAAACAGCATGGGTAATTTGGAGATGTTTTTGACGCTGTATTCACTCATGCGGACCCTCTCTCAAATACTTCGTGGAGTCGACGGTTACGTCAGTGCGTTCGCTTCGGATGAGCGTGCAGGCTGACGCCTTTTAAAAACAGGCGCAAGGCCTCCCAATAGATGCCCGCCACCACCTTAATGGTCATGAGAGGGTAGGTGAGAACGGCGCGCGGCGCCGAGCGTGCGTCGAGCGGCGCCGCTGTCAACGACAAGACGGCATCAAAGACCCGCCGACCCTCTTCAAACAGGGCAATCTGAATAGTGAGGTCATCTTCAGGCGCGTTGCTATACCAACGATAAGTCATATTCATCGGGTTAAACGGTGACACGTGCAGTGACTTGTCGAATTCGGTGGCCAAAGGTGCGTTGGCGTCTGGGGCTTTCAGCACGTAGCTATGCCGCTCACCCCAGGGGGTGTTCGTCACTTCGGCCACCACATACTCGAGCTGCTCACCGACGGCGTCATAACAGTAGTAAACGGCAATAGGGTTGTTCTGGTAGCCGAAGTATCGCCAGTTGGCGAGAAGATAAATGGGCCCGGTTTGCTGGCAGCCGGTCTCCTCGTGGATCCGTTGCCGCACGGCGTCAACAAGCGGCGTGCTTTCCTCTCCCAGGAAATCCCTTCTCAGAAATCGAGCGGGAGCCCAGCGTTTTGTGGACCAGAGGGGAAGTTGTGATATCAGCGTATCGAGCGATTCAAGCTCGACAAAAGGCATAAATACCTTGTACGAGAAAACATGCCTTTTTGGGGTATATCGCGCGTGGCGCAGGGTGCCCGAGTAAAGCTTGGCGCTCACGCGGCCATTCGGGCTGAAGCGCTCAGGCTCTCTGCAACGCGTAGCCCGCTGCTCAGACCGTCCTCGTGAAAGCCATTCTGCCAGTACGCGCCGCAAAACCATGTGCCATTCCGCCCATTGATGTCGCCCCATCGCTGCTGTGCCTGCATACCCGCCAGTGTGAACTGCGGATGCGCATAATTAAAGCGGCCCAGTATGCGATGGGGGTTAATAGACGCCGTATCGTTCAAAGTGACACAGAATGTCTCCGGTGCATCGAGACCCTGCAAAATGTTCATGTTGTAGGTCACGGTTGCACGATCGTTACCGGGCTTCAGTCGGTAATTCCAGCTCGACCAAGCTCTCTGGTTCTTTGGCAGCACCCGAGCGTCAGTGTGCAAAATGACCTCATTGTCGCGGTAGGGCAGAGCGCCCAGTATCGATCTCTCGTCATCGGTGGGGTCGCCCAGCATCGCCAGCGCCTCGTTGGAGTGGGTGGCGATCACGACCTCGTCAAATTCCCGCTGCAACCCATTGGTAAAGCGGACCGACACGGGCTTGCCCGGTGGCCGAAGAATGGTCTCTACCGGCATACGTGTGCGGATCGACTCGGCGAATTGCTGTGTCAGAGGGGCTAGGTACTCGCGGCTACCGCCCTCGACCACCCGCCACTGAGGCCGGTTCTTCAAGGACAGCAACCCGTGGTTGCGAAAGAAGCGGATGAAGAACTCGACGGGGAAATGTTGCGCGTCCTCAAAATCTGCGGACCAGATGGCCGATGTCATCGCTAGCAAATAACTGCGGCTGAAATGCGCGCTGAAGCCGTTTCGCTCGAGGTACTCTCCCAAGGTCAGGTCTTGCGGTAATCGCCCTCCATCAAGATCGGCAACCGCCAGTTTGTTGAAACGCAAGATCTCCCTAATCATGCTGAGAAAGCTGGGTGAGAGCAGGTTGCCCCGCTGCGCGAACAAAGTATTGAGGTTGTTACCCGCATACTCCAGTCCGCTCACTTCATCGCAGACCGAGAAGCCCATCGAAGTGGGTTTATTGGCCACGCCGAGCTCGTTGAATAGCTGGATGAGGTTGGGGTAATTGCGGTCGTTATAAACAATAAAACCGGTGTCCACGGCAAACCGCCGCGCGCCGATCTGCACGTCGTAAGTGGCGGTGTGTCCGCCAATACGGTCCCGGGCCTCGAAAACTTCTACGCGATGACCGCGCTTGGCTAGCTGGTAGGCGCATCCCAGCCCGGAGATGCCCGCTCCAATGACTGCAATGTGCATCGCTGACGACCTCCGGTCACCAGACAGGGAATGGTTATGGCTGTTACGGGCCTCAGGGGTCGGCGGATCAGGTCCCAAAAGGGGGCACCGGAGGGCGATGTGCGCTCTGAAATGGCCTGTAAATAAGGTGTGTACCAAGGTATCAAGCCGTTGCCAGTGCGTGTATCCTGTCCTGCCGGGATGATGGTTTGACCTTTGATGGCAAACGAAAAAGACGCAGGCAACGCTCAAGCTGCGAAAGGCAACGGGAAGTGGAATGTCCCGACAGGCCGCCGTACGGACGAGTGGAGCACAGCGCTGGTGCTGATTGGTGAAAGCCAGGATCGGGGCGCCTTCACGCGTTTTTTCCGCCATTTTGCCCCGTTGATCAAGGCCTTTGCGCTGTCTGGTTCAAGTTTGTCAGCCACACACGCTGATGAGCTGGTGCAGGAGGTGATGCTAAAGGTCTGGCAAAAAGCCGGCGGCTTCAACCCCGAAAAAGCGGCTGCATCGACCTGGGTTTACACCATTGCGCGGAACTGCCGAACGGATATGTTCCGGCGTTTGCAGAAATTTGACACGCCGTTGGCCTCCGATGACTTTGAGCTGGAAAGCGAAGACGAGGAGTCCTTCGTGGTACTGCACACTCGCCGCGGCGCAGAGCGGGTTCGCGAACTGATGGGCGATTTGCCGCCTGATCAGGCACAAATCCTTGGTAAGGTGTATATGGAGGGCAAATCCCACTCTGAGGCCGCGGCAGAGCTCGACTTGCCTCTGGGTACGGTGAAATCTCGGGTGCGACTCGCCATCCAGAAGCTACAGGGGCTGATGGAGGCTTAAATGGCGGTGGTAATACCTCAGAAAGTCACAGGTTTATTAGTGTCCAGGAGTAAACCGTTTGCGCGGGACCCTCGTAATGTGAACGTACATGAGAGCGGTTTGGATTAAATAGCGATGGTCAAACATCACCCCCCTACAGATTTTTTGACGGAGTACGCCGCCGGTGTACTACCCGTTGCGCAGTCCGCATGCGTTGCGGCACACCTCAGCTACTGTCAGCGATGTCGCCAGACGGTAGGCAAGCTTGAGGATATAGGCGGCGCCCATCTGGAGCAGCTCGACCCGCAGCCGGTTGGTGAGTCGGTACTGGAGCGCGTGATGGCGCGCCTCGATGATCCCGAGCCCCTGCGCTATGCAACCAGCGAGACGTCTGAAACAGCGTTGCCTGGGCTACTTGATCGTTTGATCAACGGCGATTACGCCGATCTGGTGTGGAAACGTGTCACGCAATCCTTGAGCATCAGTTACCTCAAAACCGGCGACCCCAATCACGAGTTTGCGTTGTATCGCATCGCTGAGGGTGGTCGCATCCCCGAACATACCCATGGCGGCAGCGAGATGACGCTGGTGTTGCGCGGTGGTTTTGCCGATGAGAGCGGTGAGTACCACCCGGGTGATTGCGTCGTTCGGGAGGGGTGGGATAAGCACACCCCGGTCGCACTGGAAGGTGAAGAGTGCATCTGTCTGGCGGTGCTGGATGCGCCCCTGCGATTCACTCGGTTGCGACACCGCTGGCTCAACCCGCTCCTGAAACTCCGCGCGGGCTGATCTTTCACCGACTCGTCTCCAGTGGCGCTGTGGGGCACTGCTCCTATCAAGCGACCGCCTCAATAATCAGCCGACTGGAAATCCAATAACACCGGGATCGCGGTGATCCCATAAAAACCAGGCGAACTTCACTATGCAATTAGTCATACCCCGTGAAACCCAACCGGGAGAGAATCGCGTCTCTGCGACCCCCGAGACGGTGAAAAAGTTGGTGCGGCTCGGTGCAGAAGTAGTTGTTGAATCGGGTGCGGGCGCAGGTGCCGGCATCAGCGATGCAGACTACGAAGCAGCGGGCGCCAGCATCGGTTCTGATCGCTCAGCATTGCTAGGCAGTGCCGACATGGTGCTGCGGCTGCGCAAGCCAGAGATGGACGAGATCAGTCAGCTGAAGGCCGGCTGTATTCATGTCTCCTACCTCGACCCTTTCAACGAGAAAGATCTGATCAAGGCCTTCGCCAGCCAGAACGTGACGGCGGTCAGCATGGAGATGATCCCTCGCTCGACCCGCAGCCAGAAGATGGATGCGCTGAGCTCTCAGGCCAACCTGGCGGGGTACATGGCAGTGATGTTGGCGGCGAATAACATGCCTAGCATCATGCCGATGATGATGACACCTGCCGGCACGCTGAAGCCTGCCAAAGTGTTCATCATTGGCGCAGGGGTAGCGGGCCTGCAGGCCATCGCTACCGCGAAGCGCCTAGGCGCTCGCGTCACCGCATTTGATACCCGCCCGGTAGTGGCCGAGCAGGTCCAGTCGTTGGGCGCGAAGTTCCTTGAGATCGACTTGGGTGACACGGGCCAAACGGCCGATGGCTACGCCAAAGAGCTCACTCCCGAGCAGGTCGAGATGCAGCGTCAGGCGCAGAAAGCGGTGATTGCTGACTCTGATGTGGTCATTACGACGGCACAGGTGTTTGGTCGCAAGCCGCCAGTGTTGGTCACCGCCGACATGGTCGAGGGCATGTCCCCCGGGTCCGTGATCGTGGATATGGCCGCCGAGACTGGCGGTAACGTCGAAGGCTCGGCGCCTGACGAGGTGGTCGAGGTCAACGGCGTGACGATTGTGGGTACCGCGAATCTCGCCAACCTGGCGCCTCGCGATGCGACCCAGATGTACGCGAGCAACATGTTTAACCTCGTTGAGGACACTTGGGACGAGGAGGCTAAGCAGTTTGTGCTTGACCTAGAGAACGACATTTTGCCGGGCTGTGTAATCACACACGGCGGAGCCGTTGTTCACCCCACCATTAAAGATATTATCGAGGGAGGCAACTGATATGTCTGGCGCAGAGTATTTGCTGTTTATCCTGATGTTGTCGATTTTCCTCGGCTTCGAACTGATCAACAAAGTTCCCGCGACGTTGCACACCCCCTTGATGTCGGGTGCCAACGCGATCTCCGGTATTACTGTAGTCGGTGCGGTGGCATTGGCAGGGACCGGTAGCGAGACCATGGCCATGTGGCTAGGGGTCGGTGCGGTCACTTTGGCCAGCATCAACGTTGTAGGCGGTTACATGGTGACCGATCGCATGCTCGGCTTCTTCAAGAAGAAGGAGGACTGATCATGACGACTGAATTAATTACTCAACTGGGTTACGTCCTCGCAGCAGGCCTCTTCATTTTTGGCCTGAAAATGCTGGGCTCTCCGGCAACGGCCCGCCGTGGCAACATGATTTCCGCCATCGGCATGCTGGTGGCGATTGTCGCGGCGCTCCTTGATCAGGGCATTGTCGACTTTACGTATATCGCGGCCGGTATGGTTGTAGGTGGCGCCATCGGTGCTATCGCCGCTCGCGCGGTTGCCATGACCTCGATGCCTGAAATGGTGGCGCTGTTCAATGGCCTTGGTGGCGCGGCTTCACTGCTCGTCGGTTGGGCGGCACTGTCACCCGATTCGGCCACCTTTACACTGGTCACGATTGTGCTGTCGATCCTGATCGGCGGTGTGACCCTGACTGGTTCATTAGTGGCTTACGGCAAGCTATCTGAAACGATCGGTAGCGGTGCGATCACCTTCTCTGGCCAACAGATCGTCAACTCGCTGGTGGTGCTGGGGATCTTTGGCGGCGCGGTGATGTTCTGTATGAACCCGACTGATCCCAACTGGCTTTACATGGTGATTGGTCTCGCGCTGCTGTTCGGCATCATGGCGGTCATTCCGATTGGTGGTGCGGATATGCCGGTGGTGATCTCACTGCTGAACTCTTATTCAGGTTTGGCGGCGTGTGCGGCGGGTTTTGCCATCAACAACAACGCGCTGATTGTCGCGGGCTCGTTGGTGGGTGCCTCGGGCATCATCCTGACCCAGATTATGTGTAAGGCGATGAACCGCTCGCTCTCCAACGTCCTGTTCTCTGGCTTTGCCAGCGTTTCGAGTGAGGAGACGGTGGTCGAAGGCGAGATCAAGCCGATCTCGGTGGAAGACGCCTACTACGTCCTCGAAGCGGCGACCAATGTGGCCATCATTCCTGGCTACGGTATGGCGGTTGCTCAAGCGCAGCACGTGGTCAAAGAGCTCACCGAACTGCTCGAGAACAACGGCTGTGAAGTCAACTTCGGCATCCACCCCGTTGCAGGCCGAATGCCGGGCCATATGAACGTGCTCCTGGCAGAGGCAGATGTGCCGTACGACCAACTCCTCGAGATGGATGAGATCAACCCGCGAATGGAGACGGTAGACGTGGCGATTGTCATCGGCGCCAATGACGTGGTCAACCCTGCGGCGCGCGAAGTCGAGTCCTCGCCAATCTACGGCATGCCGGTAATCAACGTGGCGGATGCTCGCACCGTATTCGTACTGAAGCGTTCCATGGCCTCGGGCTTTGCAGGTATTGAGAACCCGCTGTTCTACAAAGAGAACACTCGAATGCTGTTTGGCGATGCGAAAGAGAGCATCGGCGGTCTGGTCCGCGAATTTAGCTGATTTACTGATTACGTGATGAAACCCCGCCCAGTGCGGGGTTTTTTTATGCCTGTCTAACTGGCGTGCTCGGCCTGAAACTGCAGGCGCGCCAGGCGCTGATAGAGCTCGCAGCGTTTCATCAGCTCATCGTGGGGCCCGCTGTCAACGACTTGCCCTTCATTCATCACCACGATGCGATCTGCGTTGATCACGGTAGAGAGGCGGTGAGCGATGATAACGGTGGTGCGTTCACGCATGATCTCAGTCAGTGCCTGTTGCACGTGCCACTCGCTCTCGGTATCGAGCGCGCTGGTGGCTTCATCGAGTAGCAGCAGTTCGGGGTCGCTCAGGATAGCGCGCGCTAAGGCGATGCGTTGGCGTTGGCCCCCTGATAGCCGAACACCCTGTGCCCCCAAATGGCTCTGGTAGCGATCCGGTAGCGTTTCAATAAATTCATGGGCGTGCGCCATGTGCGCAGCGGCCTCCACCGCGGCCTCGGTCGGCTTGTTGGCGCCGTAGGCGATGTTGTAGAAGATATCCCCGGAAAAGAGCGTCGGCTGTTGCGGGACCAGGGCAATCTTCCGACGCCAAGCATCCAGCGAGATCTCCCGGAGATCCATACCACCAAATCGAATGGCGCCGGCGATGGGGTCGTAGAACCTCAGCATTAACTCAAAAACGGTGGACTTGCCGGCCCCCGATGGCCCAACCAACGCGACGGATTCGCCGTGTTGGATGTCCAGCGTGAAGTCACTGAGTGCAGGGTGGGTAGGCCGGCTCGGGTAGGTAAAGTGCACCCCCTCGAAGCTCAAAGCCGTTTGATTGGCGGGCGCGTGCGTGCCGGTATCGGGGATTTCACTGGTCTCGGCGAGGAGCTCCATCAAGCGCTCTGCAGCGCCTGCTGCGCGCTGCAGATCACCCCATACCTCTGAGAGCGTCGCAAAAGCGGTGCCCACCATCACTGCATAAAAAACGAAAGCCCCCAGTTCGCCGCCGGTCATGCGGCCTTCGATCACATCTAGGCCGCCGGTCCACATCATGCCGACCATGCCGCCCATCAATAGGAAGATGGCGAAGCCGGTTAATAAAGCCCGCTGATACACCCGAGCGCGAGCGACGAAAAATGCTTGCTCAACGTCGCGGCCAAAGGCATTTTTCTCGGCGGCCTCGCGGTTAAAGCTTTGCACCACCTTGATCGACTGAAATATTTCTCCCGCGTGGCTTCCCACCTCGGCGATGGTCTGCTGACTCTTATTAGACAGTTTTCGCACACGGCGACCAAATATGAGAATGGGTACCAGCGTCACGGGCACGGCAACCAAAATCACCAGGCTAAGCTTTAGGTTGGTAATCACCATGAGTGTCAGTGCGCCAGTGAGTGTCAGCGCGTTACGGGCAGCAAGACTCACTGACGAGCCAATGAGAGTTTGTAGCAGGGTTGTATCCGTGGTCAGGCGAGACATGATCTCGCCCGAGTGATTGCTTTCAAAATAGCTCGGCTGCAGGTGCACCAGATTGTTGAAAACGGCGCTGCGAAGGTCAGCGCTGACGCGCTCTCCCAGCCAGGAAACAAGGTAGAACCGGATCATGGCGCCAATCGCCATCGCGACGCCGACAATCAGCATAAAGATCACCGCTTTGTAGAGACCCGCAGCATCGGCACCGGCAAAGCCTTCATCGATGAGTAATTGCACTCCGTAACCCAGCGTAAGCTGAGCACCCGCGGTAAATACCAGTGCCGTACTGGCGGCTATCAAACGACCCTTGTGTGGCCAGAGAAAACCCAACAGCTGTTTAAGCGGCGTAAGTGACTTCGCACGTGGCGCTTCCTCGCCGCGAGTGGTCGAGGCCTTGTTGGGTAGCGTTTCGGTCGATGATTCAGTCACAGCAGTGCTCAGTTTCGTTGAATAAGCGGAGAGTGTTCAGCGGCACAGTCTACGCGGGACGCGGCCAAAAAGATCGCAAGGCGCGCGGGGCTGATGCAGGCGCCGGGTGCCGCGATTGTCGTCTTTGGCGCATCGGGCTGGGTTGAACTCGCGATAAGCTGGTAGTCATCCGCTAGCGAGACGTGATGGCCCTCTCTTGATGGAGCATATATTGAAGACAACGAGGCCTTGGGCAGCCCGAACTGCAGGCGAGGCCCATCGCGAGTCGAAAGCGCGTGTCTTCGGTCGCTGGCTACTGGCGGCAATGGTTTGGTTGTCGGCGAGCGCATCGGCTGAAGCTCTCCAGACGGAGACTGTTGAGCGGGATAACAGCGCGGTGTCAAAGAGTGACGGGTCACAGGAGACTTGGTACTACGGAAAAAAAGGGCTGACCTACGACCCCGAAGGCCCCACCGAGCTATGGATTGGGGTGCGTCTGCAGACTCGTTTCGATGACTACCCGGGACAAAACCCCAGTGCAGCCGATTTGCGACTCGAGCGGGACTCGGAGCTCGATCTGAATCGGGGTCGCCTGAAGGGGGGCGGATCACTTGGGGCTGAGTGGCTGGACGTCTATTTTGAGTATGACCAGCCTAGCGGTTATTTGCTCGATCTTCGTGCAACGTTGCAGCTGAGCGATCACCTCTTTCTGCGCTTAGGGCAGTGGAAGTCAGAGTACAACCGCGAGCGGATAGATTCTTCGGGCAAGCAGCAGATGACCGAGCGGTCGATCTCCAATTACTGGTTTGCGATCGACCGCCAAGCGGGTGTGGCGTTGAGTGGCCGGTTTGCCAACGGCACCCGGGCTGATAGCAACTGGTGGCTGGAGTATCTCTCCGGCGAGGGCCGCGGGGGCGGGTGGCGCTCAGATAGTGGACTCTGGCTCGCGCGCTACCAGTGGAACCCGCAGGGTGAACTCCTGCCGTTTAGTCAAAGTGACCTCAAGCGGCGTGAGCGGCTTCTCACCTCGGTTGCCTTCGCCGTGGTAGACGGTCGGACCCCTTACAGCCGTTTTTCCAGTGCCGGCGGCGATCAGCTCCCCGGTATCACGACCGAGGACAACGACCTCACCCAGTTGCTGTTCGAGACGGCTGCACACTGGCGGGGGATCAGCTGGCAGCAGGAACTCCACAGCAAGCGCGTTCGCGACCGCAGATCTGGCGCATCCCAGAAAATGCACGGCGGGTATATACAGCTGGGTACTTTCGTCAACGAATGGTGGCAGGCGTGGCCAGCAGCGCTTGAAGTGGCGGGTCGGTTTTCGATTGTGGACCCGAATCGCAGTCTATCTGGCAACACCGAGAAGGAGCGTACCGTGGGGCTGAACTGGTTCTTTAACGGGCATCGGAACAAGCTGACGCTGGATTACTCTTGGCTGAACTTTGAGGATTTTGGCGACAGCGCGACCCGCAATCGTCTGAGATTGCAGTGGGAACTTTCGTTCTAGTTCTGGTCTGCTCAACGAGGGACACGCGATATTCTGTCGCCTAGCTTTTTTTGGGGTACTCGAGCGAGCTCTTAAGCCGCTGCTTTTCTTCGTCAGACAGATCCGGAAATGGCAGTCCGTCTCCCTGTCGCCACACCTCCAGTTTGGCCTGAACTTCCTCGAGCTTGTCATCACCCGCCTGCTGAAAGTCGCGAATCTGCAGAACCTGACCGGGACCTGAAAAGATCGCGCCGTTTTGATGGACGATCTCGATGATGCGCAGGTTGAGGTCTTCCGCCACGGCGAGGTACTCCTGATAGTCCCGGGTCAGGATGCCCGCGTCGAGCCGCATTACTGCGGTTGCCGCTTCAATATCGGCGAGGCGAATGCTGATCGTGTCTTGACGCACCATGGGGTGCGCGGCAAACAGCGTCCGGAGCTCGCCGAGAATGGCGCGCAACTGATCGGGTGTGGGCATCTGTAATTCCAGTAGCTTGAAAAACCGGATTCGATCGCGCACCGAGAAATTTTCGATATCGGCCGAGGAAAACATTGAGTTAGGGACGGTTACCAGCGTGCGATCCGAGGTGCGTAGCGTGACTGATCGCAGCCCAATTTCTTCTACCGTGCCCTTGATACTGCCAAATCGACACCAATCCCCCGGGCGAATCGGGCGTGCAGTGTAGAGCGTGATCGCGCCGATGACATTCTCCAGTGTTTTCTGGGCCGCCAACGCTACTGCTATCGATCCGACACCGAGGCCGGCGATCAGTGTGGAGACGTTGAACCCGGCCTGGTCCGCCCACATGAGCGCGGCGGTAGTCGCAATGACAATGCGGAGAATCACCGCCACGGGTTTTATCAGCGCAACGTATTCGATATCGCCCTGTAGCTCTAGCTGCCGGATCTTGTAGTCGCGATAAAGATTGAGAAGCCCGAAGGCGAGAATTACCGCCACCAAATACTCGAGTGGCGAAGACTGCAGGTAAGCCTTAGCAATCACCGACAGTCCAAGGTTGGCGATAACGATCCGGATCAGCAGAACATACAGAATGAGCCTTAGCGGGACCCTTAAGAAGCGACTCAGTGCGTGCTGCCAGGGGTTGGTGAAGCGGCCTCCCAGTCCGGCGATCAAGAGACTGATCCAGCCGGTAACAAACCATCCCCCAATTCCGGTAAGGAGCAATATCGCAACCTGGAAATTCCCCATCCCGAGAATGTAGAACTCCGGCAGTACCTTGGAGAGCCATACATTGAAGTCGCTGTAACCCAGCTCGTCCCACATGTCGGGAATCCGCTCTACGGTCACGTTGGACACCCGCCAGACCAGCGACCCATCGGCCTCCTTAATGCGCTGTAAATAAACGGGGATCACTTCCTCAGACAGATTCACTGCGCCGACCTGTTCCAGGTCTTCTGGCAAGCCGTCATTGAGAGAGCCTTCGGGCTGGCTGCTGATCCGGCTCAGGTCCAACACATTCTGCTGGGCAAAGATAAAGAGCAGGCCTCGCGCAATATTGACCGGAGGCACCTCCTCGAGGGGCTCGGGCACGTAACGCAGGTCGAGATAGAGCGCAGCGCTCTCTGGATCACCAATGCGGAAGGCACTGTAGAGCGCGACCAAGGCTTGTTGAGGTGTTTGCGCTTGTCCAGGTTGAAAACCCGACAGCACGGTGGCTTCGTACTTTTCGTTGAGCTCCTGAGAGCGCGCCAGCAGCTCGGCAGCGGTCAGAGCGCGTTCTTCCTCGATTTTCGCGCTGGCAGCGATGACTGACTTGCCGGTGTCAACATCCGCCCAAGTGCCGGTAGATGCAACCCAACCCAGCAACAGCGCCGGCACCAGCTTCATGCTTATCTTTTGCCACCGCATGCTCAGTCCTCCAATGGAGCGCTCAGTCGTCGCTTACGCTCTGGGCTGTGGGTTCTAATAGTCTGCCGAAAAATACGCCAAGCTCAAATAGGAGCCACATGGGGATCGCCAGCAGTGACTGCGAGATGACATCTGGTGGGGTGAGCAGCATGCCAAACACAAAGCAACCGACGATGATATAGGGGCGTTTTTTGGAGAGTGCATCAGGGGTGGTCACGCCGGTCCAGATCAGGATCACGGCCGCAATGGGCATCTCAAAGGCGATACCAAAAGCCAGAAACAGTTTGAGCACAAAGTCGAGGTAGCTGTTGATGTCTGTCATCACCTGCACGTTTTCCGGTCCCACGCTGGTGAAGAAGGCGAAAATGAGTGGAAACACCACAAAGTAGGCAAAGGCGGCGCCGGCATAAAACAGCAGCACACTGGAGGCCAACAGTGGCATCGCGATGCGCTTTTCTTTTTGGTAAAGGCCCGGCGCTACGAAACCCCAGATCTGATACAGAATCACGGGTATGGCCATGAAAATAGCGAGCACCAGACTGAGCTTGAACGGTGTCAGAAAGGGTGAGGCCACGCCGGTGGCGATCATGGTTGAACCCTCCGGCATCAGCTCTCTGAGCGGCGCCGAGACAAAGCCGTAGATCTCGTTGGCGAACGGGAACAAAATGATGAATCCGATCAGCACGGCAAGGACTGCCCTCAGCAGCCGGTCGCGCAACTCCGTCAGATGGGCCACCAGAGACATCGGTGGATCGTCGAGATCGGTTTGATCAGTCATGCGCGTTTAGTGGGTGCGTCAGGTAAATCTGTTTCTTGAGGGCTCGCCGGGTCAGCCTTTTGGGGATGCGTAGTAGTCGACGGGGTTTGCAGTGAGGCGCTGGCGTCTGCGCCTAAAGCCTGAAGTTCGTGCTCTACCGACTGCGTGGTGTCGCGCACCTGTTGTTCGAGCTGCCGTGATTCTGCCTTCAGCTTTTGCATAATCTCGTCGTTATGCAACTCTCGCCGCACCTCGGTACGGATCTGATCAAAACTGCGTCGGAAGCGGTTGACCCATGCCAACACGGTGCGCACCGCGCCGGGCAACTGTTCTGGTCCAACCACCAAGAGGCCGACTACGCCAATCAGTAGTAGCTCTGCGAAGCCAATATCAAACACCGGGGTTCGCTCCGCTTATGTTGCCGGTTTGTCGGAGTCGCTCTCTTCTTTTGCCGCAGTCGTGCTGGTGGTGTCATTTTCGCCTTCGTCTTTGCTCATGCTGTTGCGAAAGCCTTTGATCGCGCTGCCCAAATCGCTGCCCATATTCCGCAGACGCGATGTGCCAAACACCATCACGATAATGGCGAGAATAATGAGGAGTTGCCAGATGCTGATTCCGCCCAGGCCCATAGTCGCTCTCCTTGTCTTTAACTGCCTTTCGAGGCCGCATTATGGCCCTTTCGGGCGGCTTTTTCTGCCAGCCCGGAGAGCCCCATCCGTGCATCGAGTACTTTCAGGACGTCCTGATGATTGAGGTCAAGATGCGAGAGCATCACCAGCGTGTGAAACCAGAGGTCGGCCACCTCATTGACCAGAGCCTCAGTATCGCCGTTCGCAACGGTATCTTTCGCCGCCAGTATAACCTCGGTCGCCTCTTCGCCGACTTTCTCGAGGATCTTGTTCAGTCCCTCTGCATTCAAGGAAGCGACATAAGAGCTGTCGGGTGATGCGCTCTTGCGCTCGGCCAGCACCTTGTCGAGCGCAGTCAGTAAATCGTCCACTCAACCCTCCTCGCTCAATTGCCAGCTACCGTCGGCCGGGCGATAGAAAAAGCAGGTTCGGCGGCCTGTGTGGCAGGCGCCCGCGCCGTTTTGATGCACCCGCAATAGCAGCGTGTCCCCGTCACAGTCCAACCGGATATCCACCAGTTCCTGAGTGTTGCCTGAGGTGTCGCCCTTGCGCCACAGCGCCTGTCGCGAGCGTGACCAGTAAACGGCATGACGACTCGCAAGGGTTTGCGCCAGCGCCTCGGCATTCATCCAAGCCAGCATGAGCACCTCGCCGGTGTCGGCGTCTTGCGCAATAGCCGGGATGAGTCCCTGCTCATTCCAGCGAGGGGAGAGGGTGTCTGGAGGGGTTTTTAATTCGGTCATGGCAACAGTATGTCAGACACGCTGTCAGAGCGTCACCGATGGCGCATGAAGAGCGCAGACAGCAGGCACCCTGCACCCAATAGCAACCAAGCGGTGCCATCCTGAGCAGAGGCGATACCCGCGCCCAATGCCAAGGCGCCCAGCGTGGTGAGGGGTAGCAACCAAGCCGTCTGCTGACGACCGCGAGCGACATGTGTGGGGGTTTGCCGCAGGCGGCTGATTAGCAAATCAGGCAGTAACGGCAGCGTTTCCAGTATCGCTGGCGCTTCTTGCTGTAATCGCTGGGCCACTGTCGGTAACGAGTATCGGTCTGCCAGCCAACTTTCCAGAAAAGGTTTGGCGGTATCCCACAGATTGAGGTCTGGATAGAGCTGGCGACCCAGTCCCTCAATATTGAGCAGCGTTTTTTGTAGGAGGACCAGTTGCGGCTGCACTTGCATATCAAATTGCCCCGCTGTGCGGAACAGCGTGACCAGCATGTGCCCGAAAGAGATGTCTGAGAGCGGTCGCTCAAACACCGGTTCGCACAGTGTCCTCAGCGCGGTCTCGAATTCGGCAATCGGTGTTTCAGCGGGTACCCAGCCACACTCAATGTGTAATTTGGCACACAGGCGGTAATCCTGTTGAAAGATCGCGAGCAGATTGCGTGCCAGATAGTAGAGATCCTGCTCATCCAGTTGACCCACAATGGCGCAGTCGACAGCCATGTAGCGCGGATCCTCCGGGCGCGTGCAGTCAACGAAAATGTTGCCCGGATGCATATCGGCATGAAAAAAACTGTCGCGGAACACCTGTGTGAAAAAGATTTCTACGCCGCGCTCTGCCAGCAGCTTGATATCCACTTGTTTCTTCTGGAGCGTCTCAATATCGCTAACAGGCGTGCCATAGATACGCTCACTGACCATTACCTGTTTGCAAGTGAGTGGCCAGTGGACCTCAGGCACATAGACCAGATCCCCGGTCGGAAAGTGGCGTCGCAGTTGGGAGGCATTCGCGGCTTCTCGTTGAAGGTCGAGCTCGCCATGGATAATTCGGTCGTATTCGTTGACGACTTCGACGGGCCGCAGACGGCGGCCGCTGCGTGACCATCCCGCGAGTAAGCGCGCGGCATGCTTCAGTAGCTTCAGGTCTTGATCAATGGTTTTCTCTATCCCTGGCCGCAGCACTTTGACGACGACATCGCGACCGTCGGTCAGCTGGGCGCTGTGGACCTGAGCGACCGACGCTGCAGCGAGGGGATTGGCGTCAAACTCCGAAAAGCACTCACTCAGCGGTTTACCAAGGGCCTGCTCAATGCGCTGTATTGCTTCTTTCGCAGGGAACGGCGCGACCTGATCCTGTAGCAGGGCCAGCTCGTCGGCAATGTCATGCGGCAGAAGGTCTCGTCGCGTAGACAACAACTGGCCAAACTTGATGAACACTGGGCCCAGATCTTCCAGCGCGCGTCGCAGTCGCTCCCCTCGGGGAGTTGTGCCGGGCACGGAAAGGACTGGAAAGATGCGCAGCAGTAGGGAAAACAGGCGCGGGCGCTGGTTGGGCGGCAGCAGTTGGTCCAGACGATACCGGGCGACCGTCCGATACAGGGTCACCACCCGGCTCATTGGGTTTCTCTCTTGAGGGCGGCCTTGGCGAGCAATTTCTCAACCTGATTTTGCGCGCGGTCCACGCGCATGGCCAAGGATTGCACCGCATCGTAAAAGTGCTCCAGTTCTGCTTTGGGCGGAGTGAGGCGGCCCTCTTCAAGCAGATATTCGGAGACCTGCCGTTTTAGGCTTGCCCGCGCGCCCTCGCCCCAGCGAAACACGCTGCGCAGCCCTTCTGCGATTTGATGGCCCATCACGTCCCCAAGCGCATCGACAAGGGGCGCCTCCCAGTCGATGTCCATTCGGGAGACCACTTGTTGCAGTGCGATCAAACTATGGCTAGAACCCCGCAGCTCGATGCTGCTGTTTATCAGTATTGCAGCAGGATCTTCAGATGTGGCCAGGGCCCCAAAATCCTCCAGCGTGCCCCGGACAAAGGCATCAGTTTGATCCTCACAGTGCGTCATCAGTCGGACTTCGGTTGCGTCGACCATCTTGATATACAGCGTCAAGTCTAGGGTTGTGACTTCCACGCCCAGTAGCGTGCCACTGAGGCCACCCAGTGCCTGATGGGAAGTGGGCGACAATGCGATCGCTTGATTCATGGCGCGCTCGGCGCCGGCGAGCGCCGCGCTCAGTAATGCGGGATCATGCTGGGTCACGCCTTGAAGCCCTGATGCACGGCGACAATGCCGCCCGTCATGTTGTGGTAACGGGACTCCACAAATCCCGCGTCCGCCATCATGGCCAGCAATGTTTCTTGGTCGGGATGCTTGCGAATGGACTCCGCTAGGTACCGGTAGCTGTCGGCGTCTTGAGCCACCAAGCGGCCCATTGCTGGCAGAATCTGAAAAGAGTACTGGTCATAAATCTTGCCCAGCAGCGGAGAGGTGGGCTTTGAGAACTCTAGCACCAAGAGGCGTCCGCCCGGTCGCAGTACCCTCAACATCGATTGCAGCGCGATGGCCTTATCTGTGACGTTCCGCAATCCGAAGGCGATGGTGATGCAGTCAACGCTGTTATCGGCAAAGGGCAGATACTGGGCATCCGCCTGGACGACTTCGATGTTATCCGAGGCGCCCTTGTCGATCAGTCGATCCCGACCGACCTCAAGCATCGCCGCGTTGATATCGGCCAAAATAACTTTGCCGTCTTGGCCCACCAGCCGTGAAAAGCGGGCCGCGAGATCGCCTGTACCGCCGGCGATATCGAGAATGGTCTGCCCGGGCCGTACGGCACACAACTCAATAGTAAAGCGCTTCCAAAGCCGGTGAATGCCGCCGGACATCAGATCGTTCATCAGGTCATAGCGACTCGCAACAGAGTCGAAGACGCCACGCACCATGCCGGCCTTGGCGTCACGATCTACCCGAGTGAATCCAAAGTCGGTGGTGTCGTCGTTGTCTTCGGCGGTGTTTGCCCGATCTTCGCTCATGAGCCACAGTGCCTCGTCTTGCCGACCTTGAGCCGGCGGGTCGGCAAGTGTACCTGAGCGTGGGCGCGGTGTTCAGCGCTAGACGAAGGAGGGCGACACCCCTGCGTCAGGGCTCAAAGTGCAGAACCTGTAGCTCCGGGTCACGGGATTTGCCCTCGGCGGCCAGTTTTTTCAGATAGATTTGCCAGTAGTGGTCTTGTCGCTCCGCCAGATCGCGTAAATAGCGCCAGCTGTAGAGCCCCGAGTCATGGCCGTCATCAAAGGTAATTTGAGCCGCATAGTGCCCGACCGGGTCGATGCGGGTAATGGTGACGGACGATTTCCCAGCTTGCAGTGTTTCCTGTCCCGGCCCGTGACCGCGAACCTCTGCCGAGGGTGAGAATACCCTCAAAAATTCCGCGCTGAGGGCGAACTGGGCATCGTCGTCAAAGTTTAACTGCAGCAACCGTCGTGATCGAGAGTAGTGCAGCTGGGTGACCCGATGTTCCTTGCCGGTACTCATTGCAATCCTTGTGGTGCTTCGCGTTTTAGCAGCAGGGTGTCCATGTCGGCTTGAGCCGTGAGCGCGCGCGCGCGCGCCATATTTGATCGGCTCTCGAAGGGCCCCAGATAGACCCGGTACCATCGCCCACTGTCGCTGTCGCCCGCTTCAACGGTTGCCTCGAGCCCAAGCAGCGCCAGCTCGCCTCGGCGCCGATCGGCGTCAGCTTGTTGTCTGAAAGAGCCCACTTGTAGCAAATACTGCGCGTCTCCTTCATTCCGAGATTGCAGATCGGCGGGCTCTATATTTGGATTGAGGTCTAGCTCCTGGTTGGGTAGCACAGTGTAAAAATCAAAGCGCGGACCCTCATCAATCTGTCCTGCGGGGGTTATCGTGGTGAGCGACTCGTTAGCCAACACAGGGCTTTCCGATGCGGGTATGAAAATGATGCTGGCGATGACGCCTGTGATCAGACCAACGGCAAATCCCTGAAAATGCGCTGCACTCAGAGTGGGCGGTGGTTCGGCAGCATCAGTCGCTTTCCGACTGCGTGTCGCTGAGGGTTTTTTAACCGGTTTTGCCGCGCTGGCCATTACATAGCCTCCGGCGCCGAAACGCCCAGCAGCGCGAGTCCATTGGCTATCACCTGTTGTGTGGCGGCCACCAAGGCAAGACGCGCCTTTGCGGTGCCGGGTTCTGTTTCGAGCACTTTGTGGGCGTTATAAAAGCTGTGAAAATCCGCGGCGAGCTCGCGCAGATAATTTGCCAGATCGTGCGGCTCCAGCCGCTCGGCAGCGGTGGCAACCACCTCGGGGAATCGCCCCAAGCTAATGGCCAATGCCAGCGTCTCGCTCTCACTCAGGCAAGACAAATGGCTTAAGCCTTCCTGAGCGCTGTCCTCTCCTAAGCTTTCGTTGGCCTTGCGTAGCACGCTGGCGCAGCGGGCGTGGGCGTATTGAATATAGTAAACGGGATTTTCGTTGCTCTTTGCCAAGGCGAGGTCGACATCGAAAGTCAGTTGCGACGTGGGAGCCCTCGCGACCAAAAAGTATCTCGTCGCGTCACAACCCACCCAGTCAATGAGGTCGCGCAAGGTGACGTAACTGCCCGCCCGCTTGGACAGTTTTACCTCGGCGCCATCGCGCATCACGGTGACCATCTGGTGCAGTACGTACTCCGGCCAACCTTCCGGAATGCCGACGTCTAGCCCCTGCAAACCTGCCCGCACACGCGTGATCGTACTGTGGTGGTCGGCACCCTGCTCGTTGATAACGCGTTCGAATCCCCGCTGCCATTTGTTGTGGTGGTATGCAACGTCGGGTACGAAGTAGGTGTATCCACCATCGCTCTTACGCATGACGCGATCTTTGTCATCGCCAAATTCAGTTGTCCGCAGCCACAATGCGTCTTGATCCTCATAGGTGTGGCCAGCAGCCTGAAGCGCGGTCACCGTGTCCTCGACGGCGCCATCGTCGTAGAGAGAGGATTCGAGAAAATACTCGTTAAACACCACCTGAAAAGCGCGCAGGTCTTGATCTTGCTCGCGTCGCAATGAGGCCACCGCGAAGTCTCGAATAGCCTCGAGGTCAGCTGGATCCCCGGCGGCCGTGATCTCCCGATCGGCAGCTTGCACGGTCTCACCCGCGAGGTAAGCCTTGGCGACATCTTCAATGTAGTGTCCCTGATAGCCGTCTGCCGGCCAATCGCTGTGGTCCGGGCCCTTGCCCTGAGCGCGCGCTTGTACCGACAGCGCCAGATTGTTGATCTGCTGCCCTGCGTCGTTGTAGTAGAACTCGCGCTGCACCGACCAGCCGGTGGCTTCTAACAGGCGGCCAAGGCAGTCGCCAATCGCCGCACCCCGTCCGTGACCGACATGCAGTGGGCCGGTGGGGTTCGCAGAGACAAATTCAACCTGAACGCGTCGACCGGCGCCCGAGTCGGAATGTCCAAACGAGGAACCCGCCTCAAGAATCGTGCGCATAACTTCCGTGTGGTGGTGTTGCTCGATAAAGAAATTGATAAATCCCGGGCCGGCAATATCAGACTGGCGGATGACGGTGTTGGCGGGCAGTGCATCGATGACTTGCTGGGCAAGATCCCGCGGCGCAACGCCTGCGCGTTTCGCCAATACCATGGCAATGTTGCAGGAGAGATCGCCGTGGCTGGCCTCTCTTGGTCGATCGATTTGCGGCGGGGTATCCGGCAGTTCTGCCAGAGTGCCTTTTGCAACGAGTTGTTCCAGCGCCGCATGGATCAGCGCAGCCAGTTCGGATTTCATGATAGCCCTGTCAGAATCGTGACGCGCTGCGTTTGCGCGCGCCGCCTATTATTACTAAGTGGCGGCGCTGTCTCCAGCCAAGGAAGTCACAAGCTTTCATAGGGGTCAATATCCACTGACCAGCTCAGTCGATGAGGTTGGCGAAGCGACTCTGCCATCTGCACCAGCGAGGTCATCATCGCTGCCAGTGTGGCGCGATTAACACTTGATACGACCAGCTGCGCCCGATAGCGGTTTTTGCGCCGGGCCATGGCGGCAGGGAGCGGTCCAATCAGCTGGCAGCCGCGAATGGCCCCGACGCCGCGGCGCACTTGCTGAAGGAAGTCGAGGCCTTGTTGCCGAGTGGCGCTATCACAGCGAATCACGCCCAGAGCGCCATGGGGTGGCAAGCCGCCCTGTGCTCGTTGCTTCAGCAGTGTGGGCAGTGCCGAGTGATAGGGGGTGTCCAGATACTGCATAAGTGGATGGTCGGGATGCCGCGTTTGGATGACCACCTCTCCGGCGATTTTTTCCCTGCCGGCTCGGCCAGCCACTTGGGTCAGCAGTTGTAGCAGCCGTTCCTCACCCCGAAAATCCGGGCTGAAGAGCAATGCATCGGCGTCGACAACGGCTACCAAGGTGACGCCGGGAAAGTGATGGCCTTTGCTTAACATCTGGGTGCCGATCATGATCACCGGGTCGCCAGCGGAGAGTTTTTCGATTAGCGCCGGTACGGCGTCTCGCCCAACCATGGTGTCACTGTCGACGCGAATGACGGGCGTGGTCTCGAAGTGCTGGGCCAGAAACGATTCGGTTTGTTGCGTTCCGATACCCGTGCCTACCAAACGTTTGCTGCTGCAGTGCGGACACTGTTGTGGCAAGCGACTGCGACGATCGCAATGGTGGCAGTGCAAACCGGCGGGCGTTTTGTGCAGCGTCATCCGGGCATCGCAGTCCGGGCAGTCGCTGCACCAGCCGCAGTCGTGACACAGCAAAGCATTGGCAAACCCGCGCCGATTGAGAAACACCAGCACTTGCTGACCTTGCGCGAGGGTTTGCTCTATGCGACCGAGCAGTTCGACAGATAACCCGGCCGACAGATCAAGACCGCTTACATCGATTAAGTGCTGTCGCGGTAGCGCGCTACCGCCTGCCCGATGCGGCAGTGTATGGCGTTGGTAGCGACCCTGATCCGCATTGTGCCAGCTCTCCACGCTGGGGGTGGCGCTGCCCAGCACTACGGGACAGTCCTCCAGCTGACCACGCTTGATGGCGACGTCTCTGGCTGAATAGCGAAAGCCGTCCTGTTGCACGTAGGCGGCATCGTGTTCTTCGTCCACGACAATCAAACCGGGCTGTTTGAGGGGTACAAACACCGCTGACCGCGTACCCAGTATGACGGCAGCCGTTCCCTGACGCGCGGCAGCCCAGGCGCGATCACGCTCCGCATCGCCCATGCCCGAGTGCAACGCGACCACGGGTGCGGCAAACCGGGATTCGAAGCGCGCCAGTGTCTGCGGCGTCAGTGCAATCTCGGGCAGCAGCACCAGAGCCTGACGGCCTTGCGCTAGGGAGGCTGCAATACTTTGCATGTAGACCTCGGTTTTGCCGCTACCGGTCACGCCGTAAAGTAAGTGCACGCCGAACTGACCGATCTGCGACACCACCGCATCGATAGCGGCTTGCTGCTCGGCATTGGCGGTGAGGGGCCTGTCACAGGTTTGCCAGCTCGCCGGCTCGCTCAGCTCGCAGGGTTTAGCGAGCTGGTTGTCGAGCAGCGCTTTGATAACTGGTTTGCTGAAGCCGCTTTGCGCCAATGCGGCGAGGGGTTGTGCGCCGGCGCGTAGGGCGGAGATCAATGCGGCCTGTTTCGGCGCACGATGTGGCGCGCCCTCAGGTAAGCCGCGGGCTCTGGCTGTGAGTGCGATGGCCGCCTCACCGACGCTACGCGGGTCTTTACCTCGACGTTCTCCCGGAGACAGACCCAAGGGCAGCACCTCGCCGATGGGATGGTGGTAGTAATCTGCCGCCCATGTCAGCAGTGCGAGCAGTTTTCTTGTAAATAGAGGCTGTTCATCCAATGCTGCTGTGACGGCTTTTAGCTTGGAATCCTTGATCGACGATTCGCCTGCTACCGATTCCACGATGGCAGTGACCGTTCGTCGCCCAAAAGGCACTTTGACTCGGGTGCCTGCAGTCACAGTGCCTTGCCAATGGGGGGGCGGAAGATAGTCGAACACCCTTCTCAGGGGGGACGGCACAGCGCAACGCCAGATCGACGGATCGGGGCGGTTATCTTCGGATTTCTGGCTCAAGATCGGCTCGGTGCGCTGCTCAACAGGCTCAGTGTACTAGAGCGCGTGGCTGGGTGTATTCCATGTTGCTATCGGAGCCCGCTCTGGTATGATCCGCGCTCTTTTTCATACGACAGGTGCTGAGGGAGCTTGGCATGAAACCAGACATTCACCCCGAATATCGGGACGTGCTTTTTTATGACACATCAGCTGATACTTACTTTGTAGTGGGCTCGACGGTGCAGACCAATGAGACAAAAGACTATGAGGGGCAAACTTATCCTTACATGACTCTGGATATCTCCAGTGCATCACATCCGTTTTACACCGGCAAACAGAAGGTGGCGCAAAGTGATGGGCGCGTAGCAAAGTTCAACAAGCGCTTCGGCGGTCGAAGTTTGAAGGGTTAAGTGACAGCAATGTTAAAGACGCCGGCATCAGCCGGCGTTTTTTTTGCCTCAGAAGATTTGTTCCAGATTACCGCCACTGCTCTGGTCGCCCGCTTCGGTATCCCACTCTGGAAGGTGCTCCTCCAAGAAGTACTCCATGATGCTGCCCTCTGGCTGGCCTCGAACCCGCAATCCGGAGTCGCGATCTACGCGCAGTCTGACGATCCCCGGCGGCATGGGCGCGTTGGGCCTAGCGGGGGGGAGCGCCTGTCGCATGTAATCGATCCAGATGGGCAAGGCCGCGGTGCCGCCAAACTCTCGCCGCCCCAGGGGCGCGTAATCATCAAAGCCCACCCAAGCGGTCGTAATCAAATCGCTGTTAAATCCTGAAAACCAGGCATCTCTGGGTCCGTTAGTAGTACCCGTTTTGCCCGCTATGTCAGCTCTCTCCAAGACTTTTGCACGCCGGCCGGTGCCGCGCTGAATGGCGTCATTGAGAAAGGAGGAAACGATATAAGCCACCCGTGGGTCCATGACGCGCTCGGCAACGCGCACCTCCGGGATCGAGGTGCCCAAAATATCCTCCATTCTGAGTTCTTCGTTAGCGTTGTCGGCAGGGGTGGTATTACCGCTGTAGAGCTGATTGCACTCAGCGCAAGCAACCTCTGGGTCAGCGGCGTAAATCACCTCACCCTTGGCGTTTTCAATTCTCTCGATCAGCCACGGTTCCACCTTGAATCCCTCGTTGGCCAGCAGCGCATAGCCGGTGGCGACCTCCAGCGGTGTGAACGTATGGGTGCCCAGGGCGAGCGTCAGGTTGGCCTGAATGCCCTCGGTATCAAAGCCCAAAGCCTCGACGTAGCGGATGAAGGATCTGACCCCCACCCGCTGCAAGACCCTGATCGAGACCAGATTGCGCGAGAAGGTGAGCGCTTCACGCAGTCGGGTCGGGCCATAAAACTTGCCGCTGTCATTCTCGGGGCGCCAGATTTCGGCCGCCGCCAGATTATCGAGGACTACGGGCGCGTCGTTAATGACGGTTGACGGAGTGATGCCGGCCTCCAGCGCGCTGGCATAGAGGAAGGGTTTGAAGTTAGAACCCGGCTGACGCTTTGCCTGGGTAGCCCGATTGAATTTCGACAGCTCGAATCCCATGCCGCCGACCAGTGCGCGAATAGCGCCGTGCTTGGGGTCCAAAGAAACCAGTGCAGACTGTGCCTTGGGTACCTGCGTCAGACGCCATATGCCTGATTCTTCCCGAATACGGATCAGGTCGCCGGGGGCGAGTAGCGCCGACAACGTCTTCTCGGGGGCGGCGGTTTGGTTGACGGATCGATAGCGACGCACTTTCTCGAGATCGCCTTCCCAGGAAAGCGACACCGATTCGCCCGATTTGGTCAGCACGGTTGCCTGCAACTCGCTGATATCGGTGACGATGCCGGGCGATAGTTTGGCGATGATAGGCATAGCCCGGAGCGCCTCCTGCCAGCGGGCCAGCGTTTCCTCGGCGGACTCATCTTCCCTCGGCGCCAGTCTGCGCTCAGGCCCGCGCCAACCATGCCGCCAGTCATAGGTTCTCAAGCCTGTCAGCAGGGCGTCTTGAGCAGCCTGCTGTAGATTTGCTCTGACGGTCGTGTACACCACGTAGCCATCGTTATAAGCGGCGTTACCGAAGCGCTCCACCATTTCCTGGCGGACCATCTCGGCAACATAATCGGCGTCGACTTCGACGACCTGCCCATAGAAAGATGCCGTGACCGGCGCGCGCTGGGCGATTAAACGCTCGCGGTCGCCGATCATGCCGAGACCGGCCATGCGCCCCAAAATCCAGTCTCGCCGCACCTTCCCCTTGTCAGGGTTGCTCAGGGGGTTATTGCGAGAGGGTGCCTTTGGCACGCCGGCGAGCATAGCGTGCTGCGCGAGATTCAGTTCGGAGAGCGGCTTGCCGTAATACGTCTCGGCCGCAGCCTCAAATCCATAGGCGCGATGCCCTAGAAAGACCCGATTCACGTAGAGCTCAAAGATTTCCTCTTTGGTCAGCCGCGCTTCAATTTCAAAGGCCAGCAGGATCTCCGTAAATTTTCTGAGAAAGGTCTGATCTAGTGTCAGAAAATAGTTGCGCGCCACCTGCATGGTCAGTGTGGATCCGCCACTGCCTTTTTTACCGGTCAGTAGCAGCTCGGATACCGCCCTCATCAAACTCAGTGGTTCGATGCCGCTGTGTTCAAAGAATCCGTCGTCCTCAGCAGCTAACAAGGCGTCGACGAAGCTCTGCGGTATGTCATCGAAACGCAGAGGTTTTCGTTTTTGTTCACCAAACTGCCCAATGAGCGCGCCATCGCTACTCAGCACCCGCATTGGCGTGCGCAAGGTAATGTTGCGCAACGCGCTCTCCTCCGGGAGGTTAGGACTCAAATAGAGATACAAGCCAGCCAGCCACCAGATTGCCGCACAAGCAAGCAAGGCGATATATCGCGTCAGTGTGAGAGCTGTCGACACTCTGTGTTCTCCGGCGTGATCCGTTCAGGCTGGGTTCACGGTACCTGTGAAGCGATCTGGGGCGATTCCAGATGCCTGAAGGGCCAAACATATCAGGGCTTTTGTAGAGATTTCACACAATTGGCGGCGTTAAGTGACCTTTTACCGACTTTGACGGGCTATAAAGCGGAGAGCCCATCGTAGTATTGACCTCTTGATAAAAGGGATCCCTCTTGGGGGTCACATCGACACACGCAAAGGAATGACAGGTGTTGAGGAGATTTGGCACGGCCAAAGGGTCACAGGTGCTTGGCATCGACATCAGTTCGACGACAGTCAAACTGCTGGAGCTCAGCCGGGAGGGCGACCGCTACCGAGTCGACAGCTATGCCGTAGCGCCGCTCCCTCCAGAGGCGGTTGTTGAGAAGAACGTCAATCAGGTCGAGACTGTCGGCACGCTCATCAATGATCTGGTGGTCCGGTCCAAGACACGGACAAAACAGGCGGTGGCTGCGGTTTCGGGTTCGGCCGTCATCATCAAGACGGTTGCTATGCCGGCCGGGTTATCTGAGGAGGATCTAGAAGCCCAGCTGACAATTGAGGCCGACCAGTACATTCCTTATCCGCTGGAAGAAGTTGCGCTCGATTTTGAAGAGCTAGGCCCCGTCTCGGGCCGAAATGATCAGGTCAATATCTTGCTCGCCGCCTGCCGCCAAGAAAACATTGAGTCGCGTGTCGATGCTCTGGAGGTTGCCGGTCTCACGCCCGCGATCATGGATTGTGAGGTGTTTGCGTTGGAACGAGCACTGGCGCTACTGCAGACGCAAATGCCTGTCAGCGAATCGCAGGCTATTGCTATGGTTGATATCGGCGCCAGCATGACCACGCTGTCAGTATTCGCGGATGGGGAGTCGGTTTACACCCGCGAACAGCTCTTTGGCGGCAAGCAGCTCACCGATGAAATCATGAATCGTTACGATCTCTCCTTTGAGGAAGCAGGCCGTGCAAAAAAGCAGGGCGGTTTACCGGAGGACTACGAACGTGAAGTACTGGAGCCCTTTCGCGAGGCGGTTGTTCAGCAGGTGAGCCGCTCGCTGCAGTTCTTTTTCTCCTCTAGCGAATACGCCCAGTTGGACGCCATTGTACTCTGCGGCGGTGTGGCGGTGATTGAAGGGCTATCGAATTTGATTGAGGAGCGGTTGAGTACACCGACAATCGTTGCCAACCCCTTTGCAGATATGTCGGTTGGGCCACGGGTCAACGCTCAGGCGCTTGCCAAAGATGCGCCCGCCATGATGGTGGCCTGCGGACTGGCCATGCGGAGCCTGCGCTAATGGCTAACATTAATTTGTTGCCGTGGCGTGAGGCCCGGCGCCAGGAACGCAAAACGCAGTTTCTGGTGGGTCTGGGTGCCACGGTAGTCGGCGCTGCTTTGGCAGTATTGCTATGGGATGTCATGGTCAATGCCCAGATCGATTATCAGCAATCTCGCAATCAACATCTGAGCACTCACATCGCGTTGCTGGATCAAGAGGTTGCAGAGATCAGGGATCTTCAGCGCAAGCGCAACCAATTAATTGAGCGCATGCGTGTCATTCAGGCGCTTCAGGGAAATCGCCCCGTGATTGTCCGGCTCCTCGATCAGCTGGTCAGAACAGTGCCCGACGGCGTGTTTTATACCTCGCTGAAGACCAAGGCCAATGTCGTATCCATCGAGGGTGTCGCTGAGTCTAATAATCGCGTCTCAAGCTTGATGCGGCGACTGGATGCGTCGGATTGGTTGGAGAGCCCCAACCTCGACGCCGTTCAGGCTGCGCCCGAGTACGGAGAGCAAGCGACGACCTTCAAACTGACCGTAAACCTCCAGCTCTCTGAAGCCGATCAGGAGTTGTCCTTGTGAATGTCGCTGAACACATCAAGGCGCTCAATGAGTTTGATCTGGCCGATCTGGATATGGAGAACATCGGCAGTTGGCCGGTGGCCTTGAAAGTGATTTTGCTGGGTCTACTTTTCACTTTGATAGTCATCGCAGGGTTTTACTTTCATATAGACGACCTCAATCAGCGACTCGTTGTCGTCGAGAAGGAGGAACAAAGGCTCAGAAAAGATTTTGAGCAGAAAGCGTTTGAGGCAGCGAATCTCGACGCCTATAAAGATCAATTAGTGGAGATGGAGGCGCGCTTTGGCGCTTTGGTAGCACAGCTCCCGTCTGAGACCGAAGTGCCCGGCTTGCTCGAGGACATTACCGATAAAGGCGAGCTCAACGGCCTTAGCATCAAGCGTATTGATTTGCTGGATGAGCAAGCCCAGACGTTTTATGTGGAGCTGCCGATCGCCATTGAGGCGGTGGGGTCCTACCACGACCTGGGAGCATTCATATCTGGCATGGCCGGATTGCCGCGCATTGTTACGCTGCATGACTTTGATATCACCATCGATACTGATGCGGCGCCCATGCTCGAAATGAGTATTCTGGCGAAGACATACCGCTATCGGGGGGATGATGATGGCGCTTGATATCACGAGGTCGGAACTGCGTTTGACAGGCGTTCTGACAATGGCCCTTGTGTTGGTCTCATGCGCTGACCACGGCTTTAGTGATCTTGATGCGTTTATGGCCGAGAAGCGTGCCCGGCCGGGCGGTGTTATCGAGCCAATTCCCACTTTCAAGGCCTATGAGGCTTTCGCTTACGCAGCGACAACGTTGCGTAGCCCTTTCGATCGGCCCGTCGATATTCGGCAGTTGGCGGCGTTATCTGCCAGGGCCGCTTTGCGCCCCGACAGTAATCGCCCTAAAGAGTATCTGGAGCGATTCACACTCGATTCGTTACAGATGGTAGGGTCGCTGGAAAGGAGCGGCCAAGATTGGACTTTGATCAAGGACCCCGACGGAGGGATTCACAGGGTTCAGGTGGGCAATTTCCTTGGCCGGGATCACGGCAAAATCGTCGAGATGGGAGACACGTTTGTCGCGGTAATTGAAATCGTCCCCGACGGAACCGAGGACGGCTGGGTGGAGAGACCCAGAACGATAGAGCTCTCAGGGATGTGAGCGAGGGAGATAGGGAATGAAGAGCACGAACGCCACGCATCGCATGCGCAAATTTTGGAGTGGAGCACTGTGCCTTGTTCTCGGACTGATTTGGACCGGGGTCGGTGCGGCGCAGTCAATGGTGATCGAGGACATTGCCTTCACGGCTCAACCCGGGGCTCAGCTGGAGGTGCGGTT
>Ga0181606_10000238_pt1 | contig 44170 bp, 35 predicted proteins | sample 041ome_10_FD_132994 | JGI IMG/M metagenome (GOLD analysis project Ga0181606, IMG submission 132994) | Coastal salt marsh microbial communities from the Groves Creek Marsh, Skidaway Island, Georgia - 041412US metaG (megahit assembly) | ecosystem: Environmental > Aquatic > Marine > Intertidal... | reverse complement strand
TATCTGGAATTTGTCTATCGGGCATTTGTCTATCGGGCCAGCTGATCTACTGCGGAGATCATTTCTGCCTAAAAAATAGGCAGGTTGCCCAATGTGCTGGCAGATTACGGGTTTTTTCCTGAAATTGAATGATGCACGCTGCCGTCGCCCTTGAACTGCCCCGCGTACGGCTGCATAACGCCCATAAATAAACAGTGTCACCACCGTATAGGGCTGCGTGGCGCGTCAAACCCCAAAAAGTGGTAAAGTGACGAATTATGAAAAAAATCGAAGCGATTATCAAGCCATTCAAATTGGATGAAGTAAAAGAAGCGCTGCATGAAGTTGGCATTCAAGGCATCACTGTACTCGAAGCCAAGGGATTTGGGCGTCAAAAGGGCCATACCGAGCTGTATCGTGGGGCCGAATATGTGGTCGATTTCCTGCCCAAGGTTAAAATCGAAGTTGTTATTGACGAATCAATGACAGAACGCGTAGTTGATGCCATCCAACAGGCCGCGCAGACCGGCCGTATTGGTGATGGCAAAATATTTATTTCAACCGTGGATGAAGCCATCCGCATCCGGACTGGTGAGCGCGGCACAGACGCCGTCTAGCCCCCGCTCAAGCATCTAATTTTTAACACTCTGCAACGACAATTAGTAAAAGGATACCTAGCATGTCTGACGCAAAACAAATCATGGATATGATTAAAGAAAATGACATCACTTATGTTGACCTGCGGTTTACTGACCCGCGCGGCAAGATGCAGCATGTAACCCAGCATATTGACACTATTGATGAAGAAGCTCTTGCTGAAGGCTTTATGTTTGATGGCTCATCAATTGCTGGCTGGAAGGCTATCAATGAATCAGACATGACGTTGATGCCTGATCTTTATCGTGCCTATGTTGACCCATTTTTTGCACACCCAACATTAGCGTTATTTTGTGATGTTGTTGAGCCATCAACAGGCGAGCCTTATTCACGCGACCCGCGGGGCACAGCCAAAGCCGCTCTGAACCACATGGCCGGTCTTGGCATTGCCGACACCGCCTATTTTGGTCCAGAAGCCGAATTCTTCATTTTTGACGATGTCAAAATCGACGTGTCAATGAACCGCGGCATGTATGCGTTGGACAGCATCGAAGGTCCATACAACAGCGCGCGCAAATATGAAGAAGGCAACCTTGCCCACCGTCCGGGCGTTAAAGGTGGTTATTTCCCAGTACCACCAATCGATTCAGGCCAAGACATCCGCTCAGAAATGGTATCTGTCATGGCCGATATGGGCGTGCCAGTCGAAAAGCATCACCACGAGGTGGCACCATCACAGCATGAACTTGGCATCAAATTCGGCACACTTTTGGAAACCTGCGATAACATGCAGCTCTACAAATATGTTGTGCATCAGGTCGCCCACGCCTATGGCGTAACCGCTACCTTTATGCCAAAGCCTATTTCTGGCGATAACGGATCTGGCATGCATGTGCACCAGTCATTGTGGACCAACGGCAAGCCATTATTTGCTGGCAACCAGTATGCTGACTTGTCAGAAAATGCGTTGTTTTACATTGGCGGCGTAATCAAGCACGCCAAATCACTGAACGCATTTACCAACCCATCAACCAATAGCTACAAGCGGTTGATCCCAGGATATGAAGCCCCAGTATTGCTGGCCTATTCATCACGCAACCGTTCTGCATCTTGCCGGATTCCGCATGTGAACTCACCAAATGGCAAGCGTGTTGAAGTGCGCTTCCCAGATGCCACAGCCAACCCATATTTGGCCTTCTCTGCCTTGTTGATGGCTGGCCTAGACGGCATCCAAAACAAGATTCACCCAGGCGATGCAATGGATAAGGATCTCTATGATTTGCCGCCAGAAGAGCTGAGCCAGATCCCAACCGTTTGTGGGTCACTGCGTGAAGCCCTTGATGCGCTTAACGAAGATCGTAGCTATCTGACACAAGGCAATGTGTTCACCGACGATCAGATTGACGCCTATATCGAGCTGAAAATGGAAGATGTGGTACGCCTCGACCATACCCCACATCCAGTTGAATTCGATATGTATTATTCATACTAAGCGCGATACCACAGGTTAATGAAAACCGGCTCTGGCAGTGGTCAGGGCCGGTTTTTTATTGCCATAAATCCACAATATGTTGTTGCTCCTATTGGCGATGCAGCATAGATGCGGTAGTAAATGAAATGCGTTGCTACCGGCAGGTGGTTTCACATCTATCACCAAAACAATCTGGCGGCACCGCCGTCTTAGGTAAAAAAGAGTGTTAAATGTCTGATTTGTTTGGCAATGCTGCATCAACTGATAATTATGACGCTGCCAATATCGAAGTATTGGAAGGGTTGGAACCGGTGCGGCACCGTCCCGGCATGTATATTGGTGGCACCGATGAACGCGCCTTGCATCATCTGGCAGCCGAGATTTTAGACAATGCCATGGATGAAGCCGTCGCCGGTCATGCCAATCGCATAGACTTTATTCTTGAATCGGCGACCACATTGACCATCAAAGATAACGGGCGCGGTATGCCGACCGGTCAACATCCAAAATTTCCCGGCAAATCAGCTGTTGAAGTGATTATGACAACGCTGCATGCTGGCGGTAAATTTTCAGGAAAAGCCTACGCAACATCAGGCGGACTGCATGGGGTTGGCGCCTCGGTTGTTAATGCCCTATCGAGCGCCCTGACAGTAGAGATTGCCCGCGATAAAATCCTCTATAAACAAGCCTTTTCTCGCGGTTTCCCGACCTCCGGGCTCGACCAAGTGGGCGCCGCACCAAACCGGCGCGGCACTGCGGTGACCTTTACCCCCGACACCGAAATTTTTGGTGAAGGCGCACATTTCAGACCTGCCACCCTATACCGAATGGCACGGTCTAAAGCCTATCTTTTTGCTGGCGTTGAAATTCGTTGGCGGTGTGATCCGGCATTACTGGCCGGCAATGACACCGTGCCGGCTGAAGCCAATTTGCATTTTCCCGGCGGGCTAGCCGATGCGTTAACTGACGCCACGCACAACAAGGGGCTGATGATTTCCACCCCGTTTGCCGAAGCCACCGCGTTGGATGGCCAAAAATTCGAATGGGCTATCACCTGTCTTGATGCCAATGAAGACGGATTTTTTAGCAGCTATTGCAACACTGTGCCCACACCGTCTGGCGGCACGCATGAAACCGGTTTTCGCCAAGCTATTGTGCGGGCGCTGCGGGCGTTTGGTGAATTGACCGGCAACAAAAAGGCCGCCGATATCAGCGCTGATGATGCGCTGGCGAGCAGCGCTGTTATGTTGTCGGTGTTTTTGCGTGATCCGCAATTTCAAGGCCAGACAAAGGACCGGCTGGTGTCAGCCGATGCCACCCGGCAGACCGAACAGGCGGTGCGTGACCGCTTTGACCAGTGGCTGGCTTCAGACACCGCCCGCGCCACTTACCTTCTGGAAACTGCGATTGAGCGCGCCGAAGAACGCAAACGCCGCAAAAAAGAAAAGGAAGTGGCGCGCAAATCAGCAACCCGCAGACTACGCCTTCCAGGAAAACTTGCCGATTGCACTTCAAGCGACAATGACATGACCGAATTGTTTCTGGTCGAGGGGGATTCGGCGGGAGGCTCGGCAAAACAGGCCCGCAACCGCAAAACCCAGGCGGTTTTGCCGCTGCGTGGTAAGATCCTGAACGTGGCAAGCGCCTCATCTGAAAAACTGACTGCAAATCAGGAATTGTCCGACCTGTCGTTGGCGCTTGGCGTCAAAAGCGGAAAGGATTTTAAGCTTGATGATTTGCGCTATGGTCGCATCATCATCATGACCGATGCCGATGTTGATGGCGCCCATATTGCGGCGCTGTTGATGACTTATTTTTACCGTGAAATGCCACAATTGGTCGAAGCTGGCCGGTTGTATCTTGCGCAGCCGCCATTATACCGACTGACACAAGGCGGCAAAACTGAATATGCGCTTGATGATGACCAGCGTGAAACTTTGCTTGCTGAAAAATTCGACAAACGCGGCAAGGTTGATATCAGCCGTTTTAAGGGTTTGGGGGAAATGCCGCCCGCCCAATTGAAAGAAACCACAATGAACCCAGACAGCCGCCGCCTATTGCGGGTCAATTTACCAATGCGCGATTCAATCGGCGCAGATTTGCGGCGCCACACTGACCAACTTGTGAATACATTGATGGGCAAAAAAGCAGAGTTACGGTTTGGATTTATCCGCGACCATGCCGAAGATGCGCTCGCCAACCTTGATGTATAACCGCTTATAAGGTGTTGTGATGTCTCCAAAATTTGCCGCAACACTGATTGGCGTTGGCCTCATCTTGCAGGCTTTGGTATTTTACGCCTTTGCCGCCGCACTCACCACGCAAAGCTTTCCGGGTGCTGGCGAGGAAGCCCACCATGTCGGCACCATCATGCGTGGCAGCCTTGCTGGCATGTCGCTGCTGGCTGGGTTAGTGGTGTTTTTGGTGCGCCGCGCCGACCCAAAAATTGTTAAGCGGGTATTATTTGGCTGCGCTATCGGGTTTGGGGTGATCGGCGTGATAATGCTAAAGACACTTCTTGGCAAAGCCGCTGTTGTTCCCTTGCCGGCGATTGCCATCTATGTTTTGGCCAGCATTTTTGCCGGCTATACGGCGTTCCGTAAATTTTAGGCGGTACTCCGAACAGCCATCATCAAATCCACGATTGCCGCGCTACAAGCTTCCGGTGCCTCAAGCGTTGATAAATGCCCGACATTATCAAGCAGGCGCAAATCTGCCTGCGGTGCCAAGGCGGCCATTTCCACGGATAAATCTGGCGGGGTTAGGCTGTCAGTCTTGCCGCACAACACCAATAGTGGGGCGCGAAAACTAGCGATTGTATCATGCTGCGCACGCCGCCCCAAAATGGCACGCTGTTGCTGGGCAAATACCGTCCGGCCAACATCAGCAGCCATCGCCAAAACACCGTCAACAAGGGCTGTGTTTGCGATAGCAGCGGGCGACAAAAATTTACCCAAAAGCTGGCGGGTAACACCGCGAAACCCATCTTGAGCTGCTAGGTTTATCGCCTGCAACCGATAGCTGCGCTGCGCATCGGTATCCTGCCTGCAATTGGTGCTTAGTAGAGCCATGCCGGCGACCCGTTCTGGCGCCAGTCGAGCCATTTCCAAGGCCACATAACCGCCCATAGATAGGCCAATTGGTACAATTTGCCCCCCTGCTTGCGCCAAGGCAGCTTTAGCCATCGCGGTAATACTGTCATGGCTTAGAGTGTCAGCCACCAGTGCATCGCCTCCCCAAGCGCGATCAGCCAAAGCGCGTCGCTGATGGGCGAACAACCAGTCCGTGCACAACAGACCCGGCACAAAAATCGGCGTTGCCTCAGACATGTTAGATTGCCCCAGATAGAATGAAATATTGACCTTGATAACTTTACTCTGTATCACCAGCAAGCACAGATGCCCAACCTATTTTGCTTTTGTCATTACGATGATGTCACTAGAAATCACAAAGGAACCTGTCCTTGAAATTTTCTGATCTCGGCCTTAGCGGCGAGCTAAGTCAGGCGGTTGCCGCCTTAGGGTATGAAAGCCCAACTCCAATTCAAGAAAAATCCATTCCTGTGGTTTTGATGGGGCGGGATATTTTGGGCTCAGCCCAAACCGGAACTGGTAAAACAGCGTCTTTTACCTTGCCAATGATCGACATTCTGGCGTCGGGCCGCGCCAAAGCGCGCCTGCCCCGATCTTTGATCCTGGCACCAACCCGCGAGCTTGCAGCACAAGTCGCTGATTCATTTGAAAAATTTTCAATTAACAACAAGTTATCAATGGCACTGTTGATTGGTGGAGTCAGTTTTGCTGATCAAAACGCCGCTCTTAGCAAGGGTGTTGATGTTTTAATTGCCACACCGGGCCGATTACTTGACCATTTTGAGCGCGGCAAAGTGCTTCTCAATGATGTCAAAGTGCTGGTGATTGACGAGGCTGACCGCATGCTTGATATGGGCTTTATTCCCGATGTCGAGAGAATTGTCAATTTGTTGCCCCGCATGCGTCAAACCCTATTCTTTTCAGCAACCTTGTCAGACGATATCCAGAAAATCGGTAGCAAGTTTGTGATGAACCCAAAAATCATTGAAGTGGCGCCGCCAGCATCAACCGCAGAAACCGTCGCGCAGCATTTGATTTGGACCGACACAAAATCAAAAAGACAAGTGTTGCGTGATTTGCTTGGTATTGAGCAGGTCAAAAATGCGGTTATTTTCTGCAACCGCAAGCGGGATATTTCAACACTCGTAAAATCACTCACAAATCATGGTTTTGCAGCAGTAGCGCTGCATGGTGATATGACCCAGTCAGCCCGCCTTGAGGCCTTGCAAAAATTTAAAGATGGCGATGTGCCCTTAATGATCGCCTCAGATGTTGCGGCGCGCGGCCTCGACATTGCTGGGTTAAGCCACGTTTTTAACTTTGATGTGCCGATGAGTGCCGAGGATTATGTCCATCGTATCGGCCGTACCGGGCGCGCTGGCAAATCCGGCCGTGCATTTACCATTGCGGCTGGTAAAGACGACATAAAATACATTGGTGCCATCGAAAAACTGACCAGCAAGCCCATTCCAACAATCAAAATTGATAAAAAGAATGGCCTTATAGGCAGCGCATCTACCGCCGTTGAAGACGATGCTAGCAGCAACGAAAACATAAAGACTGATGTAAAGCAGCACGTAGCAAAATCAGATGCCAGCAAGGCCAAGAGCCGCCGCACTAAACCAGCCGCGATCATAGCTGATGCAGACGCTAAACCTGATACCGTGCCGAAGGTGGCAGCCGAAAAAACCGATAAACGCCCGGCCCATACGAACCGTAACCGTGATGATGAATTGCCATCACCGCCCGATTGTCAGGGCCGCACTATGGAAGAAACCGGCCATATCCCAGCGTTTCTGACAAGATAATCCTAATCAGCACGCCTTTTAGACCAGCCTAATTTTTGCGCCTATATACTGTCTAGGCCAACATAAGGTTTAAGCAAGCGCCTTATCGATAACTTCGCTAAGATCATTTGATCTGGCACCATCTTGCACCCGCTTTAGCGCCGCACGCATCTGGCTTTGCCGGTCGGCGCTGTAATTACCAATACGGGTCATGGGCAACGCCATACGCGCTGCCAATTGCGGGTTACGCTTGTCGATATCAACAAGACACGCGGCTATAAAATTCAACCCACTGCCATCGGCGGCGTAAAACCCCGCCGGATTGCCAGTCATAAACGCGCCAAGCACAGCGCGTAATTTGTTCGGATTATTTGGGTCGAACGCCGGGTGCTGCATCAAATCTTGCAAGCGTTCAACGCTGCCGGAAACGCATGACATCGATTCAAATGAAAACCATTTTTCAAGAACCAACGGATTATCCTGCCAGCGGTCGTGAAAGGCCTGCAAAACCGCCTTGCGAACCGGTGAGGGCCGGTTATTCACCGCAGCCACAGCGCCTTGCGATAGGGTCATATTAACATGCAGCACCTGCTGCGCCACAACCGCATCTGCGTCTGGGTCAGCTGCCGCAACAGCGAGTGCCAAAAGCCGGTTTAACAAAGCACGTCCGCCGGATGTCTTAGCCATTTTTGCGGCTGTCCGTGGAGCCAGCGCGTCTGTGCAACGAGACTGCATTGCCTTGCCAAGTGCCGCCTCAAAAGCCAATCGTGCCTCAAACAGTTTTAGTGGGTCTGCCGGGGTGACCCGGCTTTCCAAGACCGACAGGGCCGGCAGGGTCAAAATCGCTGCCTTAAACTGGTCCAAACAGTTTGGATCATCCAAAATCGCTGAAAACGCCGCCGCAAGCGCCGCAATACTGGCATCATTTAATGCGGCGGACGGATCACTAGCAATCGCCAAAATTGCATCAGTAACTAAATTTTGGGCACTATCCCAGCGGTTAAATAAATCAGTATCAAACGCCATGATATGCCGCCGTTCGTCTGGCGTTAAATCGTCATCAAGCGTTACTGGTGCCGAAAAATTGCGCAAAACACTGGGCGTAAGCTGTGTCGCATCAGGCGCAAAAATCGCCTGATCCTGGGTGTCTTTATCCAGCAAAATAACATGTTCTACATGGGCCGGGCCATCTTCAGACAGCCGTGTTGGCACCAGCTTGCCATGCGCATCAAGAAAGCCGATGCGCAGCGGAATGGGCAGAGCGCTGCGCGGCGTTTTTGCGGCTGTATCAGGAATAGTTTGCGATAGCGATAACTCCATATGGTGGGCATCGGTGCCTGCCTTGCGCCGCATCGTCACCAGCGGCGTGCCGGCTTGTCTGTACCAGCCCTGAAACCGGCTAAGGTCAACCGCATTAGCATCGGCCAATGCCGCCAAGAAATCATCACAGGTGACAGCTGTGCCATCATGGCGTTCAAAATACAGATCAGTGCCGCGCCGGAACCCGTCCTTGCCAAGAAACCCGGCCAGCATGCGGATGACTTCGGCTCCCTTCTCATAAATGGTTGCCGTATAAAAATTGTTTATTTCTTTATAAGTTTCGGGCCGGATAGGATGTGCTGTTGGGCCGCGGTCCTCGGGAAACTGTGCCGCCCGCAATAGCGCCACATCATTGGCGCGCTGCACCCCAGCATCATGCATATCCGCAGAAAAGCTTTGATCGCGAAAAACCGTCAAACCTTCTTTTAAGGTCAATTGAAACCAGTCACGGCAGGTCACCCGATTACCGGTCCAATTGTGAAAATATTCATGCGCAACAATTGATTCGACGCGGTGCAAATCATCATCCGTGGCGGTTTGCGTGTCGGCCAAGACAAATTTGCTGTTGAATATATTGAGGCCCTTATTTTCCATTGCGCCCATATTAAAATGGCTCACCGCAACAATCTGGAAAAGGTCTAGATCATATTCCAGCCCATATTCCTGTTCATCCCAACGCATCGAGCGCACCAGCGAGTCCATCGCGTGCGCGGTCAGCCCGGCATTGCCCTTTTCGACATAGATCCTTAGGTCAACATTACGGCCTGACGCGGTGACATAGGGCTGCGAAACGCAATCAAGGTCACCAACCACAACGGCAAATAGGTAGCTTGGTTTTGGATGGGGATCGTGCCATGTCGCAAAGTGACGCCCGTCGCCCGCCACGCCACTTTCGATCAAATTGCCATTAGACAGAATTTGTGGAAAGGCAGTAGACGCCTCAATGCGCACGGTAAATATGCTCATGACATCGGGCCGGTCAGGATAAAACCCTATCCGCCGAAATCCTTCAGGTTCGCATTGCGTGCAATACATACCGCCTGACAGATACAGCCCTTCAAGCGCGGTATTACGTTCCGGCACACAGCGCGACTGCGTTTCAACCACAGCTGTATCGCCAAGACTGCCAATCGATAGCCCATCTTTACCATACCGCACATGATCTGGCATATCCACGCCAAGCGGCACATCAACGCCATCGACCCGCAGCCGGTCTAGCTGAATATCGTTACCATCGAGCCACAGCGCTGCATGATCAGCCGCATCCGGGTTACGGCGCAGATTGAGCGTGGTTGTGACGCGTGTATCATTATCATGAATATCTATATTAAGCTGAACCGACGTCACTAGAAAGGATGGCGGCAGATAGTCTTGACGGTGTTTCAGCATCACACTTAGCTGGCATCACGTGAGGTTGTGTAGGCTTCTTGGCAGTGCGGCAAACAATAAGGTTTGCCAGGCAAGACAACTTCACCACAAAAAACAAAGCCATTTTTCTTTGGGTCGCCGGTCGGCCAACAGCATTTGTTACGCGACCATACAAGCTGGCGCAATTCGAGGCGCAGCGGTAAATCACGTTCCACCATTACCGCAGCGGGCTCTGGCTTTGCCGCTTTGGGCTTACTGATTGGCGATGGCCGTTTCGGCAGACCCATGCGATGCGCCTTACCAGCAATAGAATTACGAGACACCCCAAGCGCCACGCCAATCTGCGAGATTGACAGCCCCTCATCCCACAATTTTTTTAATTCTGCTAACCGGTCATCGGTCCACACATTGCTAGTATCACTCATCTGATCCCTCATTTGCCGCAGCGCGGCGTCAAAAGCCGCATCACTACCGCTGTCTTTTGCAGTCTCTGCGCCCGTTATAGCGGTCCGGTGCTCTGAACTCAACAATCGAATGACATATTACCCCCTATAAGGCGCCGATAAATTTGCCAATTAACTCTATCTGATAGTCCAGCATATGCCGCCCATAATGCACCGGAAACCCAGCCGCCGCCGCTGCCTGCAGCCATTTTGTTTCGGCTGGAACCATAATTATGTCTGCGATAACAGTACCTTTGCTAACTTTATCAAGGGCCAGCGGTAAATCATCATCTGCATGCAATCCAAGGCTGGTACTGTTAATAATCATATCTGTATTGGCGCCATCGGTATCGGCAAGCGCCGCCGCGGACACATTTTCAAAACCACCCTCATGGCGCAACAAATCGACCAAAGCTTGCGCTTTTTCAAGATTCCTGTTGGCAATTGTTAAGCGCCCAACGCCAGCCTCGCACAACGCCGCAGCAATAGCGCGCGCAGCGCCACCAGCCCCCAAAATCAAAATATTTTTGCCAGTCACCTCAAATCCATTGCCGCGGCACCCTGCAACAAAGCCAGCCCCGTCAAAATTATCACCATGCACAGTGCCATCAGCATCAAACCGCACAGCGTTCACCGCGCCGGTCAACCGCGCCACAGTGCCTAACTCGTCACACAATTTAGCCATCGCCAATTTATGCGGAATAGTGACGGCCAAGCCGCCAAAATTAGCGGTGTTTTGTAACCCCCGCACAATTGTCTCAAGAACAGCTGGCGGCGCGTCAATCGGTATCATCACATGCCCACTGCCAGCAGCGGCAAAGCGTGGGTTAAACACCATTGGTGCCCGCACATGTGTCACCGGGTGCGCAATCACACCAAATACACGGCTTTTCCCATCAACCCACGGCATCGCACCGGTGGTTGTTTCAGCGTCGGATTTTGACATTAAAACCTCAGTTACAAAGAGACATTTTGATGACACAAAGACAGATCTAGGCGGCCAAAACGGATGGTAAGTTTATCGCAGCTTTCGATCAGATGCCAGTCCAGAGATCGCACGGCATATGATTGCGCGCGCCTTAGCAAAACAAAAATACCGAAAAATGGTCACAGCTCTGCCCCTATTCAGCCGCTTTTCACCCCTATCACAATTCATGACACCAGCGCTTGTTAATTCCTCACCCACTGTTTTGGCAAGTGCTGGTGCACCACCTTAAAACCGCCACTGACCAAAATTTGTTGCCACAAAGAGAGAATATGACCATGAAACGAAACTATGCCGTACCAGTGATTGCCAGCGTGCTCCTAGTATCAGGCGGGCTTATTGCCGGCCTTGCTAGCGCCGATATGGCCAGCGACCACAAAAGCAGATCTATGATGCACGCTAAAAAGCTCGACACCAATGACGATGGTGTCATCAGCCTTGATGAATTGACCGCGCGTCAAGACAAACGCTTTGCCAAGCTAGACAGCAATGGCAATGGCACGATTGACAAAATTGAATATAACGCTCGCCTCATCGCCATGTTCAACCGCATGGACCAAAATGGGGACGGTATGCTGAGTGAAGACGAAATGCCCGGGCATCACCGTGGGTCAAAACGCCATCACAATGGTGATGATCACCATCACTCCAAACACTATGATAACAGTTGAGGCGTTAGTGAACGCCGCAGCATGACCCGCGCTGGCAAGGTTTACCTCCCTAAACTTTAGCGTGTGGTTTTACTGGGACACTCCCCCCCCCACAAAAACCACGCCGGCGCGGGTCACTCTCTACGCGCCAGTCAGTCATCCTTTTGAAAATCAAGTGACGCCGAATTGATGCAATAGCGCAGCCCGGTCGGCTGCGGGCCATCTGGAAACACATGGCCAAGATGCGCACCACATTTGCCGCAATGCACCTCGGTACGACGCATGAAAAAGCTGCGATCATCGGTTTCTTCAATCGGCGCATTTTCCATGGGCGCATAGAAACTCGGCCAACCAGACCCTGACTCAAATTTTGTTTGTGAAGCGAACAACGCCGCCCCGCAACAAACACAATGGTAAACACCCTCATGGTGATTATCATATAACGCCCCAGAAAATGCCGGTTCCGTGCCATGTTGACGGGTCACACGAAACTGTTCTTCGGTTAGGCATTGCCGCCATTCATCATCAGTTTTGACTATTTTATCCATGATCTTGCCCCTGTTTTAATTTGCCTTGCGCGCGCAAGCTTTCGAAAATTTTCAATGGTGTTATGGGCATATCTATATGCCGCACACCAAGCGCGTGACATACCGCAGAAATCACCGCCTGCGGCGCACCAATAGCGCCAGCCTCGCCGGATCCCTTGATGCCCAAAATATTGTTTTTACACGGCGTATTATGCATATGGATATCAAAATTAGGAAAATCATCAGCTCGTGGCATCGCATAATCCATAAATGAACCGGACAAAATTTGCCCGTCATCATCATACACCACATGCTCGTGCAACGCTTGTCCAACCCCTTGCGCAATGCCGCCATGAATTTGACCGGCCAGCATCATGGGGTTAATCACAACGCCAAAATCATCTACAACGGTAAAGCGCTGAACAGTAACAGAACAGGTGGCTGGGTCGACTTCCACCTCGGCGATATGACACCCGTAGGGATAGGTTGGCCCCTTGGTTTGGTAACTATGCGAGGTATTTAATAGATGCTGCTGGCCGGTGCTGGCCAGCATCTCAACAACAGCCTCAAAATCAACCGAATGATTGGTGTTTTTGACCACGAAAAACCCATCGGTAAAAGCGACGTCATCGACAGACGCCTCTAACAACATAGCGGCATAAGGCAGTGCCTTTACCGCAATAAGCCCGGCCGCTTCGGCGGTCGCCGAACCCAAAATAGCGGTCATACGCGCGCCGCCCGTTGTGCCGCGCAAACCACGCGCCGAATCCCCCTGTAACACGATGATTTTATCAGCATCAACCGACAAGCGATCAGATAGAATTTGGGTTAATGTTGTCCGGTGTCCTTGGCCATTACACTGCTGTGCGGCATGCACAATAATCTGCCCATCTTGGTTAAATTCTATAGCAATGCCAGAATCTGTGCCATCGCCGCACTGTTCTAGATACATGCCATAACCAATGCCGCGAAGACGCCCGCTGGCGGCCGCATCTAGGCGCCGCCCCGCAAAGCCCGAAACATCTGCTTTTGCAAGGGCCACGTCAAATAAAGCTGGCATATCGCCAGAATCAATGGTGCCGCCGCTTGGCATTTCATAGGGCATTTGCGCCGCTGTTATCATATTGGTTTTGCGCACCGCAACGCGACTTTTGCCAAGTATGTCGGCGATATGATCCATCAACCGTTCCATCAGATAATTGGCTTCTGGCCGACCAGCGCCGCGATAGGCATCAACCGCCGGTGTGTTGGTCATCACACCAATCACCCGCAGGCTGGTTGCCGGGATATCGTAATTTGTGGTGAGCGTACGGCACCCGGACATGGTCGGAATATAGGTTGAAAAATTCGATAGCCACGCCCCCAAATTGGCATGGGCTGTTATTTTCAACGCATGGATACGGCCATTCTGGTCAATCATAGCGGTGGCTTGTGAGCGATTATCACGGCCATGAAGGTCTGACACAAATGCTTCTGAGCGGCTTTGTTGCCAGCGCACCAGCCTGCCAAGGCGCCGCGCCGCCCAGCTAATACATATTTGTTCTGGATGCAAAAAAATCTTAAAACCAAAGCTGCCACCAACATCAGGTGTACGCACCCGCACCTTTTCTAGCGGCAGCGACAGCGCCGCGGCAATCTGTTCTGCGACACCCACCGGCCCTTGCGTGCCGCACCAAATTTCAAGACCACCAGTATCATTGCCGGCTGCGTCTTTAACTGGCGCCGCCAGCATCGGGCGGGTTTCGATCGAATTGATCACCACCCGGCTATTGATCACGTCAATATCGACAGCCTGCAAACCCATCGCTTCGGCGTTTTCAAAAACCGCATTGGCGGCTTGGTGGTTGCCGGCATGCCAATCAAACGCAATATTATTTTTATAGCAGTCATACAGCTGCGGGGCGATATCACGCATTGCGTCATAAATATCAGTCACCGCCGGCAATGGCTCATACGACGCGGCGATTAGTTCTAACGCATCATCCGCCTGTGTTTGGGTATCGGCAACCACGGTCGCGACAATATCGCCGGCATAACGATTGATATCGCGTACCATAGCCGGTTTGGTGACCATGGGCATTTTACTGCCATCAAAATTTTCAATTTGCAATTGGCAATGGATATCACCGACATTATCAGCATCAAGATCAGCTTGGGTCGCAACCAGACGTACCCCGGACGCTGTGCGGGCGGCACTGCAATCAAGGCTTAGTAGCCGCGCATGGGCGTGAGGGGCGCGCAAAAAAGCCACCCGCAATCCGTCTGCCGGGGTGACATCATCTGTGTAACATCCAGCGCCAGTTACAAAGCGCCTGTCTTCAACACGCGCAACCGATTGACCGACAGCAAATTTCATCACAACTCTCCCAAACCACCCTAGTTGGCCACCTTATCAACTTTTCGGAAACAGTGTATAAGCGGCGTGAATACGCGTTGCTGTTGTGACCCAGCATAACAGGCCAAACCCCCATGCAAAATAGGCAAAATATGCCGGCCATAACGCCATCGCGCACAGCACCAAAATGGTTTCGGCGCCCTCGGTTAAGCCGCCAAGATAATAAAAGGTCTTTTTGCCTCTGATATCAGTTTCGAGATTATGTTTTGCAGCCAGAATAGCAAAGCCAAGAAAGCTGCTTGCCGTGCCCATAAAACTAACGCACAAAAAACAGGCGGCAATCGCAAAATCCGGCTCGGCAATCGCAAAGGCAAGCGGAGTCGCGCTGTAAAAGACAAAATCAACAACAAGGTCAAGATAACCGCCAAAATCAGTTTGCCCGGTGGCCCGCGCCACTGCCCCATCCAACCCATCGGCAACTCGGTTTAAAATGATAAACCACAAGGCAATGAATGGCAGTCCTATGGCGATGAAAAAAAACGCCAAAACACCCAAAAACAAACCCGCAATAGTGACCTGATTTGCACTGATCCCGCAAGATGCCATCCAGCCCCCAATCGGATCGACAGCAAGATCAATAAGTGGGCGAAGTCGCGCATCAAACATCTCTAGCTGTCCCCGGCTTTGGCCGGGGGCAAAGCCGCCAAAACTGTTTCTGCGCCAACAACACGCTGCCCGGCAACAACCTTTAATTTACTGTTAGCTGGCAAATAAATTTCGGTCACCCCGGCAATACGCGCGATGCCCATCGGGTTGCCCACCGCCAACTGTTTACCGTCTGCCAAGCGACACACAAGCTGGCGCGCTGTTTTGGTCGCCAGCTGCACCAGCAAAACGGGGTATCCGCTGTTAGTTTTGATTGTCAGTTCACGGCGCTCATTAAAATGGCGCGCGTCACGCCATGTATCTGGCTGGATTTTGCCGAGATCACCATCAATGCCTGGCCACCCGGCAAACATACCTGGCAAAAGGCAATTATCGACCAGATAGCCATCTGCCGGGCTGCAGAGCAGTTGCGCATCAGTGAGGCGGGTGCGAAGGGTTATACGTATAGCGTCATAGGGCAGTTGCGTGCCATCACTACCCGCAGAACAGCGCTCGATCTGCACGATACGCCCATCAACTGGCGCGACAACTGTGTTAGCTGGCGCTGCTATATGGCGGTTTGGCACCCGCAAAATATGGGCAAGCCACAGCAACACCCCAAGCAAAAAACATCCAATCGGCAACACCGCAAATGTCATAAAAATGGTTAATAGTCCAGCTACCGCCAGCACTGGCCAGCCATCATCAGCGATTTCAACATTTGTTAGACGGTTCATCATTACCACCATCGATTATGTGATAAAAAACACCCCAATCCTAAACCATCAGCAGCTTAAAAATATCAGTTTTCAGGAACGGTTTTTGGCAACGCAAAAATTTGGTTGGGGTAAATCAGGTCTGGGTTGCGAATATCACCGGTGTTTTTGCGCACAATATCAACATAGCGCACGCCTCTGCCATAGCTGCGATAGGCAATCCGCCATAGCGCATCCCCCTTATTGACAATCACCAGTTGCGACCCGTCCAAACCTTTTTGCAAATCTCGCGGGCGCACCGGTAAAATATAGCTCGCCACCGCCTGACCGCCATTATCAACCAACACAAATTCAAAAACATGCTGCCGGCGGTTTTCTTCAACTGTCCCGGTCACTTGCCAAGTGCCATCTGCCAACACCAACGCATCACCGAAATTTGTGCCGCTGTCACTTACCGTCACCCGCACCCCGCCACGCGAGTGACCGGAAACTGTTAGTAAGGCGTTATCCTGCCATATAAGACCACGCGGGGCGATTAGCGCTAGCACGGTTGTTGGCGCGGTGGTGTCTTCTTTGGTATCACCAGCATCGTCCGGCGACTGCAGCAATTTCGGAATTTCTGACTGATTTTCCGGTAAAAGCGCGACCAAAGGCTTGGTATTTTGATCCTCGTAGATTTCAACAGCAATGCTGAATTGCGCAATTATGGTGCTGCCATCTTCCAGTTCGGCGCCTACCGACAGCAAATGTTGGCCTGGCCCCAGCCGTTTTTCAAGAACCACTACCCATTCACCATTTTCGCTAGCTGTTGTTTTGCCTAAAAGGATTTCATCTTCAAACACAGTGATTGTGGCACCCGCTGGCCCAGTGCCAGCCAGCACCGCTGACCCATCTGGTTTGACACGTGCAACATCAATGCTGAGCCCGGCATCCGCGTCCGGCTGAACGGATAAATTAGACGATGCCTCAGATTGCGCTTGGTCGGCTAGCTGTATCTCAGCGTTGGGTGCGACCGCTTTTGGCGGTGACGGTATTGCCTCTATTGATTTGGTTTGTGGGGCAATTTCGGCGGTTTCGTCATCGGCAAAGAAAACGATTCCGAGCGCTAGCGCTACCAGTACCCCGCCAACACCAAAAAGTATGTATAGAATCAATCGCACCGTTCAGCTTCCAATTTTGCTGGTATTTAGTTGCTATAACCGTAATGGTAAAACAGACAGCGTACAATGACGACAACGTCAGATTTCTAAGAATACAGCATTTTAAGGAAAAATAATGAAAAAATTATGTGTATTTACCGGCGCAGCGACAGGCACAGACCCACGTTACGCCGATGCCGCACATCAGCTTGGCCAGATGCTGGCATCACGCGACCTTGGTCTTGTTTATGGCGGCGGCAAAACCGGGCTTATGGGTAAAATTGCCGATGCTGTGGTTGCTGCTGACGGCCATGCCACCGGCGTGATTCCAAAATTTCTGGATAATGTTGAAATCGGCCATCGCGGCCTGAGCGATCTCTATGTGATCGATACCATGCATGAACGCAAAAATATGATGTATGAAATTTCTGATGGTTTCATCATTATGCCCGGCGGCCTTGGCACGCTTGATGAAACCATGGAAATCATCACTTGGCGCCAGCTTGGCCTGCATCGCAAGCCCATCATTATTGTCAATTTATTCGGCTATTGGGATCATATGTTGCTGTTATTTCAAAACATTATCAATGAAGGCTTTATGCATCACGGGCATAGCGGCCATTTTGAACATGTCGATGACATGGACGGGCTTGCCGATTTGCTAGACAGCTATTTTCCGAGCACCGCACAGGTCCTGAGCAAATAGACAAACATCCCCGGCTAGGCACAGCCGCACCCAAAAACACACACAGGCAATGCACCCGGGCAATGCCGGCCAGCACTGCCGCGGGTATCAGCCCATCCAGATTAGCCAATAATCGCGTTAAGCGTCGGGCTTGGCCGCATGGTTTTGGTCACACGGTCGAGGTTTGGCTTATAATAGCCGCCAAGATCGCATGCAACGCCTTGCGTTGCGGCAAGCTCTGCCAAAATCTGCGCTTCATTGGCCCGCAGCGCCGCTGCCATTTCGGAAAACTCCTTGGCCATGTCGGCATCATCACTTTGCGCGCTCATAGCTTCTGCCCAATACAGCGCGAAGTAAAAATGGCTATCACGTGTATCAGTTTCCCCAATGCCGCGACGGGGCGACTTGTCATTCGTCAGAATATGCTGGGTAGCGACATCAACCGCTTGAGCCAAAATTTCAGCTTTCTTGTTCTTAGTCAATTCTGCTGCAAACATCAAGGATTCACCAAGCGCACAAAACTCACCAAGCGAGTCCCAGCGCAAATGTCCCTGTTCGATCAATTGTTGAACATGTTTAGGTGCAGAGCCGCCAGCACCGGTTTCAAACAACCCGCCGCCATTCATCAATTTCACCACCGACAACATCTTTGCCGAGGTACCAAGTTCAAGGATTGGAAACAAATCTGTCAGATAGTCACGTAGAACATTGCCGGTGATAGAAATACAGTCTTTGCCTGCGGTAATCGTTTCAAGGCTAAAGCGTGTGGCCTGACGCGGATCCATGATTTTAACCATGGCAGGGTCAATATTTTCTGCGGCCAGAATGGCCTCAACATAGCGGATAAGCTGTGCGTCATGGGCACGGCCCTTGTTCAGCCAAAACACCGCAGCAGCTCCAGTGGCTTTGTGCCGCGCCATACCCAAGCGCACCCAGTCTTCAATCGGTGCCCGTTTAGTCATCGCCATGCGCCAAATATCACCAGCGCCAACTTTATGTTCATGCAAAACTGCCCCGTTCGCGGTCAACACCCGCACTGTGCCAGCCTCGGCAAGTTCGAAGGTGGTAGGGTGCGAGCCGTATTCCTCGGCCTTTTGCGCCATCAAACCAACATTTGACACAGACCCACAGCTGGTTGGATCAAGCGCGCCATGTTCTTTGAAAAAGGCAATTGATTCATCATAGATCGGCGCATAGGAATTGTCTGGGATCACGCATTTGCAATCATGTTCTTTGCCATCAGCCCCCCACGCCCGCCCACCAGCGCGGATCAACGCAGGCATTGATGCATCAATAATCACATCAGACGATACATGAAAGTTGCTGATGCCACGGTCAGAATCCACCATGTAAAGGTCCGGCTGGTCAGCCAAAACCTGTGCCAAATCAGCTTCAAGGTGGGATTTTTGATCGTCTGGCAAGGTCGCAATACGCTGTTCAAGGTCACTCAAGCCAAGGTTCGGGTTGAACCCAATTTGCGCCAAAATATCTGCATTTTTGCTAATAAACCGATCCAAAAGAACCGAAACCACATGCCCAAAAATAACTGGGTCAGACACTTTCATCATGGTTGCTTTCAGATGTACTGAAAACAAAATATTTTTGGCTTTGGCATCCGCCATCTCAGCCGCGATAAATTCACGCAAAGCCTGCACGTTCATGCATGACGCATCGACTACGGTGCCAGCAGAAATATCCACACGGTCTTTTAACACCGTCTTTTGCCCCGCACCATTTTCAAACACAATCTGAAAATTACCAGCTTGGCTGTCATCTATGGTTGCTGACAATTCGTTCGACACAAAATCTTGCGCCGGCATAGAGACGACATGGGTGCCAGAATCCTTGTGCCAAACGCCCATCTTGTGCGGGTTATTCATGGCATAGTTTTTTACCGCACGGGCGGCGCGCCGGTCAGAATTGCCTTCGCGAAGGACCGGGTTCACCGCACTGCCCTTTACCGCATCATAACGATCACGGGCTGACTGTTCAGCCGCATCTTTAGGGGTATCAGGATAATCAGGAAGCGCATAGCCATGGCCCTGCAATTCGGCAATGGCCGCCTTTAATTGCGGCACTGACGCCGAAATATTTGGCAATTTGATAACATTGGCGCCGGCAGTTTTGACCAACCCGCCCAACGCAGCAAGATCATCCGATTGCCACTGCTGGTCTGTCAAAACGTCGGGGAACACCGCGAGGATACGGCCTGCCAGGGATATATCGCGCTTTTCAACATGAAGACCCGCCGCCGCTGAAAATCGCTTGATAATTGGCAGTAATGATGCACTCGCCAGTTCCGGCGCCTCGTCTACAATTGTGTAAATAATGTCAGCACCTTGTTTATCAGCCATTTTGTCCATCCATAAGTGAAACTAAAAAGTCAGTTTGTGAAACGCTATAAAGCGAATTCATGCCGTTATAAGGCCGCCGCAACAGCGCGCAGCGCAGCCTCTGCTTGATCAGCATTGGGACCACCTGCCTGCGCCATATCTGGCCGGCCGCCACCGCCGCCGCCGCCCAATGCCGCAGACCCAAGCTTTACAAGATCAACAGCATTTTTTGACGCCACCAAATCATCAGTAACAGCCACAACAACTGATGCTTTGCCAGCTTCGGTCGCAACAAGGCAAATCACCGCATTGTTCAGCGATGATTTAATTTCATCGGCCATCGATTTCAATTCACGGGCTGGGGTGTCTTCCATCAAACGGCCGACAAATGTAACGCCGTTAATTGTCTCACCGCCCGCCGCACTGCCGCCGGTTGCCAGCTTGCGGCGTAATTGTGAAATGTCACGCTCTGATTTTTTGCGCTCATCCAACAGCTGTGCCAACCGATCAGCAAGCTGGTCTGGGGTGATTTTCAACAAATCAGCTGCTTGCGTCAAAATCCGATCACGGGTGTCAATCCATTCCAATGCACCAGCCTGCGTTACCGCCTCAATACGCCGCACACCACCAGCCACCGCCGATTCAGATATAATTTTCAGCAAACTTATATCGCCGGTACGGGTCACATGGGTGCCACCACATAATTCAACCGACCATGCTTTATCACTGCCATTGCCGGCTGGCCCACCCATTTGGACAACGCGCACCTCATCACCATATTTTTCGCCAAACAACGCCAAAGCGCCGAGGTCAATAGCAGCATCCGGGGTCATAATACGTGTCGAGACATCAGAATTCATACGAATGCGCTCATTGACAATAGCCTGAACAGCCGCCACTTCTTCGGCGCTGACCGCTTTTGGATGCGAAAAGTCAAAGCGCAGCCGATCTGGCGACACCATAGACCCTTTTTGCGCAACATGATCGCCCAAAACATGCCGCAATGCCTCGTGCAGCAAATGTGTTGCTGAATGGTTAGAGCGCAACCGTAAGCGGCGTTCAGTGTCAATTTGCAGGCGTACAGCCATATCCGTTTTCAAAATACCGCTCTGCACAGCCAGATGATGCACAAACAACCCAGACGGGGTTTTTACGGTGTCTGTAACATTAGCGGTACCGCCGTCCCATTCAACGGTTCCGGTATCGCCAATTTGCCCGCCAGATTCGGCATAAAATGGTGTTTGATTGACCACCATGCGCGCCGTTGCACCAGATTTCACTTGATCGGTCTCGCCAGATTCGTCAATCAATGCAACAACAACGGCTTCGGCAGTGTTTGATGTATAGCCGAGAAACTCGGTGGCTTCGAGGCGTTGCCCAAGATCCAGCCAGATAGTTTCGGTTGCAGCATCGCCTGACCCACTCCACGCCCGCCGTGCTGCGGCTTTTTGCGCATTCATCGCCGCGGTAAAGCCGTCAAGATCAACCTGCCACCCGTAGCCCCGCATAAAATCTTGTGTTAAATCCAGCGGAAATCCAAATGTGTCATAAAGTTTGAACGCAGTGGCGCCATCCAAAGTGCCAGCCGACGCCTTGCCAGCAACCTCATCTTGCAAAATTCGCAAGCCCCGGCCCAATGTTTCCTTAAAACGGGTTTCTTCTAGCTTCAAGGTTTCGGTGATCAAAGGTTGGGCACGGCCTAGCTCGGCATATTGACCACCCATTTCAGACACCAAGGCCGGCACTAGCTTGAACATGGTTGGGTCTGCACACCCCATTTGGTGCAAATGCCGCATTGCCCGCCGCATAATGCGGCGCAACACATAGCCACGTCCCTCGTTTGACGGCAGCACCCCATCGGCAATCAAAAACGAGGCCGCGCGCAAGTGGTCAGCCACCACCCGGTGTGAAATATTATGCGGCCCATCTGCATCAGTGCCAGAAGCCTCAGCAGAGGCCATGATTAGACCGCGCATCAGGTCAATATCATAATTATCATGCTTGCCTTGCAAAACCGCCGCAATACGCTCTAGGCCCATTCCAGTGTCGATAGATGGTTTTGGCAGCGCCAAACGCTCAGACGCGGTTTGTTCATACTGCATAAACACCAGGTTCCAAATTTCGATAAACCGATCGCCATCCTCATCCGGTGACCCCGGGGGGCCTCCCGGAATATGGTCACCATGATCATAAAAAATTTCTGAACAGGGACCACATGGTCCAGTATCACCCATCGCCCAAAAATTGTCAGATGTGGCAATGCGAATGATGCGGTTGTCCCCGAGACCGGCTATCTTGCGCCACAGGCCAGCGGCCTCATCATCTTCGTGATAAACCGTTACCAACAATTTTTTGGCATCAAGGCCAAATTCTTTGGTGATAAGGCGCCACGCAAGGTCAATCGCATTTTCCTTGAAATAATCACCAAAGGAAAAATTTCCAAGCATTTCAAAAAATGTGTGATGGCGGGCGGTATAGCCAACATTTTCAAGGTCATTATGTTTGCCGCCAGCACGCACGCATTTTTGCGAGGTGGTAGCGCGCAGATAATCGCGGGTTTCGACGCCGGTAAACAGGTTTTTAAACTGCACCATACCGGAATTGGCAAACATCAAGGTCGGATCATTTTGCGGCACCAACGGGCTAGAGGCGACAACCTCATGACCATTATCAGCAAAATACTGTAAAAATGTAGATCGAATATCATTTACGCTCGACATTACCATCATCCTAAATTTAACAGCCAAACCCGGTACAAACAGCCGACTGGAAACGCCTGGCCTGCGATCCCTGCGCCGCGATTGCTGTATGACATATCAGAGGCTCATATGTAGCCGTGCAGACCCATTTTTGTCCAGATGAAGTTGTAACAAATCGGTGTGAAAAATTCTGCATAAAAAACCCCCGCCCTCGGCTTTTACAAGGGCGGGGGTATTAAAATGCACAATAACTTTAGTTTATTTCGCTGTCTGGCAGATCAGGCGAGTCCGGCACAATGGCTTCGGCGCTATCCGCAATCGAATTATCCAACATCTGATCACCGACCAGGCCAGCGTTTTGCCTGATCGCCGATTCAATTTCAGCGGCAAGTTCAGGGTTTTCACGCAAAAATGTTTTGGCATTTTCACGGCCCTGCCCGATACGTTGACCATTGTAGGAAATCCATGCCCCAGCCTTATCAACAATGCCAGCAGCAACGCCAAGGTCGATCAGCTCTCCCATCTTAGAAATGCCTTCACCATACATAATGTCAAATTCGATCGTGCGGAATGGCGCCGCCACCTTGTTTTTGACAACTTTCACCCGGGTTTGGTTGCCGACCACTTCATCACGGTCTTTGATGGCTCCAATCCGGCGAATATCAAGCCGCACAGACGCATAAAATTTTAGTGCATTACCACCTGTTGTGGTTTCAGGATTGCCAAACATCACGCCAATTTTCAAACGGATCTGGTTGATAAAAATCACCAAACAATTAGACCGCGCAATTGATGACGTCAATTTCCGTAAGGCTTGGCTCATCAAACGCGCATGAAGGCCCACATGATGATCGCCCATTTCGCCTTCAAGCTCAGCACGTGGCACCAGAGCGGCCACTGAATCAACAACCAACACATCAATAGCACCAGACCGCACCAAGGTGTCGGCAATTTCCAGCGCCTGTTCACCAGCATCCGGCTGCGAGATCAACAAATCATCAATATTGACACCAAGCTTGCGCGCATAGGACGGGTCCAGTGCATGCTCGGCATCAACAAAAGCACAGGTGCCACCGTCTTTTTGCGCTTCGGCAACGGCATGTAAGGCCAAGGTGGTTTTGCCAGAGGATTCCGGCCCATAAATTTCAATAATGCGGCCTTTTGGAAAGCCCCCAATACCAAGCCCGATATCCAAACCAAGCGAGCCGGTGGATATTGACTGAACATCAACAGCGGACTCACGCTGGCCCAATTTCATGACCGAGCCTTTGCCAAAAGCTTTTTCAATTTGCCCAATCGCCGCTTCAAGCGCTTTATTTTTATCGTCACTTTTCATTTTCATATCCACTACAACACCAGCCATTACATGCCTCCTTAGTTGCATATCACCGAGCCACTGTCCATGCGGAATCACTGCGGCCCCGATTTCCGTTCAGAAACGCATAATGTACCTGTTTTGTTCTTTTTGCAACCAAATTTTCACCTTTTGTTCTTTCTGGGTGTGTTTGAGAGCGCAAAACGGGTACCATACCCTGCAAATTATCACCTAAAACTAGAGAGTTATCTGGGTTTATCGCGCAGAATTAAATTTGGTTTGCGGTATTTGGGTTGACAGAATTTGGGATGGCGGGGCGGCGTGACGTTTTAACGGCGCAGCCTGTCCCGACATATCCGAAAGGTGGCACTGCAACTTCTGAGAGCTGGCCCGATTAGCGCGAGGATGGGCTATTCAGCTAGTCGTCGCGGTGCACGCGTTCCATGCGCTCATGGCGCTCTTGGGCATGCAGGCTCAGGGACGCAATTGGCCGCGCTTCGAGCCGCCGCAGGCTGATAGGCTCGTCTGTTTCAACGCAATAGCCATAGCTGCCGTCGTCAATACGTCGCAACGCCGATTCAATTTTTTGTAACAGCTTGCGCTCACGATCGCGGGTGCGCAAATCCAACGCCGCGTTGCTTTCGATCTGGGCACGATCCATCTGATCAGGCTGGTGCAGGTTTTCTTGCGATAGACCGGTAATCGTGTCACTCGCTTCGTCTAAAATTTCTGCCTTCCACGCTTCCAATTTCTTGCGGAAATACAGAAGCTGCATGGGATTCATGAAATCTTCTGTTTCGCTTGGCTGATAATCTTCAGGCAGCATGATGGAAGCAATATTCGTCGCGGCACCTTTGGCGGTACTTTGTGACTTTTTGGCCGGCTTTGGGGGCACAGCAACGCCGTGGTCCGCGGTTGCAGCAGCATCATCGAAAGATTTATCGGCTGTCTTTTTCATGTCATCACCATCACTTTGAAAGGCTGTAAGTATATAGCTTGGGCATGCTGTAAAGCGCGGGTTCAATTACACCGATTCAGAGCTTTTCGCAAGGCGTTTTTTCTGCGTCATAGCCAGACTGAAAATCACAAAACATTAAATTTAATTATTAATACGTTAATCACGCATATGTGATTTGCCCTTCGTATACCCACACCCTACGGTAAACCATACGAGGTGAAGCGTGTGTATTATTACCATCATTGAATTATTTTTTATGCGCCACTGATTTGACGAGAACTGCAACCATTTTATTTCTTTGCAAAGGTTTTTATCATGCACATTTTAATTATTGAAGATGACCCTTTTGTCGCCGACTTGCTTGGCATTACACTTGAAGAGGCCGGATATTTTAAAACAGCTGCGAATTCGATCGAAACTGCACTTTTTGAATTAAAACACAATCAAATTGATGCAGTCCTGCTTGACATAAATTTACCTGATGGTGACGGCACCGGGCTGGCCCGTTTAATCCGCAAAAACCATATGCCGGTGCCCATTTTAGTGGTGTCGGGCAATAGCAGCATTGATGACAAAATCACGGCTCTTGGCGCGGGTGCTGATGGGTACCTCACCAAGCCGTTTGACCGCTATGAGCTGATGGCAAATCTTGATGCTATTATCCGGCGAACGCACGGGCATAGTTCTGCCGCGGTGACCGTTGGCAATCTGGTTGTTGATCTTAGCCGAAACTACGCCAAAATTGACGAAACGCGCCTAGATCTAACAGCCAAGGAGTTCCGCATCATTGAATTTTTGGCGCTACGTAAGGGCGCAGTCCTTAGTAAAGATGCTTTTTTGAACCATCTATACGGGGGCATTGACGAACCTGAGCCGAAAATCATTGATGTCTTTATGTGCAAATTACGCCGCAAGCTGGCTGATGCCGGGGCACGCGGCGTGGTGATCGACACGGTATGGGGGCAAGGTTATATATTGCGTGAACTCCAAAACTATGATGTGCTGAGTGTTAGCGCCTAAATGGCCACCGCGCCTCGGGCGACATATCTAAAACACATCCTTATATGATGCAGTTGTTCAGCCCGCCCTGCGCGCTGGTCAGTTATCGTTTTGTTTCAGGCTTGCTCTGCGCCGGCAGCTACGGCACTGTGGGTACGGTTTGGGCGGCAGTGATTAAAACATGGCCGGTCATAATAACCGGCGATGCCGTTATATGCGTGAGTGAATGATGTTGTATTTCAGCCTTGGTGATTTTGTTGCCCATCCAGACCAGCCCGATTGGGGACCTGGCCAGGTGCAATCCATTGTCGGCATGAACGTGACGGTCAATTTTGAACATGCTGGGAAACAGATGATCAATTGCCAAATCATTGATTTGGTCAAAATTACCAGCTATAAGCGCGATCATTAAGCGGATGCACAGCCTAGTAAATGGGTCATGTCAACAATGGCGCCACCATCGCCGCTACCTGTTGTCACATGGCCAGCGCCATAATTTTGTGGCACACCGGGGCGATTATATAGGCAAGAATACGAAACACAGACGCCACATACCGGAGCAAACCTTTGCATTACCGTGAATTTTTCGCAAACCGCTTGAACCAATTGAAAAGCGAGAATCGGTACCGGACTTTTGTCGAGCTGGAACGTCACACCGGCAAGCACCCGCACGCCACTTGGAATGGGCCGGACGGCCCCACAGATGTGGTGATCTGGTGTTCCAACGATTATTTAGGCATGGGCCAGCACCCGGCGGTGATCGACGCCATTCAATCAGCCACCAGCAATTGTGGCACCGGGGCTGGTGGCACGCGCAATATTTCCGGCACCAGCGCCGCCATTGTTGCGCTGGAAGCGGCGCTCGCAGAGCTCCATCAAAAACAGCGTGCCTTGGTTTTGACCAGCGGCTATGTGGCAAATGAGGCCAGTATCAGCGCTTTGGCAGGACTGCTTGATGATGTGCTAATTTTATCTGACGAGATGAACCATGCCTCGATCATATCCGGCATACGCTATGCACGCTGTGACAAAGCTATTTTCCGGCACAATGATTGCGCCCATCTTGAAGCGCTGTTGAAAGCACAGCCGCTTGACCGGCCTAAAATCATTATTTTTGAATCTGTCTATTCAATGGATGGCGATACCAGCCCAATTGCCGAGATTGCGGCGTTGGCCAAAAAATATAACGCGCTCACCTATCTTGATGAGGTGCATGCTGTTGGTATGTATGGTGCGCAAGGTGGCGGAATTGCGCAAATGCGCGGTGTTGCTGATCAGATTGACGTCATACAAGGCACACTTGGCAAGGCCTTTGGCGTTGTTGGCGGCTATATTGCGGCCGATGATGTGATCTGCGACGCGGTCCGCAGCTTTGGTTCTGGTTTTATTTTCACCACCGCCCTACCACCAGCCCTCGCCCACGGTGCGTTAGCCTCGGTGCGGCACCTGCAATCAAGCGCTAGCGAACGCGCTGCCCAGCAACGCCAAGCCGCTACCCTAAAAAGCAAACTGCGCACCGCCGGCCTGCCCATTCTGGAAGGTGACACCCATATTGTACCGGTGATGGTTGACAACGCGGATACCTGTTCGCAAATTTGCCACATCCTGCTGCATGAGCGGCATATCTATATCCAGCCGATCAACTACCCTACGGTGCCAAAAGGCACCGAGCGGCTTCGCCTTACCCCCGGCCCGCTGCACAGCGATAGCATGATCGATGCGTTGGTAGATGGCTTGCAAATGGCGTTTCGCCGGGTCAGCGATGATGCCGCCCGGCAAATTGGTTAGTTATGTAGCGCCGCCGCGCCACAGGCTTGCTTACAAAATTACTAAAAACAACACGGGCTGGCTGGACGTTTGCCCGATCGCACCCTAAATAATAAGGGCAGCGCGGTCACTGCCCCAGACCATTGTGGTTCATTTTGTCGTTTTTTGCCGTGCATTATTTTTTAGTGAGGTTTTGTAATGCCCATAAATTCGATGCCAAGCGATCACCCACAATTTCCCGGGCGTGGAAAAACCGGATTGTTGTTAGTAAACCTTGGCACGCCTGATGGCACCGACACCCCATCAATGCGCCGCTACCTAAAGCAGTTTTTGTCGGATCGCCGGGTTATCGAAGTACCACGGCTGTTATGGTGGCTTATTCTCAACGGCATTATTCTGAATGTTCGGCCACGCAAATCCGGCGATGCCTATGCCCGTATCTGGCTAAAGGACGACCCGGATGGATCACCCCTGCGCCGCATTACCCGGTTGCAGGCAGCCCATGTTGCCGCGCGCTTCCAGCGTGATAATTTGATTGTCGACTATGCGATGCGTTATGGCCAGCCAGCGATCCAATCACAAATGCAGAAGCTGCAAGATGCTGGATGCAGCCAAATTGTGGTAATGCCGCTATATCCGCAATATGCCGCGTCAACCACAGCCACCGTCAATGATGAGGTTTTCAAATGGGCGCTGGATCTGCGCTGGCAGCCGGCAATCCGCACTGTGCCGCCATGGCATGATCACAAAAGCTATATCAACGCTCTGGCTAAATCAGTGACTGCCATGGTCAAAAAAACTGGCAAACCAGATGATCTGGTGATTTCCTTTCACGGCATCCCCAAAAGCTATTTTGTGGCCGGCGACCCTTATCATTGCCAATGTATGAAGACCGCACGGTTATTACGTGAAGCTTTGCAGTGGGATGAAAAGCATTTTCACGCGACATTCCAATCTCGATTTGGTTCGGAACCGTGGCTGCAGCCCTACACAGACAAAACCGTCGTCAAGCTTGCTGAAGCAGGCAGCAAACATGTTGCCATTATGGCACCTGGTTTTGTTGCGGACTGCCTTGAAACGCTCGATGAGCTGGATATCGAACTGCACGAAGAATTTTTGGAACATGGTGGCGAAACGTTTACCTATATTCCCTGTCTGAATGATAGTGCCGATGGCATGAAAGTCATTGAAGATGTTGCGATTGAAAATCTGCGTGGCTGGGTTGATATGGCATCGCCGCCCCCAGCCAGACAGTCAACTGCCAGAAAATCAACTGCCAAAAAACCAGCAAAAAAGCCTGGCAAAAAGCCGACCGAAAAGGCCTAAATTTTAGTCTCGAAATATAGTTTTAGCCCAGCCGCGTCCGACCCTAGCCATTGAACCGGTGCTGCGGTGCCCAAGCGCCTATTGTCACCCGTTTTTCATGCGCAACATCAATGCTGATGGTGGGTTGCGTGTTAGTGTCTTGAGACTGCGCCCAGCCCAAAGCCGACAAACAAGCTTGGTCAGAGACGGCATTTGGGAAATGCGCCGCATTTTGATATTTCCATGTGCCAGCCTCAACGCGGCCATAAACGGACCCGTCATGGTAATTGGCAAATGCAATCTGTGAAAAGCTGGCAAAGCACTGTTTTAGAAAGCTGTAGCTGGGTTGCCATTCGCCGTCCAAAACCTCGTTTGGACGGGTGGCCTTTGTATTGACCTGTTTGAAGCGGTCAATATTGCTGAGCGCACTTGGGTCCAAGATTGTCATATGGCCGTTATGCCCAAACGCAATTGTACGGGCGCGTTCACCAAGCGGCACATCATTATCTAAAAATTCAAAATACACGTCTTTGTCACTTATCCCCATCCATGAAAAGAACAGCTCGGGGATACCGGTAAAGGCTTCAATATTATGGTATAAAAGATCGTTCACCGCCTTGTAACGTGATGTTGTCAGGCCGCGCTGCCATGCCCGTTCGACGGTTTGCGCAGGCGGTGTAATGATGAAAAACAAAAACACCGTGGCGCCAAAACGGCTCAATAATTTACTTTGGTAATCACCATCATCGCCAACTTTGAAGCTATCAAATCGAAAACGATCGATAAGCAAATGTGGTAAATTGCGGCTACGCGCCTTAGCCGCCACATAGCTATCAAGTTTGCGGTCAATGATTTCAAGTTCATGCCCAGTCATCATAGCGGCATATTTGTAATCATCGCCCATGGTGTCATAATCGAGCAAATATTTCCGCCAATAGTCAGGGCTAATAAGCGCAAAATCTTCCCATTTCACATTGATTTTTTCGGCAAGGCGGCGTTGTTGTGGCCGTATGGTGCTTTTGCCTGATGCTGATGCACCTTTTGTGTTCATCACAATTGGATGCGGCTGCGCTGGTAAAAACCGATAACCTTCACTGGCAACAGCTGCATTAAACAACGGCCGAATAATGCGGCCAATTTCACGGCTGCCAAAGCCATTTAGCACCAAGCGCAAACTCAACTCTATAACAAGGTTTCGGTCAGCCACAAGCCGGCCATGTTGACCAATAATACCCCCCACAATGGTTATAAGGGCCGTCATATAGGCGCGGTCAGCGGTATCAGCCAATTGCCTTACACCAGCTTTCCACGCCGCCAGCGCGGTGATTTCCGGCAATTCTGGCGGTGCTAGATGTTCCGGCTTGGCGTTTAGCAGACCCAAAAACCGTCGCTTTGGACGCGGTTTGTTGCGGCCATAGATATCACGGTCAAGAATAGCGCTTATACCGGCTTCTGCGCGGTTACGCACTTCAGCAAATTCAGCGGAAATATCCTGCAGCTGTGGCAGCACATAATGCGCACAAATGCGCCCCACCATAGAGCGCAATGAAATGCCCAAATATTCATAACTTGGGCCATCTGGGACCGATAAATCCGCCGTTACCCTTATGAGCACTTCATGAACAATAAGCCGTTCAACAGTCAGCCCACATAGGGTTTCAGCAGAAAGGCCGCAGAAATCTGCAGCCTCTTTTGCTTGGTAGTAGTCTACCGTTCCATTTTCTGGCCGAAACAAGGTTATCAGCGGTAATAGATGCGGTGGTATTACAGAGGTTAATCCAGGGTTCCAGGCATGATACTGGCCTTCAGCACTGTTCATGAACTAAAACCAGCATCACGCCAGACTCCCTAGGCGGCAGACTTAAACTTGTCGCGGATAACTTTGAGTAATGGCAACAAGATCAGAATGATGGCTATAACCGTGATCGGCCCGGCAATAGGACGAGTGAAGAAGATAGAAAAATCACCGTCTGACAAAAGTAAAGACTGCCGCAATTTTGGCTCGGCAATGGGTCCCAGAACGATGGCCAAAACCGCAGGTGCCAGTGGATAGTCCAGAATGCGGAGCAAGAATGCAGCAACACCAACCAGAACCATCAGCCACACGTCAAACATATCCATATAAGCCGCATAGGTGCCAACCAGAGACAATACAAAGATCAGCGGCGCCAGAATGGTAAATGGCATGCGCAGCATCCACAGGAAAACCGGGATAAAGGCCAGATTAATTAGTACCGCCACCACATTTGAAATATAGAATGACCCAATAAGTGGCCATACAAAATCAGGCTGGTTGGTAAACAGCAAAGGCCCTGGCTGCAAACCCCAGATCACCATCCCAGCGAGCAAAACTGCGGTGGTCGGTGACCCCGGAATACCGAGGGTCATCATTGGCAACATTGCCCCGGTCGATGCCGAGTTATTCGCGGCCTCAGGAGCGGCCACACCATTGATCGCGCCTTTACCAAATTTTTTTGGATCTTTAGCCGTTAATTTTGTTATCCCGTAAGCCATCAGCGAGCCTGGTGTCGCACCAGCTGCAGGCAGGATGCCAACGAAAAAGCCCAGAGCAGAGCCGATCGCAGTTCCTCTCCAAGCCTGAGGAAATTCTTTAATTGCAGCCATAATGTTAGAAAAGCTGACGTCAACTTTACTCATATTTGTGCCATAGCGAGAAGTATTAATGGTCCACATCATTTCCCCGATGCCATAAACACCAATAGCTAAGACCAAGAACTGGATACCGTGACTAAACCCAATAATGTCGAAGAATATCAGACGCGGTTCACCAGACACGATGTCAAACCCGACCGTCGCCAGGACCAAACCGATACAGATCGAAAAGATAGTTTTGGGAATATCGTCACCGCCAAGGCCAATAAATGTTGCAAAAGCCAATAGCATAAGTGCAAAAATTTCTGGGTTGCCAAACGACAAGGCAACACCTGCCAGAAGCGGAGCAAATGCTGTGAAAAAGATATTCGATACTGTTGCCCCTATAAATGATGCCAGCGCAGCGATGACAAGTGCGACATGGGCCTTTCCAGAGAGTGCCAGCGGGCGGCCATCAAACGTCGTCGCAACTGCCGTTGAAGCCCCTGGTATCCCCAACGTAATCGAGGATATCGCCCCCCCATACATCGCTCCATAATAGATTGATGCCAAGAAAATCATCGGTGATGTCGCGCCACCGGTAAAGCTTTGAATCACAAATGTGAAAGGCAAAAGGATTGCCACACCATTTACCGAGCCAAGACCCGGCATCGCGCCAACAAACAAGCCAACAATCACACCAATGACCGCAAGCCCAAGATTGATCGGTTGCAGGGCAATTAAAATGCCATCAAACAGCGAACCTAGAATTTCCATGTTTCTCTCCGGATTAGAGCTTTTATTTTTGTGTTTTCACTATGTTTATAAGACAGCGCTAGACATTAGAGAAAAATGTCATAGAGCGGGATAAATAGCGGCTCAAGATACCCTTTTGGCAGCACGATACGCATCGCAATATCAAAGAAGAAAAAGCAGACGACAGACAGAGAAACTGGAACAATTATCGAAATTTTCCAACTGTGACGACCCAAAAACCTCATGTAATAAACCATAAATACGATGATAGCCCCATAAAAACCTATGATATGGATAAGCACAAGAAAGCCAAGCAAACCGCCGCCAACGACTAACAACATACGCTTACCATATGCGTCCAAATAAGGTTCATCAGAGTTGGATTGAGGTGACACACCTCTGTACCAATTCACCCCAATCCATACACAACTGATCAGCATGCCAAGGGACAGCCAGAATGGCCAGAATCCGCTTCCCGGGCCTTCGCCCTCAATCAAGCCAATATTCGCAAAACGTGGAATGTCAGGATTCCATGACGGGGGCTCCCCACTTTTCCACATCAGGTAAATCGAGAAGATTCCCAGAATAAAAGCTGTAACTATTTCCGCTCTACGCATTTTGATTAATCCTCTCGATTTATTTTTTTTTACTGGATAGCACCAGACGCCTTCAAAATAGCGCGATGGTTCTCGATTTCGCTTTTCCAATATGCTTTGAGATCGTCACCACTCAGGAAATCCCCCATCAAAGACTTGGCTTTTTTGTACTTCTGCCAATCCGCTGAGTTATAAACTTTTGTGAAAAGATCATTGTAATATTTCAAAGCGGCATCAGACATACCCGGTGCACCGACCACAGACCGCTGCATGAAATATGTGAAATTAGTCCCTTTTTCCTTCAGCGTTGGAACGTCAGGGAACATCGGCAAACGATCATGTGTGAAAGCAACCAACGCTAAAACATCGCCTGACTCATAGAAACCAAGGGCTTCTGAAGGATTGTTTACAGATGAACGGATTTGCTTACCAGCAAGATCCTTGGCAACAGCCCCGCCGCCCTTGTATGGGATGTATTTGATGCTCAGGCCAAAATTGTTGTTCAAGAAGTCTGTAATGATGTTGTCCTCGGAATTCTTACCGGTGCCACCCATGACCCAGTTAGACCCTTCAGCTTTCGCCTTTTCCAAGAACTGTTCAAAAGTGGTGATACCCTCATCCTTGTGAACCCAGAGAAGGAAAGTATCTTCTGCCATCCGGCCAACAGGCGCAAATGTCATTGGGTCTACCTTGATACCAGGCTGACGCAGTGGTGTCGTGTAGAATGAGTTCAATGTCACCATGATAGTGTGATCAGGATCTGCTGCAGATTTTGCTGCTATCAGCGCCTCAGCACCTGATCCGCCGGATTTGTTTGTTGGCACGAGAGGACGCTTTGCAAAGTCTTCCTTTTCAACAATTGACTGCATCAGACGCGCCATTTTATCGGCGCCACCACCTTTACCAGCCATGATAATGAAATCAATTGGCTTGGTTGGCTCCCAACCATGGCCATCGGCATGTGCCACACTAACCATTGTTGTCGCGGCCATCGCAACCCCAATGCCAGCAAAGACAAGTTTTTTGATCGAATTCATATTTTCCTCCTATGCGATATAAAAAAAGATCGCTGTTACAATTGAGGAAGATTATAAGATGGGCTAGCAAATAATTGAAAAGCTAAAAATTGTAAAAATTTTCAAATTTTCAATTTTACCCTCCACCTGATAATCGCCTCCTTTAATGCGCCATTCTTCTAACACGATGGCTTTAAATCTCTTTGATAAGCACTTTCTAATTAACTAGAATGACAGGCATATCGGCATGGTCCACAACATATTGCGTCACACCACCAAAAACCCGTTCATAATTTTGATTGTCGCCATAAGCGCCCATAATCACCAGCTCTGCACCAAGCGCTTTTGATTCGGCTAACAGCGCTTTGGCAGCGTTTGACTTTGTGTCGATCACTTTAACCGCGGCGCGCACCTCATGCGCTTCAAGATAGTTCTGAACCTCTTCCGGCGAGACCGTCATTGGCTTTGAACTTGCCGTCAAAATTGTCACGGTTTCGGCGGCACGTACCAACCACAGGCACATCGCAACAGCGCGCGAAGCCTCTAATGATCCATCCCACGCAATGGTAATGTTTTTGCCCAAAACCTCTGGTAGGGCGCCGCTTGGTTCCGGGCACATCATCACCGGGCGGCCGGTGTGAAACAACGCTGATTTCAGGGTGTTGGCGCCAAGATTCCGGTCAATATCCGGTTTCGCAACGGCCACAAGATCGGCCAAGCGGCCATGATGCTTAATCACATCAATCTGTCGGCCGGCCTCTTCTGAAAAGCTTGCAGAAACTTCATTACCAGTTGGCGTATCAGACATTTTTACGTTGTGATGCTTGGCAAGATCCAGCACTTCTTGGCGCAGACCGGCCTCTTCTTCATCAAACACCCGCACCGCATTCGAGAGCAGCTGTTCGCGCAACGCGGCAGGAATAGGCACCCCAAAGGGCAGTAAATTTTCCGGGCGGGCCCGACAATGCGTCACATCAAGATGTGCATCAAACCCTCTCGCCAAAGCAACAGCATGTGCAAACACATTGTCACCCTTGCCGTCACCACGAACAGGCACCAGAATTTTACGCATCATTGTCAAACCCTCCCCAAAGATGAGATTTTAGAACAAGCCTTCAATCAGCCCGTCTTCATTAATGCAGATTAACTCAGCAGATGGAACCCGTGGCAGGCCTGGCATAGTCATAATTTCACCGCATATCACGACAACAAAACCGGCACCGGCAGACAACCGCACTTCACGCACTGGTAAAGAATGACCAACTGGTGCACCACGCCGGTTCGGGTCAGTGGTAAAGCTGTATTGAGTCTTCGCCATACACACAGGAAGATTGCCATAGCCCTGCTCTTCCCAGGTTTTGAGCTGCTCGCGGATCTTTGAATCGGCGACAACTTCATCAGCCCGGTAAATACGCTTGGCGATGGTTTCGATTTTTTCCATCAACGGCATATCATCTGGATATAATGGCGCATATTGTGACGGGTTACCGTCAATTATTTCGACAACTTTATTGGCCAAATCAACGGCCCCATCGCCACCATTCGCCCAATGCGTTGACAAAATAGCCTCACTACCTTGGGTTGCCACAAAATCCTTCAGCGCTTGGATCTCGGCATCAGTATCAGTCACAAAATGGTTGATCGCGACCACGGCCGGCACGCCAAATTGTTTAATGTTCTCAATATGGCGTCCCAAATTCGGACAGCCTTTAAGCACCGCATCAACATTTTCTGCGCCAAGATCTGCTTTAGCAACGCCGCCATTCATTTTCATGGCGCGCACAGTGGCTACAATCACCACCGCATCAGGCCGCAAATTAGCTTTACGGCATTTGATATTGAGGAATTTTTCGGCCCCAAGGTCGGCCCCAAAGCCAGCTTCGGTCACAACATAATCAGCAAGTTTCAATGCCGTTGTTGTGGCCACAACAGAATTACATCCATGCGCGATGTTCGCAAACGGGCCACCATGCACAAAGGCTGGGTTATTTTCGAGAGTCTGCACCAGATTTGGCTGCATGGCCTGTTGCAACAACACAGTCATCGCGCCATCGGCCTTAATGTCGCGGCAATAGACTGGCGAGCGGTCACGGCGGTAGGCCACAATAATGTCACCAAGACGCCGCTCCAGATCGTTAATATCTGTTGCCAAACACAAAATCGCCATCACTTCAGATGCAACGGTGATATCAAAGCCAGCTTCACGCGGGAAACCATTAGCAACACCGCCAAGGTTACACACGATGCTGCGCAATGCCCGGTCATTCATATCAAGCACCCGGCGGAACGCCACACGGCGGATATCGATGTCCAATTCATTGCCCCAATAGATATGGTTATCAAGCATCGCCGCCAACAAATTATGCGCCGATGTGATCGCATGAAAATCGCCAGTAAAATGCAAATTCATATCTTCCATAGGCACAACCTGCGCATAGCCGCCACCAGCAGCTCCGCCTTTCATACCAAAACACGGACCAAGTGAGGCCTCGCGGATACAAATAGCTGCCTTCTTACCGATTTTATTCAACCCATCACCAAGGCCAACGGTGGTTGTAGTTTTACCTTCACCAGCCGGTGTTGGGTTAATCGCGGTGACCAAAATCAAGTGGCCATCCTTGTTGCCTTCAACGCTTTTGATAAAGTTTTCCGACACTTTTGCCTTGTCATGACCAAACGGCAAAAGATGTTCAGTTGGCACGCCAATCTTGGCACCAATTTCCTGGATAGGAAGTTTGTGTGCTTCCCGCGCGATTTCGATATCTGTTTTATAGCTCACGATTATTGCCCCAATTTCATTCCAGCAGAGATACCTGCAGTTGCCGCCCACTCGCTTGCGGACACTTTACCTTCATCAGCACGCACCCGTTTGATCAGGATACGCCCCCCATTTGCCTGCACAGTTACGCCCTCGTCTGTCACCGAGACCACCTCACCTGCTGTCCCGTCACCTTCGAGCCGCACACTGTCATAAATTTTTACTTCTTTGCCACCAGCAAGGGTCCACGCCCCCGGCGCCGGATTGGCCGCCCGAATTATATTATAGACGTCGGCAACCGGTTTTGCCCAATCAAGCTCGGCCTCTTTTTTGCCGAACCACCCTTCATAGGTGCCGTCTTCAAGACGTTGATCATGCTTGATAATTACCCCGGCTTTCACCAGATCAAGACCTTCAAGCATGGCGTCCACACCCATGGGAAACAGCTTTTTGAAGTAAACGTCACCAAGCGTTTCATCTGGTCCGATATCGCAGGTTTTTTGCAACATGATTGGGCCTTCATCAAGCCCGTCATCCGGCCAAAAAATACTCAGCCCGGTACGGCTCTTGCCCATGGCAATCGGCCAGTTGATTGATGACGGGCCACGATGCAGCGGACACAGTGACGGATGATATTGGAACGTGCCATATTTTGGCGCATCGCGCACCGCTTCTGGCACAAACAGCAACACATAAGCCATCATGCAAACATCAGCGTTAAATGACTGCATCAATTCTAACGCTTCTGGTGTTTTCCATGATGCTGGCTGATGCACTGGCAAGCCCTGTTCACGGGCATAAACTGCCAATACATCATCTGGCTTACCCTCTTTGGTGGGCGCACAGCACACCGCAACAACATCTTCACCGCGCGCCAAAAGCTTTTCTAAAACAGCCTGACCGAATGCTTGTTGGCCATGTAAAACGATACGCATTTATTTCCCCTAACTCAAAAATGCAGCGGCACAAGGCCAGCAGCACCCGTTTACTCAGCGGCCACCTTCACGTCACCAACCGCACCCGATGCAATGATTTCAGACATTTGATCTGCCGAATAACCAAGCACCTCAGCCAAAATTTCTGCGGTGTGTTCGCCTAGCAACGGTGACCGTGTCACCTCAGCCGGGCTCGCAGATAATTTGATTGGACACCCAACCGAAATATATTCACCGCGCTCTGGATGGTCGACCTTTACCAATGTACCGGTTGCGTATAGGCCTTCATCCTCGGCAATTTCTTTCATCGAGAGGATCGGGCCGACCGGAATATCAAGCGGATTACAGACATCCATGACCTCAAATTTGGTCTTAGTCATCGTCCATTGCTCAATACGCTCAAAAATTTCATTCAATTTATCAAGGCGCTCTGGCGGCTTTGCATAGCCTTCCTTGGTTTTCCATTCAGGCTCGCCAATCACATCACAGACTTTATCCCAAATGGCCGCCTGAATAATGAAATAAGTGTAGGCATTCGGATCCTGCTCATAGCCCTTGCAGCGCAAAATCCGGCCCGGCTGACCGCCGCCTGAATCATTACCAGCACGCGGTGTCGCATCACCAAATGGGATGCCTTCACCAAATTGTGAATATTCTGCAAGCGGACCCGCTGCCAAACGCTGTTGGTCCCGCAGCTTCACCCGTGCCAAGTTCAAAACTGAATCCTGCATGGCCGCGCTAACCTTTTGACCAACGCCGGTTTTTTCGCGCTGGAACAAAGCTGTGACAATACCAAGACAAAGGTGCAAACCGGTGCCAGAATCGCCGATTTGCGCGCCGGTCACAAGTGGTGGACCATCACGAAAACCGGTTGTTGAGGCTGAACCGCCAGCGCATTGCGCGACATTCTCATAGACCTTGCAATCTTGATATTTACCCGGCCCAAACCCCTTGATAGACGCCATGATGATGCGCGGGTTGATTTCTTGGATACGCTCCCAGGTAAAGCCCATACGATCGAGCGCGCCTGGCGCAAAGTTTTCCACCAAAACATCGCAAGTTTCAATCAGACGGGTTAAAACGGCTTTACCTGTCTCATTTTTTGAATTCAGCTCAATCGACCGTTTGTTGTGGTTCAGCATAGTAAAATACAAGCTGTCAGCACCTGGTACATCAACAAGCTGTTTACGAGTTGCATCGCCAACCCCGGGCCGTTCAACCTTGATCACATCTGCGCCAAACCAAGCGAGCAGCTGTGTACAGGTCGGACCTGATTGCACATGCGTAAAATCAAGAACTTTAATACCTTCAAGAGCTTTCATTTCATCATCCTATTGCTTGGCAGAGTACCCTAATTTTCTTACTTCTTTGACACGACGCTTTGCGGATTGAGGTTGCCAATCCGGCCACTTTCAGTTCCCGCATTTTCGTCAATGATGGCATTGACCAAGGTTGGCTTGCCACAATCCATCGCCGCATTCACAGCTTGTGTCAGCTCATCAGCTGATGTCACATACGCGCCAACACCGCCAAAGGCCTCCATCATCATGTCATAGCGTGCGTCTTTGACAAATACCGTTGGTGCCACATCGACGCCGCCTGTTGGGTTTACGTCAGTACCGCGATAGATGCCGTTGTTATTAAAGACAACGATACATACCGGCAGATTGTAGCGGCAGATGGTTTCGATTTCCATGCCGGAAAACCCAAAGGCGCTATCGCCCTCAACCGCAAGCACCCGCTCACCGGTCTCAACAGCCGCGGCGATAGCTGCCCCCATGCCAATACCCATAATCCCCCAGGTACCGACATCAAGACGTTTGCGTGGCTTGTAGACATCGATGATGCTGCGGGCAAAATCGAGCGTATTCGCGCCCTCATTGACCAAAATGGCGTCAGGACGTTCTTTCACAATTGTCCGCAATGCCCCAAGCGCACTATGGAAATCCATCGGCACCTGATTATTCATCAGCTTTGATGCCATTTTTGACAAATTCACATCTTTGCGCTCTTGAATGGCGTCAATCCAATCGGCTGGCGGTGTTGCCCATTTATCGCCCATGGCGCGTGACATTTCTGACAAGCTAGAGCCGATATCACCAACCACTGGCGCGGCAATCCATACATTGCTGTCCATCTCGCGCGGCTCGATATCGACCTGAATGAATTTTTTGGCGCCCGGGGTGCCCCAGGTCTTTCCTTTGCCATGCGACAGCAACCAATTCAAACGGGCGCCGATCAACATCACCACATCAGCCTCTTTCAGCACCAGCGAACGCGCCGCACCGGCAGATTGCGGATGATCATCAGGCAACAGGCCTTTGGCCATGCTCATTGGCAGATATGGCACCCCAGATTTTTCAACGAATTCTTTGATGGTGTCGTCAACCTGCGCATAAGCCGCGCCCTTACCCAAAATAATCAATGGCTTTTTGGCCGCTTTTAAAACATCAAGCGCACGCGCGACTGATTCTGGCGCTGGCAACTGCCGCGGCGCCGCATCAACCACTTTTACCAGCGACGCTGCGCCGGCATCCGCGCCCATTGTTTGCGCAAACAGCTTGGCCGGCAAGTCAAGGTAAACACCACCAGGGCGGCCCGATACCGCGGCCCGAATAGCCCGCGCCACCGCAATCCCGATATCTTCGGCATGCAATACCCGGAACGCCGCCTTACATAGCGGCTTGGCAATCGCCAGCTGGTCCATTTCTTCATAATCGCCCTGCTGGAGGTCGACGATTTCACGCTCTGATGAGCCACTAATCAAAATCATTGGAAAACAGTTTGTTGTGGCATTCGCCAGCGCTGTCAGGCCGTTCAAAAAGCCCGGCGCCGATACTGTCAAACATACGCCCGGCTTCTTGGTCAGATAACCTGCGATTGACGCGGCGTTACCAGCGTGCTGTTCATGACGGAACGAAATAACCCGCATGCCTTCAGCCTGCGCGATGCGACCAAGGTCAGTGATCGGAATGCCCGGGACGCCATAAATCGTATTTATATCATTCAGTTTCAAAGCATCAATGACAAGATGGAACCCGTCTGTCAACGCTTGCGATTCACCGTCATTATTGCCATGCACATCACTCGTCGATGACATTCTACTTCTCCTTAATATTGATTTTTCTTGCCGCGGCCTTCATGGCGCGCTGCTTTGATTGGTCCAAATTAGTAAGGCGCGTCCAGCGCGCTTCAATGTGATCATGCAGACGCATGGTGTGCTCGCGCACCAGACGCGATGCCAATTCAGCATCCCGCGCTTCAAGTGCCTCAATAATTTCCATATGATCAGCGACCGAACGCGAGGCCCGGTTATTCTCTCCCATCGCCCGCCGCCTGACAGCATGCATATGCGTCAACAAGCCGTCAGCTGTCGATTTCAGCATTTCGCTTCCGGACAGCTCCAGAATCATCTGGTGAAATTTGATGTTTGCGTCGGAATATTCGGCAATCTCGGCTTTGGTCGCCGAAACGCTGTTGCGCATTGCAAATTTGCGCAGCGCCTGCAAATCAGCATCACTAGCAACCGCGGTCGCGATATGCGCCGCCATGCTCTCAAGCGCTGCCCAAGTCACCACCATATCAAGAATTTCAGCTAGAGATTTACGGTGAATAAACACCCCTTTGCGTGGCACAATCTCAACCAGCCCGTCTTGCGCCAAGCGGGCAAGCGCCTCGCGGATTGGCGTACGGGAAATGCCTAGCTGCTCGGCAAGCTGGCGCTCATCGAGGCGCATATCCTCTTCAGCATCATAAATATCGACATCTAAAATGGTTTCGCGCAGCACTTCATAAATATGGTCTTTTAGGGTGAAATTGATGGCAACTGGCTTCAATCTAACATCCAGCGACATGTCTACCCTCCTCCCTAACGGTAAAAACCAAAATTTTTGACCGAGAAATCGGCCTTCGTATCTGGTATACAATACACCCGATACAAGGTCCGTCAACCCAAATCAGCCAAAATACAGCGAATAATTGTTGCTTATTTTGGCATCTGGTATACCATATAACAGTAATGAATTGAAATGCCAGATGAATTTTAACTGTATGAAACCAATGTCTTGACGAAATTTTGTAGCGTGTATGCCAACCCGAATCATGGTTATTTTTTGCACATAATTAAGCAGCTTCCGTGGCGCAGACCGGCTTGCAGCATGATCCAAAACAGCCCCGAGATAGGGATGGCATGACCCGTAAATCTATGCCAAAACACATAGCCCAAAGCTTTACTAGCAGGGCACCGATTTTGCTGGAGGCTGGGCGGCGGCGCATAGGCGTCACCGGAGAGCCTGAACATTAGACGAGAGAGAGGAAGCGAACCCCAATGAATATTCATGAACATCAGGCCAAACAAGTCCTTCAGGAATTTGGCGCACCAATCGCGAAGGGAGCCGCCATCACCGCGCTTGATCAGGCCGAAGCCGCTGTTGCGTCTTTACCCGGGCCGGTATGGGTGGTGAAAAGCCAAATTCATGCTGGCGGCCGCGGCAAAGGCAAATTCAAAGAACTTGCTGCCGACGCCAAAGGCGGTGTCAGAGTGTCATTTTCGGCTGAAGAAGCGCTCGCCAATATCAAGGAAATGTTCGGCAAGACGTTGGTTACACAACAAACCGGTCCAGCCGGCAAAGCGGTAAACCGCATTTATGTCGAAGATGGCGCTGATATCGACCGCGAATTATATTTGTCGATTCTGGTGGATCGCGAAACCGGCAAGACATCTTTTGTTGCCTCAACCGAAGGTGGCATGGACATTGAAACCGTCGCCCATGATACCCCAGAGCTTATTCATTCGGTTGGCATCACCGCCAGCGCTGGCTGCACCGATGCAGATGCCGCCGCATTGGCCGACGCGTTGAAGCTTGACGGCACCGCCCGCACCCAAGGCATGGCGCTTTTTAAGAACCTCTACAACGCTTTTGTTGGCAAAGATATGAGCCTTCTTGAAATCAACCCGTTGATCGTCACCAAATCGAACGATATTCAGGTGCTTGATGCCAAAGTTTCATTTGATGGTAACGCCCTGTTCCGGCATCCAGATATTATGGAATTGCGCGATGAAACCGAGGAAGATGCAAAAGAGGTCGAAGCCTCAAAACATGACCTTGCCTATATTGCCCTTGACGGTGAAATTGGCTGTATGGTGAATGGTGCCGGTCTGGCGATGGCTACCATGGATATCATCAAACTATATGGTGCGGAGCCGGCAAACTTCCTTGACGTAGGGGGTAGCGCCACCACCGAACGGGTTACCGCAGCGTTCAAAATCATCACCGCTGACCCTAATGTTAAAGGCATTTTGGTCAATATTTTTGGGGGTATCATGCGCTGTGATGTGATCGCTTCTGGTGTTGTTCAGGCCGCCGCAGATATCAGCCTTAACGTGCCCCTGGTGGTGCGCCTTGAAGGCACCAAGGTGGAAGAAGGAAAGGCCATCATTAATGAAAGCGGCCTCAATGTGATTGCGGCTGACGATCTTGATGATGCGGCGCAAAAAATTGTTAAAGCCGTGAAGGGTTAAGAAGATGTCGATTTTAATTAACAAAGATACCAAAATTATCACCCAAGGATTGACTGGCAAGACCGGCACCTTTCACACCGAACAAGCTCTGGCCTATAATGGCACACAAATGGTTGCTGGCACGCACCCGAAAAAAGGTGGCCAGCAATGGACCAGCTCTTCAGGGCAAAGCCTGCCATTATATAGCTCAGTTGCCGAAGCCAAAGACGCCACCGGCGCCAATGCCTCGGTGATTTATGTGCCACCGGCTGGCGCTGCGGCGGCGATTGAAGAGGCTATTGACGCCGGCATCGAATTGATCACCTGCATCACCGAAGGGGTGCCTGTGCTTGATATGGTGCGTGTTAAGGAAAAGCTGAACGCCTCGAAGTCACGCCTAATCGGGCCAAACTGCCCGGGTCTTATGACACCTGACGAATGCAAAATTGGCATCATGTCAGCCAGCATTTTCAGAAAAGGATCAGTTGGCGTATTGTCACGCTCTGGCACCTTGACCTATGAAGCTGTCTATCAAACATCGATGGCTGGCCTTGGGCAAAGCTCGGCTGTGGGCATTGGCGGCGACCCGGTAAAAGGCACTGAATTTATAGATGTTTTGGAACTGTTTTTGGCAGATGATGCCACCGAAGCCATCATCATGATTGGTGAAATTGGCGGATCGGCTGAAGAAGATGCCGCCCAATTCCTGATTGATGAAGCCAAAAGAGGCCGTTCAAAGCCAACCGTTGGCTTTATTGCCGGGCGTACATCTCCACCGGGCCGCACAATGGGCCATGCCGGCGCAGTGATTTCAGGTGGCAAAGGCGGTGCTGATGACAAAATTGCCGCGTTAGAAGCGGCTGGCGTGCGGGTATCTCCATCTCCTGCCAAGCTTGGCGATA
>Ga0181606_10000236_pt1 | contig 44207 bp, 40 predicted proteins | sample 041ome_10_FD_132994 | JGI IMG/M metagenome (GOLD analysis project Ga0181606, IMG submission 132994) | Coastal salt marsh microbial communities from the Groves Creek Marsh, Skidaway Island, Georgia - 041412US metaG (megahit assembly) | ecosystem: Environmental > Aquatic > Marine > Intertidal... | reverse complement strand
TGGCACCACCAACAGCGCCATCGCCGTCGGCAAATCAATAGCAACTGCCAACACAGCCAAGCTAACCGTGGGCAACCCCAGCCCCACAACGCCTTTGACAAACCCGGCCAACAAAAAGCCGCCACCAATAAGCCCTAATGTAAATAGATCAAACATCCACCGCTGGCCTTTGTAGCGCCCCAATCATTATGCGCCCCTGACATTAATGTGCCCCTATCATCAATGCGCGAGGGCATCATAAAACAGTGGCAACAAATCGGCCTGTCAGCAAGCCATCACCGTCAGCAAGCCATCACAGCCGGCAAGCCATCAGCCTTACTGCTGCGGCAAATGACGTATCACGGCGCGGCGGTTACGCGCCCATATTTTGGCGCCGGTGCCAAGGGCTAGCGGGCGTTCCTTGCCAAAAGATACGGTTTTTATACGGTCTGGCGCGACGCCTAGCGTCACAAGATAATCACGCACCGCCGCCGCCCGCCGGTCACCAAGCGCGAGATTGTAATCACGTGACCCACGCTCATCGCAATGCCCTTCAATAAGCAGCTGACTATCTTTATTGGCGATTAAGGTCGCAGCGACAGCCCGCAATGCGCTTTGGGCTTGTGCGTCAATCTCGGCACTATCATAGCCAAAATAGCTTATATGCCCGTCAACCGGCGGCAAAGCAGCGTTTGGCTCGGCGGCAGGCATTGCCAGATCTTGGGTGTTTTCCGGCACTGCTACTGGCGCAATTTCTGGTGCGGTACTTGTCGGCAGCACCACCGGGCAGCTGTTGTCAACCGGGCAGGCCGGCCCATCTTCAAACACCACAACGCTGCACCCCGAAAGGACGAACACAAAAGCACTTGCAGCGAGGTATAATCGGCACATTGGTTTCATTGTCCTGCCATTGTCAGCGTTGCCTATCGGTATTTTCCTACCTCTATAACGGCACACATCCAAAATTTTTGAGGGTTGATAAATAAGAAAACAGCATGATCCATAAACCCAGCTTTATGGCGGGCTGTGGCGGTTTGTGATTTGCTATCGGGTGCACAGCGACTATGGTAAATGCATGATCATTATTATGACGGGTTGGCACCAATGAACCTCTTCACAAAACTTCAAGGCCGCGCCGCCGCCGGCACCCTTATCCGTGTTGGCATGATTGGCGCCGGTAAATTTGGCAGCATGTTTCTGGCACAAGCCATCAAATTGCCCGGCATTCATATTGTCGCCATTTGTGACCTTGACGTGGCGCGCGCGCAATCCAACCTCGCCTATATCGGCTGGCCGCAAGACCGCTATGCGGCAACATCGCTTGATGAAGCCCGCAAAAACCATAGCACATTTATCACTGACAATGCACAGCTGGTAATTGAAACGCCGTTAATTGATATCATCGTTGAATGTACCGGAAATCCTGTCGCCGCAGTGGCGCATCTGGTTGCGGCTTTTGCGGCGCAGAAACATGTGATCAGCGCCACCGTCGAAGCCGATGCCTTTTGCGGGCCGGGCCTTGCCGCCGCCGCCCAAGAGGCCGGGGTAATTTACAGCATGGCGTTTGGTGACCAGCCCGCACTTGTATGCGATCTGGTCGATTGGGCACGCAGTTGTGGGTTCAGCGTTGCCGCCGCTGGCCGCGGCCATAAATGGCGTCCTGAATATCGATTTTCAACACCAGAAACAATTTGGGATTATTGGGGTCTTAGCAAAGAGCAGGCCGAACGTGGCCGGCTTAACCCGAAAATGTTTAATGCCTTTCTCGATGGATCAAAACCAGCCATCGAGTCGGCTGCCATTGCCAATGCTACCGGGTTGCAGGTGCCGGTCGATGGGCTTGCCTACCCGTCTGGCGGCGTTGACGACATTCCCAATTTGATGCGGCCGCGCGCCGATGGGGGGCGGCTTGACCATACTGGTATGGTCGAGGTGATTTCCTGTCTTGATGAGAATGGTGCGCAAATTGGCAATGACATTCGCAAAGGTGTTTGGGTCTGTATTGAGGCTGATACCGACTATATTAAAAATTGTTTTGAGGAATATAAAGTTGTGACCGATAGTACCGGCCGCTATATGAGCCTGTATAAAAAATGGCACTTGATTGGCCTTGAATTGGGCATATCAGTTGCCTCGGTTGGGGTGCGCGGTGAAGCCACCGGAGTGGCGACCTGTTTTAATGCCGATGTATCAGCCTTTGCAAAACAGGATTTAGCCGCCGGATCATGGCTTGATGGTGAGGGCGGCTTTACCGTTTATGGCGGGGTGCGGCCAGCAGCGCATTCGGTGGCCAAAAACTATCTGCCGCTTGGACTAGCGCATCAGGTCAAGCTGATAAAACCGGTCAAAAAAGACCAGCCCATCACGCTGCAAGATGTAGAATTAGAAACCACCTCACCAGCCTATGCGATGCGGCAGAAAACCATCGCCATGCTAGGCAATAATATAGCCTACACAAAATCATGAGCTTTCTTGCCCTACAAGGGTAACAGCGTTACAAAAGAGCCTTGAGTCAACCTGGGTGATGCGTACGCGTATCGCTCCTCTGCAAATAAGGAAAAACCCATGTCAGTAACTTTGGAACAGGCCCGCATAATCGCCGATGCCAGCCTAGCTAAATGCCGTGAGCTTGGCCTGAAGCCAATGAGCGTTGTGGTAGTGGACCCGCGCACGTCAGTCGTTGTCAGCCTGTCTGAAGATGGCTGCAGCCAGATGCGCCAACGCATTGCGCTTGGCAAAGCAAAGGCCGCCATTCAGCTTGGCCTTGGCACGCGTGCGCTGATGATGCGTGCCGAACAGCAAGCCTATTTCATCCAAGCTATGAATGGTATGGCTGACGGTGAGTTTGTTGCTGTACCTGGCGGTGTTTTGTTGCGTGATACAGCTGGCACCTTGCTTGGCGCGGTTGGCGTTTCCGGTGACACTTCAGATAATGACGAAATCGCCGCGCTAGCGGGCATCGCCAGTGCCAATCTTGTTGGTGACGCCGGTTAGGCCAGCCAGCACGCTAAGTTAAATGTTATCTATGGGTCACATTGATTGCGCTGACCCATAGATATCGCGCAAAATATTTTTTTGGACTTTACCCATTGTGTTACGGGGCAGTTCCTCGGCAATTATCAGCTTGCGCGGCAGTTTAAAACGCGCCAGCGCATTAGCAAGATTGGCCTCGATTGCCTCTAAATCAATCAGCTGGCTGCCATCAGCCACCAAAATGCCAATCACTGATTCGCCGAAATCAGCATGCGGCGCGCCAATGACCGCGCTTTCAAGAACGCCCGCTTGCTCATCAAGAATCAATTCAATTTCTTTTGGATAAATATTATATCCACCAGAAATAATCAGGTCCTTATTGCGCCCGACAATCTGCACATAACCTTGCTCATCAATAAGCCCTAAATCACCAGTGATGAAAAACCCGTCATCGCGCAATTCTTCACGGGTTTTTTCGGGCATATTCCAATAGCCAACAAAGACATTCGGGCCGCGCACCTCGATCTGACCGATGCTGCCATCCGCAACCGTTTTACCGGTATCAGGATCGGTGATTTTTAGCTCTACACCCGCCAGCGGCATGCCGACCGTGCCGGCCCGGCGCGGCCCGTCATACGGGTTTGTGGTGTTCATGTTAGTTTCGGTCATGCCATAGCGTTCAAGAATATGATGGCCAGTGCGGGCCGCAAATTGCACATGCGTTTCAGCAAGCAACGGTGCACTGCCAGAAATGAATAAGCGCATATGACCGGTGGTGTCTTTGCTGAGGCGCACATCATCAAGTAGCCGCGTATAAAAAGTAGGCACGCCCATCATGCTGGTCGCTTGTGGCAGCATGGCAAACACCGCGTCGTTGTCAAATTTTGGCAGAAAAATCATGCTGGCGCGGGCCAACAAAATTATGTTGGTTGCGACAAACAAGCCGTGTGTGTGGAAAATCGGCAAGGCGTGTAACAATACATCAGCTTCGCTAAACCGCCATTCATCAATTAAGGTCTCGGCATTCGACAGCAAGTTATTTTGCGTCAACATGGCCCCTTTTGACCTGCCGGTGGTGCCTGATGTGTATAAAAATGCGGCCAAATCATCAGCGCCGCGTGGCACCGGCGCAAATACCTCGCTGGCGTTGGTGGCAAGATCGGCAAAACTGCCACTACCGTCAGCGAACATGCTATGCAAAATGACCTCATGCGCGGCGGCGACAGATTGCAAATCAGCCGCCGCATCAGCCACCAGCATTCGCGCCCCAGAATCGGCAACAAAATAGGCAACTTCAGCAGGTTTATAAGCAGTGTTCAACGGCAGAAAAATCACCCCGCTGCGCACACATGCAGCATAAAGTGCCAATGCTTCGGCAGATTTTTGGACCTGGACCGCCAGCCGGTCACCGACAGTCAAACCAGCCGCATTGATAGTGTTGGCAAAACGGCCTGACATGCGCACAAACGCGTCATAACTCAAAGTCGAACCATCAGCAAAAACAAGAAACGGCTTGTTATCACCTGCACGACAGCCAAATAACGCATCATAAAGTAAATTTGACATCACAAAAATCCTATAAGCCCTGCTACATAATGGTACAAAATTATTAATCGATGGCTTCAAGCTGCGCAGCTAAGGATTTGACAGCCTTGCTGGCCACCACAGATTGTTGATTAGCAAACGCCTCGTGGTTGGCCGGAATTTTGGGTAAATCATAGCGATAATTCACCATGACGCCAGATGATTGCGCCAAACCGTTAGCCGAAACATCTGCGCCAGCATGGACCGCCTCGACAAACGCGCCATTATTTAAATGAAACCGCGCCACCGGATCTCGCGGTTGGCCATTTTTATGCTTGGCGTGCAACAGATAATGGGCTGCCAACGCCAGCTTCTTCTGTGAATCTGCCTCGGCATCAAACTGGCCGGTTTCATGAAGCCATTTTACCAGTCCCGGGATTGGTGAAAGCGTGACGAAATATTTAATTTGCGGTAATTCACGCAACAAATGCTGCACCACAGTTTTGATCAAGGAATTGCCAAAGGAAATACCGGCGAGCCCCGCCTGACAATTTGAAATCGAATAGAATGTTGCTGTATCAGCCTCGGTTGCTGCCAATGATTGCCGGTTTTCAGACAAAATATGTTGCACAGAATTTGGCGCGCCGCGGGTCAGAGCGACCTCAACAAAAATCAGTGGTTGATCTGGCATCGCCGGATGAAAAAATGCGAAACAGCGGCGATCTTCAGGTTGCAGGCGGCGCCGCAAATCATCCCAGCTGTGGATGGCATGCACCGATTCATAGCTGATAATTTTTTCAAGAATATCTGCCGGGCTGTGCCAATTGATTGGCCGAAGCACCAAAAAGCCGCGATTAAACCATGTCGTAAATAGGTTTTTGAAATCAATATCAAGCTTGGCAAGATCAGGGTGGTCGGGCAGTAGCCGCAACAGGTCAAGTCGCATCGCCACAAGCTGTGCTGTTGCATCCTGCGTTTGATTTAGGCGGCGGATCAGCTGTAACCGTGGCGGTTCACTGACCCGCGTTACAGCTGCATAATGTGCCGCAGTAGGCTTATCACGATAGGCCGTTAGTGCCGCCACCACGGCGTCACAGGACACATCCATTTCATTCGCAAACAGCGAAAATAGCGCCAGCTTTTCGGTATCATCGAAGCTCTGATAACGATCCAAAACAAGCTGCGCCAGCGACATACCAGACACCTCACCACGGCTTGATAAAAGTTCGCGGCACAGCACATCTATCGGTTTATCGTCATCAGTCATCGTCCCACGCAAAAGCGGCGCACGATCAAAAAGACTTGTCAAAATATCACTGAAAAAACTCACCTGCCAACGTCCCTATGGTGTCTAGCTAATACTTATATAAGGCGGCGCCACAGCAATCACCACCCCTTAAAAGCTGGTGCGTGGCGTTTTGGAAAACGCTAGTGGCGCGCGTTGTTAAGCCAGTGCAAAAACCGCCCGTCAACACATAGTAGCCCAATACCAATTAACCCCAAACCGCACAGATCAATGACGTCTATTGTTTCATCTAGAAACAGTACGCCAAGGCAAATAGCGCTTACCGGTATCAGCAATGTGACGAGGCTGAGGTTGGTGGCGCCGGCTTGTTTCAGAATGTTGAAAAACAGAATATACGCCAGGGCCGTCGACAGCAGCGCAACCCCAACAATAGACAGCATGACCGGCACGCTGGGCAGCGCTAGCTGCCATGGCTGATCAACTATCAGCATCACCGGCAACAACATCACGCTAGACGCGATAATTTGGCCGGTGGCCGTAGCAAGCGGTGATATCCCCATGCGACTAAAACGGCGCCCGAAACTAGCCGCACAACCATATGACAGCGCCGCCCCTAACAGCGCCATTTGGGCAAAGATATGGCCCGCAAACCCGGTGAAGCTAAAACCCGTAACTATATCATGGCCAAGCATTGCTGCAACACCGACAAACCCTATAAGCACACCGCCAAGCCTTGCTGGTGTCATCGGTTCGTCACGGATCAAAAAATGTGCGACAAGAATGGTGAAAATCGGCGTTGTCGCGTTAAAGATTGAGGCAAGACCTGACGCCACCTCTTGCTGGCCCCACACAATAAGGCAAAAGGGAATAAAATTATTCAAAAGCCCCATAATACCAAAGGCCTGCCAAGATGTGACATCACCCGGCAAGGGCTGGCCGATAATCCGCATCAGCCCATATAGTGCGACCGCAGCAATCGCCACCCGCCCAAAAACAATTGTCAATGTGGGCAATTCTTGAACCGCCCCACAATAATGACAGGGTGATAAGCAAGCCCCACTCGCGGGCTTTCATCTGCCGGTCTATGACTGGCGGAGCATTATAAGGGCTATCATTTTTGATATTAATTATCCGAGCCGCGGCACGAAAAATAGGCGGTTGCCGTATCATTTTCGAGCGCAATTGTGTCCATATAAGCGCGGTCAAACCCACGCTCATTACAGGCCGCCAAGGCTTTTTCACGTATTGATAAAGGCGGCATCAACATCGCCGAGTAGTTGGTATTCCAATTATATTCAAGCGGTGCCATGATAATTGTATTGTCTACCGGCGGCAGCATATCGCTTGTCGGTACAGCAGTTTTTGTTGCTCGCTGTGCCGGGCAGGCCGTCAAAAGACCTGTTGCAGCGGCCACCACAGCCAGTTTGTAAAGCACCTGTCGCACCAAAAATCCCGCTTTCTTTCGCTCCATCGAAACATAAACTAACATGACTGTTGGCTGATGGAAATCTTCATTATTTGCCCCAATCAAAGCCTAAAACAAAACCGCCACTTTTCACAAGTTCTAACCGCCCGTCACCGTCACACTGGCAAGCGCCTGATCTAAATCTTCAATTAGATCGGCACAGTCTTCCAAGCCAACCGACAAGCGAATATGCCCATCAGTGATGCCAAGTCTGGCACGGTCTTCGGGGCTCATATTTGAATGGGTGGTCGTATAGGGGTGGCATGCCAACGATTTGCTGTCGCCAAGGTTATTTGAAATATCAATAAGCTCTAAGGCGTTCAGACACTGAAACGCCGCCGATTCACCGCCCTTTATTTCAAAGGCCAGCAAACTGCCAAATCCCGACATTTGGCGCTGCGCCAATTCATGTTGGGGATGGCTTGGATGCCCCGGATAGCTGATTTTTCGAATTTTCGGCTGTTGTGCCAGCCAATCTGCAATTTTTGCCGCATTATTGGTTTGTGCAGCAACGCGCAGCGGCAAGGTTTCAAGTGATTTTAACATAACCCATGCATTAAAGGCGCTAATCGCCGCGCCGGTTTGCCGATAAAAGGGCAAAAACACATCCTCAACAAAGCTGCGCGGCCCCAAAACCGCACCACCAAGCAAGCGGCCCTGACCATCAATATGTTTGGTTGTGGAATAAATCACGATATCTGCCCCAAGCGTTAATGGTTTTTGATAGAGCGGTGAGGCAAAAACATTATCAACAAGCACCTTTGCCCCGGCCGCATGGGCCAAAGCGGCAACCGCCTCTATATCCACAAGATCAAGAAGCGGGTTGGATGGGCTTTCCAAAAACACCACTTTTGCAGGCCGGGCAAGCGCGGCTTTCCACGCTACCAGATCAGTGCCATCGATCAATTCTGTCTTTACGCCCCACCGCGGCAGAATTTTGGTCAAAATGGCATGGCATGCACCAAATAGGGCGCGGCTGGCAACAACCCGGTCACCAGCCTCTAGCTGGCATGCTAGCGCCCCAAAAACTGCGGCCATGCCGGTACCGGTTGCCCGGCAGGCCTCGGCCCCTTCCAGCAGCGCCAAACGGTCTTCAAACATTTTGACGGTTGGGTTTCCATAACGCGAATACACAAATACACCCGCTTCATCACGAAAGGCCGCGGCGGCCTGCTCGGCAGACTCATAAACAAATCCAGATGTCATATATAATGCTTCGGCGGTTTCATTATTGGCCGAGCGATTCGCGCCCCCCCGGATGAGTGAGGTGGCAGTACGGTATTCTTTGCGGGTCACGGTATTATTCCTAATTATCTGAACTGGTCTGTTTGGCCTGTATATGTGGCAAAATGATAGCCTGACCAACTATACGGCTATCTTTGTCAATTACCATAACTGGGTTGCCATACAATACATAGCCTTCGGCAAGTGCATCGCTTACACGTTGGCAAAACTCGGCATTATCAATGCCGCTCAGAAAACGATAAGGTTTTTGCATAACGATCCTTCATGGCGACGGCTTGACCTGCTGGAGGTCTGACTCCGCCCCGCGGGTTGAAGCCACACTGAAAGGCGTCACGTTAGCGCCTGCCCATCACCCGGTCAATCACGCGGCGCATGCTTGCTTAAAATACGTTGCAAGGTGCGGCGATGCATGCGCAGGCGCCTGGCTGTTTCCGACACATTGCGCCCGCATTGTTCATACACCCGCTGAATATGTTCCCAGCGCACCCGGTCAGCGCTCATAGGGTCTTGCGGAGGGGGCGGCATATCACCGCCGGTTTGCAATAGCGCTGATGAAATCTGGTCCGGGTCTGCTGGTTTGGGCAAATAATCCAGGGCACCAGCTTTCACCGCGGCAACTGCCGTTGCAATATTGCCAAACCCGGTCAGCATCACAATGCGGCAATCAGCTCGTTTTTTGCGCAATTCAGGAACTAAGCTCAGGCCGGTCCCATCTTCCAGTTTCATGTCCAAAATCGCATAGGCCGGCGGTGTTTTACGGACCAGCTCGATACCATCACTAACGCTGCCGGCATCAAACACTTCAAACCCACGCACTTCCATGGCGCGGCGCAACCGATTACGTAACGGCGTGTCATCGTCCAAAATCAGCAATGTTTTATCTGTCACGTAACATCCTATTTGCACATGCCGTCAGGGTAATGACGATAAGCACTTTTATAGTATAGGTTAAGATAACTCGTCTCGTGATATCGTTATCTTAACTTTTCCGCCACCGGTTTCGCCGTTGGCAAAACTGATTACCCCCCGTATCGATTCAAGCAAGCTGCGGGCGATAAACAACCCTAACCCGCGATGCCCGTCGGTGCCGGCCCGCGTGCTGTTCCACGGCTGTCCGGCCCGTATCAGCGTTGCCGGCGCAAACCCATCGCCGTCATCGCTAATAGCGATATGGAGATCAAGTGGAGTCCATTCAATATGCACCGTCACTTCATGCTTGGAAAAGTCCGTTGCATTCTGCAGTAGATTTTCAAGCGCATGAATGAGTTCTGGGCGGCGCCAAACTGTTGGCACCGGTTTTGTGTCGGTATAACTTATTCGAAAATTTGTGCCGTCATGTGATATGCGGCTGTAAATTATTTCTTCGATAAGCACCGCCACCGACAGTGGCGGTTCGGCGGCCAGTGCTGACAAGCTAGTATGGCTGTCAATCTCGCTTAAAATCACCCGGCAGCGTTCAACCTCTTCACGCAATAGCTGTATATCATCATAAATGGGATCATCATTGCCGACCTCACGAGCAAGTTCATGCGCTACCACGGCAATGGTATTTAGTGGTGACCCAAGCTTATGGGCGGCGCTGGTCGCCAATGCACCTAACGCACGAATTTGATGTTCTTCAACCAATGCCAGTTTGGCATCGGCCAAGGTTCCCGATACACGCCGCGCGCTAGAGGCAACCCACCATGTATAGCCGCCAATAAAACAGCTTGATAATACCAGCGCCAACCAGACCCCGGCCAAATAAAGCGGCGGCACATCAAAGGGATGCCCCCAATCAAGGGGGTAATTGACATACGCAAGACAGGTCACCGATGCAGCCACCAGCCCAACCAAGACCAACGTTGCCTTGCGCCGCAACACCGCCGCCGAGACCACCACCGGCGCCAATATCATCGTAGAAAACGGGTTGAGTAATCCGCCTGTTAGAAACAACAAAACGGCCAATTGCATGACATCAAACCCAAGTTCCAGCAGATTAGCTTGGTGATAAAGCCGTCGCCGCGCCGCATAAATATGCCACAAATTAACAAGGGCCGCACAGCCAACTACGCCCAAAGCCGGCAAAAGTGGCAGGCTAAAGCCAAGCACATAATGGGTGAGCAACAGCGCCGCTAACTGCCCACCAATAGCCACCCAGCGAATAATAAAGATGACTCGCGGGTCAATCGGGCCGCGAAACCCTGTATCTAATGCCATGTCTGCGCGCGCCAGCATAGGGTTATGCTGCCCTCATAGGGCGTCTCGTTAGGCATAGCGTGACCCAGCGAGCCCTAAGCGCCGGCTGGCCTTGGTGCAGCTGGCGCGTCTGGCGATAACCTGGCTAGACATCAAGATTTGCGACGCGTAGGGCATTTTCCTGAATGAAATTGCGACGCTCTTCAACAGCCTCACCCATCAAGGTTGAAAATGCATTATCGGCATCATCTTCCTGTTCAATTGTAACCTGCAGCAAAATACGTTGATCCGGGTCAAGTGTGGTTTCCCATAATTGGCTTGGGTTCATTTCACCGAGCCCCTTATACCGTGAAATTTGCGCGCCCTTGCGGCCGGTTTGAAAGACCGTTTGCGCCAATTCCATCGGGCCATTTATACTAATTTCCTGCGATCCAAACCGGAAATTTGCCGCCTTGCCATAATGCAGTTGGAGATGCGCCACCACCTGGTCAAGATGATGGGATTCGACCAATCCGATAATGCGCTGATCAAGAACGTAACGTTCGGTAATGCCGCGCAACCGCCGCTGAACCACAATGGCCATGCCCTGCGGGGTGTCTTCAACACTGCCCTGCCAGCCTTTTTCCAAAATACTAGCAATGGCTTCTAATCGTTTGGCAAGATAGGTAGCGCCGTCCGCATTGCCCAATAGACTCGCATTCAACAAGCCAGCAATGGCCGCCTGTTCAACAACATCACGGTTACCGAGCTGGCGCCCGACAGCCTCTATCATACGGCTTGCGGTTGCCGCCTGCGATGCCACCGCGGCCAAATCAGGACCGGCTAATTGGGTGCCATCGGCAATCGTTAGCACCGCATCCTTTAGGCCGGCATCCATCAAATACCCATCAAGTTCACGCTGATCTTTCAAATAAACTTCAGACTGGCCACGTTTGGCACGGAACAGCGGCGGCTGGGCGATATAAAGATAGCCCTTTTCAATAAGCGGGCGCATATGACGGAAAAAGAATGTCAGTAACAATGTGCGGATATGGCTGCCATCGACATCCGCATCGGTCATGATAATGATCTTGTGATAACGGATTTTTTCAACATCCATATCATTATTGCCAACACCCGCCCCAATCGCCGTAATAAGCGTGCCGATTTCGGCTGATGACAGCATTTTATCAAGCCGCGCCCGCTCGACATTGAGGATCTTACCACGCAGCGGCAAGATCGCCTGATTAGCACGATCACGGCCTTGTTTTGCCGAACCACCAGCCGAATCGCCCTCTACCAAAAACACTTCAGATTTTGCGGGGTCGCGTTCCTGACAATCTGCCAATTTACCAGGTAGGCTAGCAATATCCATCACCCCTTTACGCCGTGTCAAATCGCGGGCTTTGCGGGCAGCCTCGCGCGCCGCAGCGGCTTCATAGGCTTTGGATACAATGCGTTTGGCTTCGGCTGGATGTTCTTCAAACCATTGGTTCAGGCATTCTGCCACCGCATTTTCGACAACCGGACGCACCTCGGATGACACCAGCTTGTCTTTGGTTTGAGAGGAAAATTTTGGATCAGGCACTTTAACCGAGACGATTGCCGTCAGCCCTTCGCGCGAATCCTCGCCGGTTAGCTGTACCTTTTCACGCTTGGCGATGCCACTTTCCTGTGCGTAATTATTGACCACACGGGTCATCGCACCGCGAAAGCCAGCCAGATGCGCGCCACCATCACGTTGCGGGATATTATTGGTAAAACACAGCGTATTTTCATGAAATGAGTCGGTCCATGCCAGCGCCAGTTCAACCGTAATATCATCACGGTTGGTGTCAGCGGTTATGGTGTCATGCAAGGCATTGCGCGACCGGTTAAGATAGTCAACAAACGCCGTCAAGCCGCCATCGAAATAGAATTCAGATACCAGCGGTTCAGCAGGTCGATCATCGGTCAGCCTGATCCGCACGCCACTATTTAGAAAGGCCAATTCACGCAACCGATGTTCCAGCGTGGTAAATTCAAAATTAATATGGGCAAAAATTTCGGTCGACGGCATAAAGGTCACATGGGTGCCGGACTGGCCCTCTGCATCCCCCAAAATTTCTAACGGGCCTTTTGAATCACCCATCGCAAAACCGATCCGGTGTTTTTTCCCATTTCGGAAAATGGTCAGCTCTAGCCATTCTGAAAGCGCATTCACCACCGAAACGCCAACACCGTGCAAGCCGCCTGACACTTTGTAGGAATTATTGTCAAATTTGCCACCGGCATGAAGCTGGGTCATGATCACCTCGGCCGCCGAAACGCCCTCTTCGGCATGGATGTCAACCGGGATGCCGCGGCCGTTATCTGTGACCGTCACTGAGCCATCTTTATTAAGCTTGACCTCGACAATATCGCAATGACCGGCGAGCGCTTCATCGATGGCGTTATCAACCACTTCATACACCATATGGTGCAGCCCGGACCCATCATCAGTATCGCCGATATACATGCCGGGGCGTTTGCGCACTGCATCCAGCCCGCGCAGCACCTTAATCGAATCTGCACCGTAATCAGCGTCTGCTACTGGCCTATCATCATTCATCGCTTTACCTCTAACTCTGGCGTCTGATCAGACATTTGGGACGGTCGAACCGTTATAAACTGGGCCTTGCCGACAAGATCATCAAATTGCTGTGGATCGCTGCCACTATACCAGCACTGCCCACCAAGCAAGCCAACAGCTTCAAAAAGCGCTGAGCGGCGGCCGGCGTCAAGATGTGCAGCCACATCATCCAATAGCATTATTGGTGGCCGGCCCAAGCGCCGCTCTTGCAAGCGCGCATGTGCCAAAACCACCGCAATCAACAAGGCCTTTTGCTGGCCGGTTGAGGCCAAATAAGCCGGGGTTTGACTTGCCAGATGCAGCGCTTGCAAATCACTGCCATGCGGCCCCGGCATCATCATATCACCGGCAAGCCGCGCGGCTTTTGCTGCAGCCATTAATTTGTCCTCGACCTGCACCGCCGGCAAATCGGCCAGCCAGCCTTCGGTATCACCAACAAGGTCTAACCGCACCCCGGGAAATCCCAACCATCCCTTTTCGGCTTCCTGATTGAGATCACGTATCAAAATTTGCCGCGCCGCGGTAACGGCAACCGCGGTTTCGGCCAAAATCGCCTCAAGCGATTGCAGCCACGCCGTATCATTACTGCCCTCGGCCAGCAGGTGGGCGCGTTGCCGCAATGCCTTTTCATAGCGCGCCATCCGGCCAATATGGGCAGGATCAAACGCAATCACCAAGCGGTCGAGAAACCGGCGACGCGCCCCCGGGCTATCAACAAAAATTCCGTCCATATGCGGCGCCAACCACGACACTGTGATGTAGCCACCAATATCGGCCTGTGACACGGTTTGACCTTCAAGGCGCATAACCCGGCCAGCCGGTACCGCATCAACAGCAACACCCGAACCTATTTGCACCGCACCATGGGCGCTTTCAAGCGTTGCCGAGACCGCCCAATGCCCAGCCGCAGATGCTGTATTAGGCCAATGTTCGCGGCGCGCGCGACGCATGCCACGGCCCGGCGCCAATAGGGAAATAGCCTCAAGCAAGTTAGTCTTGCCGGTACCGTTTTGACCGGTCAGAACCACCGCTGGGGCATCAATATGTATCTGCGCCTGACGATAATTCCGAAAATTACTGACCATCAGTTTTGACAGCCATATGCGTTTCTGCTGATGCAGAGTATCAATCGCAAGCACCGCTGGCGCTGTCATGTGACGTGAAACCACACTCACATCTTACTCACACACGCATTGGCATTAGCACAAACAGACTGGCCTCATCACCAGGCGCCCGCACCAAACTTGGCGACCCTTGGTCGGCCAGCGCAAATTCAACGGTGTCATTATTAACCTGACCGGCGATATCGAGAAGATACCGGGCATTAAAGCCAATTTCCATTTCCGGCCCATCATAGACAATTTCAAGCTCTTCAGTGGCGCTTGATGCATCTGTGTTGCTGGCTGACAACGTCAAAACGCCAGGCTTTAGGCCCATTTTAACCGAACGCGACTTTTCAGATGAAATCGTGGACACGCGATCGACCGCCGCGGAAAAAGCGCCGGCATCAACCTGCATGATACGGCTGTTACCAGCTGGAATAACACGGGTATAATCAGGGAATGTGCCGTCAATCAGCTTGCTGGTCAGCCGCACCGCACCAAACCCAAATTCCGCCCTTGTTTCAGACAGGCCAATGGCCACTTCACCGTCATAATCATCCAATAATTTGCGTAATTCACCAACCGCTTTGCGCGGCAGAATAACGGCCGGCATTTGGCTGGCGCCAGATGGCAAGGCCTGGCGGGTTAGCGCCAGACGATGGCCATCGGTTGCCACCGCACATAAATCGCCATTTTCGGCTTTGTGGAAATAAATACCGTTCAAATAATAACGGGTTTCCTCGGTCGAAATGGCAAATCTTGTGGCATCAATCAGATCCCGCATATCGGCTGCAGTTACGATAAAATTGACCGTAAGATCGCTGCTGCTGATCGCTGGAAAATCTTCAACCGGCAAAGTCGGCAAGCGGAAGCTAGAGCGGCCGGCGCTGATGTTCGCATGCCCATCAACAACGGCCAGCTCAACTTCGGCGCCATCAGGCAATTTGCGGGCAATATCATAGAGAAGATGTGCCGACATTGTCGTGGTGCCGGGCGTCGCCACAGCGCACCCCACCTCAGTCGCAATATCCATATCCATATCGGTCGCGGTTAATGACAATTGCCCGCCTTCGGCGCGCAACACCACATTTGCCAAGATGGGAATGGTATTACGCCGCTCGACAACAGATTGGACATGACCCAACGGCCGCAACAGGCTCATACGATCAATGGTCAGTTTCATCAGCTCTCTCTTCGCTCTTTAAGGCGATTCGCAGCCTACGCCACGAGCCGCATGGATGGTGATTACCCAATTCAGGTATATTCTACAAAATATAGCATGAGATAATCAAACAAGCATCAAAATATTGACGAAACCCCGATTCGGAACGGCTTTCAAACCGACCCTATTACGGTGTCACTTTAGGGCTGTTTTGTTAGCTAGACAGAATAGATTTAATCAGCTCGACGTCTTCGCAGAGCTGCGCATCACTTTTCGTCAGGCTTTCGATAGTTTTGACCGCATGCATGACCGTTGTGTGATCACGACCGCCAAATTGACGGCCAATTTCTGGATAGGACAGCGAGGTCAGGTTTTTTGCCAGATACATGGCAATTTGCCGAGGCCGGGCGATATTACGCGCACGACGTGCCGAAAACATTTCTGATACCCGCACCCCATAATGGGCAGCGACACGTTTTTGAATTGTATCAACACTGATCTGGCGGCTGCTGGCGCGCAGCAAGTCGGCCAAAAGATCAGCGGTACTATCAATGGTGATTTCGCGGCCAATCAGCATGGCATGTGCCAGAATGCGGTTTAGCGCCCCTTCAAGTTCGCGCACATTGCTAACAATGCGATGTGCCATAAATTCTAAAACTTTGTCAGACACGTCAATCTGCGCCTGCTCGGCTTTAGCTTGCAAAATGCCCAACCGCAATTCGTAATCTGCCGGATGAATATCAGCAACCATGCCCCAGCCAAGACGCGAGCGCAGGCGCTCTTCCATACCCTCGAGGTCGGTTGGCGATTTATCTGCCGAGACGATCACTTGACGCCCATCTTCAACAAGCGCGTTAAAGGTATGGAAAAACTCTTCCTGCGTTGATTCTTTGCCGCTAATGAACTGCACATCATCGATCATCAGCACATCGACCGAGCGGAACTGCTCTTTAAAAGACATAGTGTCTCGAAACCGCAGCGCCTGCACAAACCTGTTCATGAATTTTTCAGCCGATAAATACATTACCTTACGGGCTGGGTTTTGCTGACGGATATGCCAAGCAATGGCGTGCATCAAATGGGTTTTGCCGAGCCCGACACCGCCATATAGAAATAGCGGATTAAACGCGACTTTTTCAGTTTCGGCAGTGCGCCGCGCCACCGCAAAGGCAAGCTCGTTTGGTTTACCAACAACAAAATTCGCAAACGTATATTTTGGATCGAGACCTGCCGAGAGGTCATAGGGCTTTTCCAGGCTACGGCCGTTTTCCGATTGCTTGGTTTCACTCATGCGGTGTGGCCGATCGGCCCGCTGTGGCAGCGCCTTGGCGATGCGCACCTCAATATGCGTAACACCTGATGCCACGGTCTTGAACTCAGCGGCAGAAATTACCCGCAACCGATCAGCATATTGGCTGTTCACACGCTCACGCGTTAACGTCGAATCGGTTTCAAGTGTCAAAGTGCCGTCTTCTAGCCGACTCACCCGCAATGGTTTGATCCAATTGCGCCATGCCGCATCACCTATGTCATGCCGCATGCGTTGGGTGACGCGCCCCCAACATTGTGCCAATGCGGTGCTATCTTGCGGCATGTCCATCACCAGCCATCAAAGCGCATCAAAACGATCGTATTATATGAAGTAACGTCAGACATGTGCGCTCCCTCCAGGCTAAAGCTAACTCAGACTAATTTTCCTTATTGGTGGCAGTGCAGATGGAAGACATCATCGCGCCAAACCCGCTTCAAGGCAGGGCCCGATAGTACCGATGAATTGCCTCCCCATGCAAGATGCCAAACCCGCCGAATCGGAAAATAAAATGATCAAAAATACAGTTATTTTGATTGACATTAATTTGTCATGGAATCCTCTAAAATTGGCAAAAAGTGAAATTAATCAGATGCCGAATCGGACTGAGATAAGATCGCATGATAATAACTGTCACTAACCATGACCTGCTAGTCAGGCCTGATTTTGGCACTAAAAAGAAGCGCCTTTGTTAGCAAAAGAAAAACCCCACAACCTGATTCGGGTCATGGGGTTTCTATAGCTCTGTAGCGGCGCCAAAAGCGCCGGCACTAAAAGGCGAAGCCGAGGTTAGGCTGCTAGCGCCTTAACACGTGCGGCAAGGCGGGAAATTTTGCGTGATGCTGTGTTCTTGTGCACGACACCGCGTGAGACACCGCGCTGCAATTCAGGCTGGGCGGCACGCAACGCGTCAAGAGCTGCGGCAGCGTCACCAGAGGCAATCGCAACTTCAACCTTTTTTACAAAAGTTCTCATACGACTGACACGGGCGCCGTTAATCAGCGCGCGGTTTGCATTACGAATGATCCGCTTCTTTGAAGACTTATGATTTGCCATCGGGTTATCACTTCCCTAAATTTTCAAAATTCCATAGCTAGAGCGGGCTTATAGGCGCTTTTAGGGCCCAACGTCAAGCCTTTTGACCCTATCAAATATAAACAGCCAAAATCGCCGGATCGACAACACGCCTAATGCGGGCGCAACAACAACCGCCACAGCGTTCCAGCGGCGGTGTCAACTTCAGAAATAATCAATGTTTCCATGTCCTTACGCCATTCGCCATCGCCGCCTGTCCAGCCGATAGCGGTTAGCGTCTTATTGTAGAAACCAAAGATTTCAACAGGCGTTGCCGGGCTTGTGGCAAAGATCATTACGATTCGGCCATTTGGTGAATCAAACGCAAAGCCAAGCGCCGGTTCAATTGACAAGGCGGCCATAATCGGGATGTCGCCAACCCAGCTATGCTGCTGGGTTTGCGCCGCATGGGCGGGCTGTGCACAAACCCCTCCAAGACCCAAGCCAACACTCACCCAAAGACCAAGCGCCAAAAACACTGCCTTACCACAGCGATAGCCGCACGCGTTTCGCCGGGCATACCCGGTATGCCGGGTGGGCATTGTTAGCTTTTGTGTCGTTGGATCATATGTCATTACTTCAAACCTCTGGCGACCGGATGCCTAAGCACACTATCGCACTATAAACTTACCGCTGGCAACGGGGACAGTAAAAACTCGACCGACCCGCCTGCGTCAGGGTTCTTATGGGCGTATCACATGTCTGGCAGGCTTGCCCAGCGCGGCCATAAACCGCCAGACGCTGCACAAAATAACCGATTTCGCCGCCGGGCTGCACATGATCACGCAATGATGTGCCCCCATCTTCAATGGCGGCGCGCAGGGTTGAGACGATGGCGGCTGCCAAACGAACCGCGCGCTGGCCGGAAATTGTCGCCGCTTTGCGGCGCGGTGAAATGCCCGCATGAAATAGCGCCTCACTGGCATAGATATTACCGATGCCAGCAATCAAATGCTGGTTTAACAGGGTGTTTTTCACCGGACCTTGCCGGCCCTTAAATACAGCCTCCAGATAGGCCGCTGAAAAGCCGTTGCCAAGCGGTTCCGGCCCCATATCGCAGAGCAATTTATGGGTCTCATACTCAGCCGCCGGAAATAAATCGACCCAGCCGAACCGACGTGGATCATTTAACACAACATATTGCGGCGGCGAGGCTGTCGTACCATCTGCAGCTGTCATGGTCAGCATTATGTGATCATGCTTGCCAAGCGCCGGGCGGGCGTCATGGATTCGCACCGACCCAGACATTCCCAAATGCAGCAGCATCATGTCGTCATTATCCAGCCGCATCATCACATATTTGCCGCGCCGCTCAACCGCGGTGAAACAGCGGCCGGTCAGGCGCATCGCCAAATTCGTCGGTAGCGGCCAGCGCAAATCATCACGTCCCACAAAGGCAGCCGCAATATAACGGCGCTCTAACACCGGCGCCAACGCCCGGCGCACGGTTTCGACTTCTGGCAATTCCGGCATCTGTTACAAATCTCCTTAGGTACGCGGGCGGGCGGCTGGGCCGCATAAAAATCCTGTGAAACGCCATTTCGCATTTCACACAGGGCTGGTATAGATGAACCCTGCATGTTGATATAAAGGCGATTTATGCACGACTCACAAGTGACAAAAACTGGTCCTGCCGACAACCGGCCTGACGATGACACCATAGATTTCGGGTTTCGAACGGTACAACGCACAGCCAAAGCCGGGATGGTACGCGATGTGTTTGACTCAGTTGCCAGCCGCTATGATGTAATGAATGACGTGATGAGCGGCGGTGTGCATCGTTTGTGGAAAACCGCGATGATTGATTGGATGGCACCGCAACCGCACCAGCAATTGGTCGATCTTGCCGGTGGCACCGGCGACATAAGCTTGCGTTTCTTGCGGGCCGGTGGCGGCTCAGCCTGTATTACCGATATCAATCACGCCATGCTCGAAGCCGGCCGGCAGCGCCCCCAGATCCAACGTCATGCGGATCGATTGAGCTGGTGTGTTGGCAATGCCGAAGCCTTGCCTCTGGCCAGCAAAAGCACAGATTTTGTTACCATTGCTTTTGGGTTACGCAATGTCACTGATCGTCAGGCGGCACTTGGTGAGGCCTATCGCATCCTCAAACCGGGCGGCCGGTTTTTATGTTTGGAATTTTCCCATGTGCGCAGCCGCCCCGTGGCCAAAATCTATGACGCCTGGTCTTTCAATTTGCTGCCAATGATGGGGCAGCTCATTGCCGGTGACGCGGCAAGCTATCGATATCTTGTCGAATCCATTCGTCAATTTCCCAGCAAGGAAGTGCTGGCAGATATGTTTGCCGAAGCCGGATTTGCACAGATTCGGGTACGCAGCCTTTCGGCTGGCATTGCCTGCATCCATTCCGGTTGGAAACTCGATTGATGCGGCCAGTGGCATTATTATTGGCACTGTTTCGCCTGCCGCATATAGCCTGGCATTTAGGGCGGGCTGGTGTTTTGGGTCATATGGCGCTGATCACTTTACTGCCTGGCTGGCTGCGGCATTTATGCATGATACTCGACAAAATCATTCGCTCGCGCAGCGCCACCACAGATGCCGGGAGCGCCCTGGCCGATGCCTTGGTGCGGCTGGGGCCGGGCTTCATAAAATTTGGCCAAGCGTTGGCCACCAGAGCCGATTTAATAGGGCCGGATATGAGCCACGCCTTGGCACAATTGCAAGACCGTTTGCCGCCATTCCCGGCCGCGGTGGCACGACGCCTTGTCGCCAGCCAATCCGGCAAACCCCTTGAAGACAGTTTTCAAAGCTTTGATGACGATGCGGTTGCCGCCGCATCGATTGCACAGGTCCACCGCGCGCGGCTTTTGGATGGGCGAGAAGTTGCTGTTAAATTGCTGCGGCCCGGCATTGAAAAGCGCATGCGGGCTGATACTGACCTGTTTGATTCGCTGGCCCATATTCTAGAAAGCGTGGCCCCCGGGCTGCGCCGCCTAAAACTGGTCGCGGCAGTCGCACAGTTTCGCGATATCTCACAAACCGAACTTGATTTACGCTTGGAAGCTGCTGCCGGCGGCAGGCTGGCCGATAATCTTGCTAATGATGATGGCATTTACGTGCCGAGGATCGATCTGGAACATAGCACAAAACGCATGCTTATCATTGAATGGGTTGACGGCATCCGAATTGATGATGTGGCCGCATTACGCGCCGCCGGGCACGATATCAGCAAGGTTACCGAATTTGCCGCCAGTAGCTTTTTTAACCAGGTGTTCCGCGACGGTTATTTTCATGCCGACATGCATCCGGGCAATATTTTTATCCGAGAAGATGGCCAGTTAGTCCCCATCGATTTTGGCATAATGGGCTATCTTGGCTTTGCCGACCGGATGTTTTTGGCGCGCTTGCTCAGCGCCATGCTGGAGCGTGACTATGATGAGGTTGCAACGCTTCATAAAGATGCCGGCATGCTAAAAGAATCCGTGTCCGTTCACCAGTTTTCACAAGCCATTCGCGCGGTGGCTGACCCGGTTATGGGCAAACCCCTGGGCGAAGTGTCGCTTGGTATTGTTTTGGGGCAAATTCTGCAAATCTCAACCCGCTTTGAGATTGAAGTGCAGCCCGAATTTAATTTACTGCAAAAAACCATGATGATGGCCGAAGGCGTCGCCCGCCAGCTCAACCCGCAAGCCGATATGTGGCAGTTAGCAAAGCCTTTGGCTGAAGATTGGATGGCGCATGAAGCCAGCATCCCGAAACAAGCCGAACATGCGTTTAAAACCATGATGCGGGTGGCCGCACGGTTGCCAGCCCTGCTTGACGCGCTTGACAGCCGACCAGCCCCACCGCCGCCGCCATCACCATGGCCGATGCGCATAGCGGTTGCTGCGGTGGGGCTTGCTATTTTAAGTTTTTTCACGCATATTCACTAAGATATATATTCGTGTAAAATCGTGAATTTCAGGAGGCGGCGGTGGTGCCATCACAAAATGTCGATTTAACCGCCATCATGACCGCGCTTGGGGGCCGCCAAGCGGTGCAGAATATTTTGGGGGTCGGGCCGAGCGCGATTAGCAATTACGTGGCCCGCGGCACTGTGCCAACGCATGCGCGCTCAAAGCTCTACACGGCATTGACCGAGCGTGGCTATCAGGTGCGGCTTGAAGATTTATCTATTTTATGCGGCCCTGATATGGCACAAGGCGCGACTGACCAGCGCCGGGTTTTGCTAATTATTGGCGGCGGCATAGCTGCCTATAAGGCGCTAGAAGCCGCCCGGCAGCTGCAGCGCATAGGGTATGAGGTTACCGGCGTCATGACAAAATCGGCGCAGCAATTCATCACTCCGCTCAGCGTTGCCGCCCTGACCAATCAAAAATGCTATGATGATTTGTTTTCGCTGACCGACGAAGCCGAAATGGGGCATATCAGATTGGCCCGATCCGCCGATTTGGTTTTGGTGATGCCCGCAACGGCGAATTTGATGGCGCGCGCCGCTAATGGCTTGGCCGATGATCTGGCGACCACCATTTTACTGGCAACAACAGCGCCTATTGTGATGGCACCGGCGATGAACCCAGCAATGTGGGCGCATCCGGCAACCGTCGCTAATCTGGCTGTTTTGCGCAGCCGCAATGTGCATTTTGTCGGCCCCACTGACGGTGACACAGCCTGTGGTGAAATTGGTAGTGGCCGCATGAGTGAGCCCAGCGATATTGCCGCAGCGGTGCATAAAATTATGGTAAAACACCCACAATCACTGGTTGGCAAACACGCCATTGTGACGGCTGGCCCGACCGTTGAGCCTATCGATTCGGTGCGTTTCATCGCCAATCATTCATCTGGCAAGCAAGGCTATGCCATCGCCGCCGCATTAGCCGCACGCGGCGCCAGCGTCACCTTGATCAGCGGCCCAGTACAACTAGCGCCACCAACCGGCGTGCATTGTGTTTCTGTGCAAACGGCCGAACAAATGCTGGCCGCGGTAAACGCCGCCTTGCCGGCTGATATAGCTGTATGTGCGGCCGCAGTTGCCGATTGGCGCGCCGCGCATAGCCAACATGCAAAGCTGAAAAAACCATCTGCTGGTAGCGCCACATCCATGACATTGGCATTGACCGAAAATCCAGATATTTTGGCGACCCTTGGGCGCGCTGACAACCGGCCGAAGCTTGTCATTGGGTTTGCTGCTGAAACCGAAGATTTACAGACAAACGCCATTGCCAAGCGCCAGCGTAAACAATGCGACTGGATTGTCGCTAATCAGGTTGGGGGCGCTGATGATCCTATTTTTGGCAGCGATCAGAACAGTGTTATGCTGGTGTCTGAAACAGCGGTTGAAAACTGGCCGCGTATGCTAAAAAGTGAACTGGCAGATCGGCTGGCGCAAAAAATTGCAGAGGAATTTTCAGCATGACCCATATATCTGTCGGTTTTCGCCGCTTGCGTGATGGTGTTGACTTGCCGGCCTATGCCACCGCCGGGGCCGCCGGCATGGATATCGCCGCCGCCCTCGATGCGCCGGTTACGCTATTGCCGAATGAACGTGCCGCCATTACCACTGGGCTTGCCATGCAATTGCCAGAAGGCTATGAGGCGCAGATTCGTCCACGCTCTGGTCTTGCATTAAAGCATGGCATCACCGTTGCCAATGCGCCGGGCACAATTGATAGTGATTATCGCGGCGAAGTGGCGGTAATTTTGATCAATTTGGGCGCCGACAGCTTTACCATCACATCGGGCATGCGCATCGCCCAAATGGTGATCGCAGCGGTGACGCAGTGCCGCATTCATGACCAACAGCAACTGACTGGCTCGGCGCGCGGGGCGGGCGGGTTTGGGTCAACCGGTATATGAGGCAATCATGTTGACTGATGCAGAATTGGAACGCTATGCCCGGCAGGTGATCATGCCGGATATCGGTGAAGAGGGACAAGAAAAGCTGCTTGCCGCCAGAATATTGGTGGTCGGCGCCGGCGGGCTAGGCGCACCGGTGATTTTCTATCTGGCCGCGGCCGGTATTGGCCATATCACCATTATTGATGATGACCATGTGTCACGCACCGATTTGAACCGCCAGATTATTTACCGTGACGATGATGTTGGCGCCGCCAAGGCCCAGCTTGCCGCCAGTGCCGCCAAAGCCATTAACCCAGATGTTCAAATATCGCATCTTGTGATGCGGGTAACGGCTGGCAATGTAGGTAAATTGGTCAGCGCACATGATCTGGTTGTGGATTGTTCAGACAATGCTGAAACCCGCTATTTGCTTGGCGATAGCGCGCATCACTGCCAGCGGCCACTTGTGTTTGGGGGGGCTGTGCGTATGGAAGGACAGGTATCGGTATTCCAGAGCAGCGTGGCTGGCCAGCTTGGCACAGCTTGCTATCGCTGTGTGTTTCCCGCCATGCCTGATGCAAAACAGGCGCCGGGCTGTTCTGAAGCCGGCATTTTGGGGCCGGTGGCGGGAATTGTTGGCACCCTGCAGGCGCTTGAAGCGATTAAATTATGCCTTGGCCAAAACAGTGCCTTAACCGGATCGCTGTTACTTATTGAGGCTGGCCAGACCCAGTTTATGCAGATTGCCACTTCACCGCGTCGAGATTGCACCTGTTGCGGTAAAACCAAAGTCATTTAGCTGATCACAGCATCGCTTCGATCACCCGGTCGGGCGGTGTGTGGCCATCCCAAAATGTTTGCACATTGATGATCACCTTATCGCCCATCTGCAAACGGCCCTCGATGGTGGCTGAACCTATATGCGGCAATAAAACCACATTAGGAAGCGCCCGCAATTTTTCAGAAATTTTTGGCTCCTGCGCATAGACATCGAGACCCGCGCCGGCAATGTGGCGCGCTGCCAACAGCGCTGTCAGCGCGTCTTCATCTACCACATCACCGCGTGATGTATTTACCAAATATGCCGAAGGCTGCATCAGCGCCAAACGATCAGCCGACAGCAAATTGCTGGTTTGCGCGGTGTGCGGGCAATTAACCGAGACAATATCAACCCGTGCCAGCATCTGTTCTAACGATTCCCAATATGTCGCTTCGAGTTCAGCTTCGGTTTGCTGATGGACTGGCTTGCGGTTGTGATAATGGATCGACAGGCCAAAACCGCGGGCGCGCCGCGCCACTGCCTGACCGATGCGCCCCATTCCAACAATGCCAAGGCGTTTGCCATTAATACGGTGTCCCAGCATGCCGGTGGGCGCCCAGCCCTGCCAGTCGCCGGACCGCACCAGCGCATCACCCTCGGCAATGCGGCGCGGCACCGCCAGAATCAGCCCCATAGTCACATCAGCCGTATCTTCGGTCAAAACGCCGGGTGTGTTAGTCACCGTGATACCGCGCGCCCGCGCTGCCGCCAAATCAATATGGTCAACGCCGGTACCAAATGACGCAATCAAGCGCAATTGATCGCCGGCTGCGGCAATCAGTTCAGCGTCTATTTTGTCGGTCACTGTTGGCACCAGCACATCGGCTGTTTTAACTGCATCTTCAAGCTCGGCGCGGCTCAACGCGGCATCGGTGGCATTCAATTTTGTGCTAAATAATTCGCGCATACGGGTTTCAACCGACTCCGGGAGTTTGCGCGTCAAAATGACATTTGGCTTTTTTTGACTCATCAAAATACTCTCTCGTTGCCTGTCACAGCTGATCAGCTGTTGGCATTACCTCATAAAACCTATTATGCTGAAATACAGGGCGCGTCATGCGCACCAAAGATCAACATGTCGCATTAATTTGCACTAAAACGCGCCCAAACACCACCAGAACAGCAGAAGCTATGAAAAAAAATTATTTGCCCATTGCCTTGGTCTTTGCCAAAATAGCGCTTAGCATCACGCTTTTCAGCGGCGTGCTTGCTAGTACCGTCGCACCGGCATCAGCACAAGAAGCGAAATTATCAGTGCGTGGTAGCGGCCTGCCGGTGCCCAGGTTTGTGTCGATAAAATTTAACGAGGCCAATCTGCGCGCTGGGCCGGGCGCTGAATATCCGGTTTTATGGCAATATCGCCAAGCCGGCCTGCCGCTTCTTGTTGATGCAGAATTTGGCGTCTGGCGCAAGGTGATTGACCCAGACGGCGTTACCGGTTGGATGCATGGGGCCGGTTTGTCATTGCGCCGCATGGCCTTCATTAACACCGGCATGGTGAAATTATACCATCGCGACAATGCCGAATCAGGGGTTGTGGCAGTGGCCGAAAAAAACGCCCTCTTAGAGCTTGAAACATGCCCAAAAGACTGGTGCCGGGTGGCCAATGACAGCGTTAAAGGCTGGGTAGAGCGCCGCGCCATATGGGGCATTTTGCAAGATGAAAGCCTAAAATAGCCGTTCTGCCAAAATTTTAGCGGCTATCCTAACAGGCGCTAGATTGCCACATCACAGACAAAAAAAGCGCCTCACAAAATGTGAGGCGCCGGTTACATTAGCGGTGCCATTACGCATGGCATCGCGGTTTTGGGGCAGATTAGGCAAGATCAAACCGATCATTATTCATGACTTTGGTCCATGCCGCCACAAAGTCGCGCAAGAAGCTATCATGCGCATCATCAGATGCATAAACCTCAGCCAATGCCCGCAATTGCGAATTTGACCCGAATGACAAATCAACCCGTGTCGCGGTTCTGACCGGCTTGCCGGTTTGCCGATCGGTGGCTTCATAAGCATTGCTGCCAGTGGCTTTCCACGAAACACCCATATCAAGCAAAGTGACAAAGAAGTCATTGGTCAGCTTGCCAGGCGTTTTGGTGAATAGACCATGGCCGTTTGCGCTGATGCCCAAAGCCCGCATACCACCAACAAGAACGGTCATTTCCGGTGCTGTCAGCCCAAGCAATTGTGCTTTATCGAGCAACATTTCTTCGGGGCTAACGCTGAAATCGGCCTTTTGGTAATTGCGGAAGCCATCGGCGACCGGTTCAAGAACAGCAAATGAGTCAACATCTGTTTGATCTTGGCTGGCATCGCCGCGCCCTGGTGTAAAGGGCACGGTTAACCCTGACGCCTGTTCGATGCCGACATTACCGGCAAGCACAATAACGTCAGCCACAGATGCGCCAGACGCCGCGGCAATTGGCTCAAGAACCGACAAAACCCGCTGCAGCTGTGCCGGCTTGTTGGCTTCCCAGTCTTTTTGTGGGGCCAAACGAATACGCGCACCATTCGCACCACCGCGCATGTCAGACGCCCGGTAGGTTGACGCACTTGCCCATGCTGTTTCGACCATCTCTTGAACTGACAAGCCGCTATTTGCGATTTGCAATTTGACCACATCCACATCATAGCTGCTGCTGCCAGCCGGAATCGGGTCTTGCCAGATCAGCTCTTCAGATGGCACTTCTGGTCCAATATAGCGGCTACGTGGTCCCATATCGCGATGCAATAATTTGAACCAAGCCCGTGCAAAAGCATCGGCAAATTCAGCCGGGTTTTCATGGAACCGCTTGGAAATCTTGCGATAGGCAGGGTCTTCCCGAAGCGCCATATCAGCCGTTGTCATCATCGTTGGCACACGAAGTGATGCGTCTTCAGCGTCAGGTGCAAGATCATCCTGTTTTGGATTGATCGCGTGCCAGATATGAGCACCAGCTGGGCTCTTTACCAATTCCCACTCATAGCCAAACAACAGATCGAAATAGCCATTATCCCATTGTGTTGGATTGGCTGTCCATGCCCCTTCAATGCCGCTGGTGATGGTATCACGGCCTTTGCCAGACCCATGTGTGCTGATCCAGCCAAGCCCCATCTGCTCTAGCGGGGCGGCTTCTGGTTCGGCACCAACCAACCCAGCATCACCGGCGCCATGGGCCTTACCAAAAGTATGGCCGCCAGCCACCAGCGCGACGGTTTCTTCATCATTCATCGCCATGCGCGCAAATGTTTCACGAACATCACGGGCACTTGCCAGCGGGTCTGGATTACCATCCGGGCCTTCTGGGTTGACATAAATCAAGCCCATCTGCACGGCGGCCAATGGGTGTTGCAAATCACGCTCGCCTGAATAGCGTTTGTTGCCCAGCCATTCGCCTTCAGCGCCCCAATAAATATCTTCTTCCGGCGCCCAAATATCTGCACGACCACCGCTATAGCCAAAGGTTTTGCCGCCCATTGATTCGATGGCGACATTGCCCGCCAAAATCAACAAATCTGCCCAGCTGATATTCTGGCCATATTTCTTTTTTATTGGCCATAACAGACGGCGCGCCTTGTCAAGATTGCCGTTATCCGGCCAGCTGTTCAGGGGGGCAAAGCGCTGCGCACCAGTACCGCCACCACCGCGACCATCGGCTGTTCTATAGGTGCCTGCCGCATGCCATGTCATACGAATAAAAAACGGGCCATAATGACCATAGTCGGCTGGCCACCAGTCTTGCGAGTCTGTCATCAGCGCCAGCAAATCTTTTTTCAATGCCGGGTAATCCAGCTTGGCGAACGCGGCGCGATAGTCAAAATCTGTGTCCATCGGGCTGGATTTCTTGTCATGCTGGTGCAAAATGTTCAAGTTCAGCTGATTTGGCCACCATTCACGATTTGAGGTACCCCCACCACTATTGCGGGTAACAGCACCATGCATCACTGGGCATTTGGCTTCATCCATTAGTCACTCTCCTTGGCAGCTATTATGTGTCTGAAAACACCTAAACGGACCGGTGGCAGGTTCCCCGCCAGGCTTTCCAATGAACGCCACACCGACCCAATAATTATAAGTCTAAAGTAAGCACTGGTAGATATCTGGTCAAGTCTGTTTAGAATTATTTCAAACTGAAGAGACCGCTAAAAGCACCGTCCCTGGACGCCCGTCCATATCACTTTTGCTGGATGTGAATCACCACATCAACAGCTGAAATTTCATGGCTATCAGGGGCCTGTGGCAAGCGTGTTAAAATCACCTCATTTGATGGTATATCAATGAGCCGGTCATGCGCCGCTTCATAAAAATGGTGATGGTGTTCGGTGTTCGTGTCAAACAGGCTGTATTCATTATGCACAGTGACGCGCCGTAACAAACCGGCATCGGTAAATTGGTTCAAGGTATTATAGACTGTGCCGCCAGCAACCCGCATGCCGCTATCGGCAATTTCTGTCGTCAGACTATCTGCGGTAACGTGCCGGTGCCGGCCATCCAGCAAAAGACAGGCAATCGCCACCCTCTGTTTGGTCGGGCGCAACCCAGCCCGGCGCAATTTTGCAGCCATCGCCGCCATCGTTGGCAACGACATGTCTTTTAGCGGGGCTGGTTCGTTTGGTTTTGACATAGTCCCATCAAAATGCGCAGTTTGTCCAAATTTGTCAATATTGCCTTGGCTAACAGGGGTGTTTCGTGCTTTCTATAGGGCAACTTATTGCTTTTGCTGCAAGCCTGTGAAAGTAGACTGTTTGGTGGTCTGGTGCTTTTCACCAGCGCCGTTTGTTAATGTATGAAAGCGCCTGTTGTCTAACTTCATGTTACAGTGCCGCATAAGGAACGCATGATGCAACCAAAAGACCAAAACTCCTTTACCTATGAAGATCTTATCAGCTGCGCCAAAGGCCAGATGTTTGGCCCGGGCAACCCACAATTGCCAATGCCGCCGATGCTTATGTGTGATCGTATTACCCGCATTGATGATGATGGTGGGGCCTTTGGCAAAGGCCAGATTGACGCTGAGATGGATATTCATCCTGATTTATGGTTTTTCCCATGCCATTTTGAGGGCGACCCGGTGATGCCGGGCTGTTTGGGCATGGACGCGCTGTGGCAATTGGTTGGGTTTTTTCTTGGCTGGTCCGGCGGTCTTGGCCGTGGCCGCGCGCTGTCTGTCGGCGAGGTAAAATTTACCGGTCAGATTTTGCCAGAGAATAAGCTTGTGCAATTCCGCCTTGATATGAAGCGGGTTATAATGCGGCGGCTTGTCATGGGCATAGCCGATGGTAAAGTATTGTGCGATGGCGAGCTCGTTTTTGAGGCCAATGACATTCGCGTTGGCCTGTTCACACCAGAAGGAAAGTAAGCGATATGCGGCGTGTTGCAATTACAGGGATCGGCATTGTGTCATCGATTGGCAATAATGTTGACGAGGTGACAACTTCTTTGCGCAATGGCACATCTGGCATTGTGGCGGCCCCGGAATATACCGAGCTAGGGTTCCGCAGCCAGGTTCATGGCACCGTCAAGCTTGATATAGCCGAACATATTGATCGCAAGCAGTTGCGGTTTATGGGTGATGGCGCAGCCTATGCGGTGCTTGCTATGGAACAAGCCATTGCTGATGCCGGGCTGGACGAGGCCCAAATATCAAACCCCAAAACCGGGCTGGTTGCCGGCTCTGGCGGGCCATCAACGGCCAACCTTCTGGCAGCTTTTGATATCACCCGTGAAAAAGGCCCAAAACGCATTGGCCCCTATATGGTGCCACGCTGCATGTCATCTACGGTATCGGCCTGCATTGCGACCTTTTTCAAAATCAAAGGCATCAATTATTCCATTTCATCAGCCTGTTCAACATCGGCACATTGCATAACTGCCGGGGCAGATGCGATCCGCAGCGGCAGCCAAGATATTGTGTTTGCTGGCGGCGGCGAGGAATTGCATTGGACCTTATCTGTGTTGTTTGACGCGATGGGCGCGATGTCATCAAAATATAATGACACGCCAGCCACCGCATCACGGCCCTATGATGCAGACCGTGATGGATTTGTTATTGCTGGCGGTGGCGGCATGGTGGTGCTTGAGGATATGGACCACGCCAAAGCTCGCGGCGCCAAAATCTATGCCGAATTAGTCGGCTATGGCGCTAATTCAGACGGTGACGATATGGTCGCCCCATCTGGCGAAGGCGCGGTCAGATGTATGGAATTGGCACTTGCTGGGTTTGACGGCAATGCCATCACTGAAAAAGTTGACTACATCAACGCCCATGGCACCTCAACACCAGTCGGCGATGTCAAAGAACTAGACGCGGTGCGCAGCGTATTTGGCCCGCGCGGATATTTGCCGGTGGTGACTTCAACAAAATCATTGACCGGGCATTCATTGGGGGCGACCGGTGTCCAAGAGGCTATTTACACAATCATCATGATGCAGAATAACTTTATTGCGGCATCTGCCAATATCAGCAACCCAGATCCTGCCATTGGTGATATTCCGGTGCCGCAGACCCGGCTTGATGACACCAAAATAGAGGTGGCGTTATCAAATTCATTTGGTTTTGGTGGTACCAACGCCACTTTGGCACTCAAAAAGGTTTCGTAACTATGCAACAAGGACAGCTTTTGGCAGGTAAACGCGGCCTTGTCATGGGCGTTGCGAACGAAAAATCAATCGCTTGGGGGATTGCCGCGGCGGCGGCGGCACAGGGTGCTGAAATAGCCTTTTCCTACCAAATGGAAGGGTTTGGCAAACGCCTGAAACCACTTGCCGAATCGATCGGATCAACAATTTTGATCGAATGCGATGTGGCAGCTGAAGGCGCTGTAGATAAATGTTTTGCGACCTTGGCGAAAGATTGGCCCACAATTGATTTTGTCGTGCATGCGCTGGCCTATTCGGATAAAGCCGAACTGAAAGGCGCTTATCTAAATACAAGCCGCGATAACTTCACCTCAACCATGATGATTTCGGCATATTCGTTTACCGAAGTGGCACGCGCCGCGCGGCCAATGATGCCACATGGCGGGGCTTTGCTGACCCTAAGCTATATCGGGGCACAGCGCATCACACCAAATTATAATGTGATGGGGGTTGCCAAAGCCGCGTTAGAAGCCTCGGTACGCTATTTGGCGGTTGATCTTGGCGGCGAAAACATAAGGGTTAATGGATTGTCAGCCGGTCCGATGCGCACATTGGCTGGCGCCGCGATTGGTGGGGCGCGGCATATTTTCCGGCATTCAGAAGATAATGCCCCGTTACGACGCAACCCGGGCCTTGATGAGGTTGGCCAATCTGGGCTCTATCTGATTTCGGACCTATCATCAGGTGTGACCGGCGAGGTGCATTTCGTTGATGGCGGTTTTAACGCCGTGGCGATACCGCGCGAACAGAGCTAACCAGCCATAGCGCAAAACTGGCCGCTATAGGGGCTAGATATTGGCGCGTTCCCATTGCAGCGCATCGGTTACAATTTGACGTAAATCATCATATTGCGGTGTCCAGCCTAATACGGTGCGAAGCTTTGTTGAATCGGCCACCAATATCGCCGCATCACCAGCCCGCCGCGGGGCTTCTGAAATGTCCAAAGGTTGACCAGCAACGGCACCAACCATATCAAGAACCACGCGCACCGAAGCGCCTTGCCCATAACCACAATTCGCCAGCAATGAGGCGCCGCCAGATTGCAAATATGCCAAGGCCGCCATATGCGCGCTAATTAAATCGACAACATGGATATAGTCGCGAATGCACGTGCCATCTGGCGTTGGGTAATCAGTGCCGAAAATCTGCACCCCCGCACGCTTGCCAGTCACCGCCTCAACCGCAATTTTGATAAGATGCGTTGCCGGTTCCGACAATTGTCCGGCACGGCCTTTTGGGTCGGCGCCAGCAACATTAAAATAGCGCAAAATCACAAAAGATAGATCGCTGGCAAGGGCCGTATCCTGCAAAACCGTTTCCGACATAAGCTTGCTGGTGCCATAGGGATTTTCTGGCTGGGTCGGCGCATCTTCATTAATCGGGTTATGGTCCTGATTGCCATAGACTGCCGCGGTCGACGAAAAAATAAATTTTTTAATTCCGGCAGCGACGCAAGCGGCGATGAACTGTGACGTATTCACAGTATTATTGAGGTAGTATTTTAAGGGGTCACGCACCGATTCCGGCACCACGATTGACGCAGCAAAATGTGCCACAGCGTCAATCTTATAGCTGGCAAAAACCTGTGCTGTAACCTGTGGGTCGGCAATATTGCCGCGAAACACCGGTACATTCTCCGGCACCAATTTTTCATGGCCTGTCGAAAAATCATCAATAATGACCGGCTGATGGCCGGCATCACGCAACGCCAAAACCATATGGCTGCCAATATAGCCAGCACCACCGGTCACCAAAACGGTCATGCGATTAGTCATGATTTCAAACCCTTTTCAATGCATTTCCGATCACCGCAACGACCCTGTTATAGTGATAGCACAAAAACCATATGCCATGCCAACAAGGATAGGCCTGTCACAAAAAAGCGAGGCACAAGGCCCCGCTTTCAATGCCGTAAATGTTAGGGGCTATTCGGCGTCAGCGGCGCCGTCAAGATCAGCACCCGTTTCCTGATCAACCCGTTTCATTGATAGCTTGACCTTGCCGCGATCATCAAAGCCAATAACTTTGACTTTGACCATATCGCCTTCCTTGCAAATATCGGTAGTCTTTTCGGTGCGGCCATTCTGAAGTTCAGAAATATGCACAAGACCATCCTTTGCCCCAAGGAAGTTAACAAAGGCGCCAAAATCTACGGTTTTGACGACTTTACCATCATAGATAACGCCAAGCTCTGGTTCGGCGACAATGTCGCGGATCCGGGCAACCGCAGCTTCACCAGACGGGCCGGTCACTGCTGCCACTTTTACGGTGCCATCATCCTCGATATCGATTTTGGCGCCGGTTTCTTCGCAAATTTCGCGAATGATTTTACCACCTGGGCCAATAATATCACGGATTTTATCCACTGGAATTTTCAATGTGGTGATTTTTGGCGCGCTGTCGGCCAAATCATCACGTGCCGCGGTCAGCGCCTTGGACATTTCGCCAAGGATATGAATGCGGCCTTCACGCGCTTGATCAAGCGCAATATTCATGATTTCCGGGGTGATCGAGGTGATTTTAATATCCATCTGCAGTGATGTTACACCGACATCTGAACCAGCCACCTTAAAGTCCATATCGCCAAGATGATCTTCATCACCCAAAATGTCCGACAACACGGCAAATTTATCGCCTTCCTTGATCAGACCCATAGCGATACCGGCGACCGGCCGTTTAAGAGGCACACCCGCATCCATCAGTGCCAGCGAACCGCCACAAACCGTTGCCATTGATGATGACCCGTTTGATTCGGTGATTTCAGACACCAGCCGAATGGTATAGGGAAAATCATCTTTCTTTGGTAGCAGTGGACGAATTGCACGCCATGCCAATTTACCGTGGCCGATTTCGCGGCGGCCAGGTGATCCAACGCGGCCGGCTTCACCAACCGAATAAGGCGGGAAGTTATAATGCAGCATGAAGTTTGACCGGCTTTCACCAACCAAAGCATCGATGATTTGCTCGTCCTGACCAGTGCCGAGCGTTGCCACAACCAAGGCCTGAGTTTCGCCGCGGGTAAATAGTGACGATCCGTGCGCACGAGGCAAAAAGCCAGCTTCAGCAACAATTTGGCGAACCGTTTTGGTATCGCGGCCATCAATACGCACGCCCGTTTTCAAAATAGCACTACGCACAACATCGGCTTCAAGGTCTTTGATTAAACCACCAACCAGCACCGCGTCATAGGCATCTCCAATGGCCTCTTTGGCATCAGCCCGGGCCACCGCAAGGGCGGCTTGACGGTCGGTTTTATCGGCGATTTTATAGGCCACAGCAAAGGCCTTTTCAAACCCCTTCAAGATTTTTTGAATATCTTTCTTTTCGGCTGGCTCTTCAGGCAGCGCGCGCGGTTCTTTTGCACAAGATTCGGCAAGATCGATGATCGCATCAATCACTGGCTTAATCGCCTCATGGCCAAATGTAACCGCACCAAGCATGATTTCCTCTGACAGCTCTTGCGCCTCGGACTCAACCATCAAAACGCCATCATGCGTACCTGCCATAACCAGATCAAGGGCGCTCTCGTCCATTTGATCGACGGTAGGGTTCAAGACATACGCATCATTAATCCAGCCAATGCGCGCCGCAGCAATCGGGCCAAAGAATGGCACGCCGGATAATGTAAGCGCAGCCGATGCACCAATCATCGCCACAATATCTGGATTGTTTTCCATGTCATGCGCCAACACCGTACAAATCACCTGTGTTTCGCATTTGAATGACTTTGGAAATAGCGGCCGGATAGGGCGGTCAATCAGACGACAAACCAGCGTTTCATTTTCAGATGGGCGGCCTTCACGTTTGAAAAAGCCACCAGGGATTTTACCAGCCGCAAAGGCTTTTTCCTGATAATTTACTGTGAGGGGGAAAAAATCTTGTCCAGGCTTCGCGCTTTGCGCAGCGACAGCCGTACATAAAACCGTGGTTTGACCAAGGCTAACCATAACGGCGCCGTCTGCTTGACGAGCAACCTTGCCGGTTTCAAGCACCAAAGGAGTGCCGCCCCAATCCAATTCTTTTCGGAATATTTTGAACATATATACATCTCTTTCATTTATACATCTGGTCCACATATTGCCCAGATTACATCACATCAATGACCGCAAACCAACATGGCCCGCGGCTAAACAGTAGGGAATTTTGTGATTGTGAAGGTGTAAATCAGGCCGGCGCTCTGTCTGCATCCGGTTTTTAGGGGCACCCTCAATCGGCCTTGTCCGTGCCCAGTTTTGTCACTTTTCCCTTTGTTATCGCCGCCCTTGTCGCACGAGCGCTAATAAAAAGCAATCAAAATGCGCAGGTTACAAGCGCCCACAAGACAAACCGCGATGCCGCCCACGGCAACATCACGGTTTTTTTAGGTATTTTGGAAAAATTGGGCGCTTAACGGCGCAGACCAAGCTTTTCGATGAGGGCTTTATAGGCAGCAACATCACCAGCTTTAACATAATCAAGAAGGCTACGACGTTGGCCAACCATGGTCAGCAAGCCGCGGCGTGAGCCAAAATCCTTCTTATGTGTTTTCAAATGTTCGGTAAGATTCCGGATGCGCTCTGAGAGAATAGCAACCTGAACCGCTGACGAACCTGAATCTTTATCGTTTTTGCCAAACTCTTTAATAAGTTCCGCTTTACGTTCCTGCGTAATCGACATCAAAACCTCCTATGGGTTTAAGTTACAAATTCAGCACACGAACGGGGCACACGGCGCCGCCTTTCAACATCACCAGCGCCACCGGGGTTTCGCCCTCAATAGCTATAGCGGTGTTGCCGGTCGTCAACATTGCAAAGCGCTGTTGCGCCGAAGCGCTAAGGGCCGATAATGTCTGACCATGGCGAAGCCTTGTTGCTTCGTTCCCTGAAATGGGCAGCGCCGGGATGTCGTCCAGCGCACTCACAACCGGGTGCAAATGCTCTAAAGCGGCGGCACTATGCGTCAGTTGATCCAGAAAATCCAGTGAAATCGCATAATCTGCGTGAAATTGGCCAACTGACAAGCGGCGCAGCTGAGTCACATGCGCAGCGCTTCCCACAGCCCGCCCTAAATCGCGTGCTAAAGCCCGTATATAGGCGCCCTTACCGCACCCCACAAAAAACCGCGCGCCGCTGGTGTCTGAAGCGATGCGATGAAACCTGTCAATGCGCACTTGGCGTGCCGTCAATTCCGGCAAAGGGTCGCCGGATTCGGCTTGGCGCGCTAGGTCATAGGCCCGCGCCCCATCAACTTTGATCGCCGAATAGATTGGCGGCACCTGATCAATGAGACCTTGAAATTGGCTAAGCGCTGCGTCAATAGCGGCATCATCAGGGCGATGATCAGAGCGGCGGGTGATCTCACCCTCGGTATCATCGGTGCTGGTTTCTGCACCCCACGCTAAAGCAAATTCATAGGTTTTGCTTTTGCCCATTGTATAGGCGACGGTTTTGGTGGCTTCACCAAGTGCGATCGGCAAAACCCCACTGGCTAGGGGGTCTAGCGTGCCACCATGGCCGGCTTTTGCCGCGTCAAAGACCCGCCGCACAATCGCCACCGCTTTGGCTGAACTGACACCACGAGGCTTGTCTAAATTGACCCAGCCATGCACCGGCTGACCACGTCGTTTTGCCATAGCCCTATGGTTCCTGCTTTATCGCGTTGAACAACACATTCATGCGCGCCGCATTTTCAAAACTTTCATCAAGCAAAAACCGCAAGCGTGGGGTGCGACGCAAATGCACTTTTTGCGCCACAAGCGATTGAATGAGCGGCGCCAACCGGTTCAGCGCCGGCAGCACAATCTCTACATTTACCCCGCCAAGCGGCATGGTGTAGACCCGCGCATTACTCAGATCAGGGCTAACCGATATTTCCGAGATAGTGATTGATACATTCGCCAGATCAGGGTCAAAAAAATCTTCCCGCATCAAAATTTCTGATAAGGCATGCCGCAAGGATTCGCCAATTCTTAATTGGCGCTGGCTCGGGCCAGAGGCTTGTCCTTGGCGGCGCGATTTTGACGACATCTATACCCTACCTTTTGCCACATGATTGCCAATAAAGACCGGCGCGCCATCCACGAATGACGGCCAGACTACAGGCTAGTCAAGCGTGCGCGCAACCTCGCGAAGTTCAAAACATTCGATCATGTCGCCGTCTTGCAGATCTGAATAATTTTCAAATCCCATTCCGCATTCAAAGCCTTCACGCACTTCACGCACTTCTTCTTTGAACCGCTTTAATGTTTTCAATTCGCCTTCATGGATTACCACATTGTCACGCAGCAACCGTACCTTGCAGCCACGCTTGATAACGCCCTCGGTGACCATACAGCCGGCCACTTTGCCAACTTTTGAGACGCCAAACACCTGACGAATTTCCGCATAGCCAATAAAATTTTCTTGGGTGTCGGGGCTCAGCAAGCCGCCCATCGCCGCTTTTACTTCATCGATCAGCTCATAAATGATTGAGTGGTAACGGATTTCTACACCGTCACGCTTGGCAAGATCGCGCGCTTGCGGTATCGCCCGCACATTAAAGCCAATCACAATAGCGTTTGATGCGGTGGCAAGTGAAATATCTGACTCGCTCAATGCGCCAACACCCGACGACAAAATCCGCACTTGAACCTGGTCAGTGCCAAGCTTTTCAAGCGCCACCCGGATAGCTTCTAGCGAACCATGCACATCGGTCTTAATGACAACCGGTAATTCTTCAGCCTCACCGGCAGCAATCGCCGACAGCATTTGTTCAACCGATCCGCGCGCACCGCGGGCGGCTTCACGATCACGGTTGACGCGGGTGCGATATTCCGCAATTTCACGAGCACGCGCTTCGGTTTCAACAACCACACAGCTATCACCGGCCATCGGTGTGCCATTCAGGCCGAGAATTTCGACAGGCTGGCCCGGCCCGGCAGATGCTAGCGGATTACCACGATCGTCAAGCAGCGCCCGCACCCGGCCATTTTCCGCACCCACCACAAAGATATCGCCTTGCTTTAGGGTGCCACGCTGTACTAGCAATGTGGCAACTGACCCTTTGCCGCGCTCTACTTTTGATTCAACAACAATGCCTTCGGCGCTGCGGTTCGGATTGGCTTTGAGTTCCAACAATTCAGCCTGCAGCATGATAGCCTCTTCAAGCTTATCAAGCCCAGCCCCCGTCACAGCCGACACATCAACACACAAAACATCACCACCAAAATCCTCTGTGACAATTTCATGTTGCAGCAGATCATTACGGACCTTTTGTGGATTAGCCTCTGGCTTGTCGCATTTATTTACCGCGACGATGGTCGGACAACCAGCCGCCTTGGCGTGATTTATGGCTTCGACCGTTTGCATCTTCACCGAATCATCGGCGGCAACAACCAGCACCACAATATCGGTAATATTGGCGCCGCGTGACCGCATTTCGGTAAAGGCTTCGTGGCCCGGAGTGTCGATAAAGGTGATAACGTTACCGGCCATTGTTTTAATCTGATAGGCGCCAATATGCTGGGTAATGCCGCCAGATTCACCTGCCGCAACATCGGTGCGGCGAATCGCATCCAGCAAGCTGGTCTTGCCGTGGTCAACATGTCCCATCACCGTGACAACTGGTGGCCGTGGCTGCAGGCTTGCTGGATCATCATCATTGCCAGACAAGCCAATTTCAATGTCAGACTCAGATACGCGCTGCACACGGTGGCCAAATTCGCCAGCAACCAATTCAGCGGTTTCACCATCTATGGTTTGCGTCGCAGTGGCCATGATGCCAAGCTTCATCAACTCTTTAACCACATCTGCGGTACGTTCAGCCATCCGGTTAGCCAGTTCGCTTACCGTTATAGTGTCAGGAACGACCACATCACGCACCTGCTTTACTTGTGGTTGGTCTTCACGCATCCGGGCTTTTTCGCGCTGGCGTTTGACTGAAGCCAACGACCGTTGACGGCGGCTGTCATCACCTGACAGGGCTTGGGTAATCGTCATTTTTCCAGATTGACGACGCCCGCCCCCTTCGCGGCGTGCGGCTGGGCGGCGCGGGGCCATTTCGTCGGCCTCACGGCGGCGGCGCGATGCCACATCACCTGGCGCTGATGCGCCTGCCGGGGCGGCCCTAAATGTATCTGTTGCCAGATGGTTATCAGTAGTTTGTTGTTGGCGGGCGTTGGCTTCGGAATGTTTGCGCGCATCTTCAGCGCGACGGCGGGCTTCCTCGGCTTCAATTTCCTGCAACTCAGCCAGTTCGGCAGCGCGGCGACGTGCCACCGGATCCATTGATTCTTCCGGTTCAGTAGGTGCCACTTCCACTGGTGGTTCTTCTGGCGTTGGCGCGGCCTTTTCCGCGGCCGCCACCCGGTCAGTTGCCAGCGTCACATCTTCATCATCTGGTGCGCTTGCGGCTGGCTTTTTCAGGCCTTCTTGCAGCGCCCGCACGCGGGCAGCCCGTTCTTGAGCGGTAAGACGGTCATCGGCCGAAGGCGGCGTTGCCACCGGTGCGGCTGGAGCTGGGGTGGCCACTGTGGGGGTGGCTGGCGCTTCGACAGCGGCCGGCGCAGCAGTGCGTGACGGCGCTGCCGGGGCGCGCTTGCGGCGCACTTCAACCTGCACTGTTTTGCGGCCAGTGCCGATAGCCGGGCCAGCACGCAGCTTGCTGGCATCAATATTGCCAAGCGTCAGCTTGCCGCCTGATAGGCTTAGCTTTTTTGTCTTACCGCTATCGTCACTCATTTCGAACCTTTCTTGGCACCTAACCGGACTATGCTATAATAGCATGCCGACTGTTTGTACCGCTTCGCCTAGGTGATACACCCGTCTGGCAGGTCATTACAACCCACAGCGCTGTAAAACCCATCCAATCTTAAAATCTCTTGATGTAATATATCACTCAATTTTTGGGCGCCTGGCGCTGTAGATGCACGCACACCAACAAATGCCAGACTATCACGGCCACAAATTTGGCCCAATTCAATGGCGCTAAAGCTGCGCGATATCCAGAGCACAGCTAATTTTGACCGTAATTTTTCAGTTTCACGGGGCGAGGCATCATCCGCCGCCAACAGCCCAAGACATTGGCCTTCAGCCGTTAATTTACCGGACCCACCGAGCAAAATGCCGGCACGCCGCGCCATCCCAGCAACCGATAGGACCCGCGCGCGCAATTGCCCACCAATAACACCAATCGCGTTATCATCGCTTTCCAGACCAGCCCCAAGCGTGCGTTTGAAATGACCGCGCTTTTGTGCGGTGCGGATGGCATCTTCGCGCGCCACCACCCACGCCCCACGGCCTGGCAAACGCCCAGCAAGATCGGCTACCGCATAGCCATTAGGCGCCGTTACAAAACGGATTAACCGATGCGGGGGTAGGGTTTGCCCGGTGCTGATACAGGTGCGCTCTGCCATGCCAAAGTCCCATACATGGCTTAGCTGTCAAGATCGGCGGCCGGGGCCGCGTCACTGTCTGCTGGTTCATTCGCATCTGCGGATTCGGCGCCTTCATCGGCAAACCAATGTGCCCGTGCCGCCATAATAATATCACCTGCTTCGGTATCATCGGTCAGCCCATGCTGACCAAGATATTGCAGTAACTCTTCATTATCCAGATCAGCAAGATCATCAAGCGTACGGACATCATTTTCCGCAAGCGTCAACATCATGCCTAGGCTGATATATTCAAAGGCTCGCAAATCATCCGATACTTTCAATGCATCCAGCGCCGCATTAATACGATCAGCTTCACGCGTCACATATTCGGTGGCACGATTTTGCAGTTCGGCAGCGATATCTTCGTCAAAACCTTGAATGCTCGCCAATTCATCTAAGGTGCTTTCCGCAATATCTTCCGGGAACACAAAGCCTTCGGCAACCAACAGATGAGCAATCACATCATCAATATTCAGCGCCTCGATAAAACGGGCTGAACGTGTCTTGAATTCTTCTTGGCGGCGCTCTGATTCTTCTGCCTCGGTCAGGATATCAATATACCAGCCAGATAATTGCGATGCCAAACGCACATTCTGGCCACGCCGACCGATGGCAAGGCTAAGCTGGTCATCAGGCACCACAACTTCCATACGGCTTGCGACTTCATCCATTACCACTTTGGCAACTTCTGCCGGGGCCAAGGCATTTACGACAAATGCGGCTGGGTCCTCTCTGTAGGGAATAATTTCGACCTTTTCGCCGTGCAATTCGCCAACTACGGCCTGCACCCGGCTACCGCGCATACCCACACAGGCACCCACAGGATCAATCCCCGGATCATTTGATAAAACCGCAATTTTAGCGCGGCTACCAGCTTCGCGAGCGACCCCTTTAATTTCGATAATACCATCATAGATTTCCGGTACTTCCTGAGTAAACAGCTTGGCCATAAATTCATTGCACGCACGCGACAAAAAGATTTGTGGGCCGCGTGGTTCTTCACGCACATCAATGATATAGGCGCGCACACGATCGCCTTGCCGCAGATTTTCACGGGGGATCATTTCTTCACGGCGAATCACAGCTTCGGCACGGCCAAGATCAACCGTAATCGAATAGCTTTCAGCCCGCTTTACTGTGCCCACAACAATTTCCCCGACACGGTCCTTATATTCAGCAAATTGGCGCACCCGTTCGGCGTCACGCACTTTTTGCGAAATAACCTGCTTGGCGGTTTGCGCGGCAATGCGGCCAAATTCAATCGGCGGCAGGGGCTGGCGCAAAAATTCACCAACCGCCAACGGGGGGGTTTGACGGGCACCGTCTTCGGCACTCATCTGGGTGGCTTCATCTTCAACCTCGTCAACAACCTCCATCCAGCGTTCAAGGGCAATCGCGCCAGATTTGCGATCGATCATCACCCGAATGTCGCGATCTAGGCCATATTTTGCACGGCCGGCTTTTTGAATGGCTTCTTCCATGGCCAGCATGACTTCTTCACGCTCGATGGATTTTTCACGCGCCACAACATCTGCAACCTGAATGAGTTCAAGGCCCGGAATTAATGATGTATCCATTGTCATCTCACTTCTTTTAGATCTTTTGAGCTATGCGCCTAGGCGCTACCGGTTCTTTCTAAAATTTCAGACGGGTCTATCCGCCCAGCTTCAATATCATCAAAAGCAAATTCAAATCTTCCAAATGTCGTTTCAAGACTGACCAGTCCTTGTGCGGTCACCCCACCAAGTCGGCCGTTAAAACGGCGCCGACCATCACGCATCAGCCGCAAGGTAATCTTCGCCAATTCGCCTTGAAACCGGTCATAATCGGCCAGCTTTGTTAACGGGCGATCAATACCCGGCGAGCTGACTTCCAAAACATAGGCACTGGAAATCGGATCTTCGACATCAAGCAGGGCTGACACATGCCTACTAATCTGCTGACAATCTTCAACCGTCATTTCACGATCATCTTTTGGTTCTGCCATGATCTGCAGCTGGTTACGGCCGGTCTGGCCACCAGAATACAACACCCGCACCAACGAATAGCCGAGCCCTTCAATCGCCGCTTCGATGATCTGACTTATCTTGGTTTCGACCAATAGACACTCTTTATATCTGCAGGCTCGTCGCCTTTGTGCCTATCAAGGCCGGGCGGACAGCGCCAAATTTACCAGCAAACCACCGACAATAAAAAAGTGGGCCAGCGGCCCACCATCAAAATGCGACAGTTATAATACGCCTGTTATACCGTGCATCGCATCAGAATGCAAGCCTTCTGGTGGTTGTGCTGATGGTCTTAGGCGGCGCGTTCAAAAACAAACCATGCCGGTTGGCGCGCAGCACGTTCAGCCTTTTTCATATAGCGCGTTTCTGGCAAGTGCGGCGGCCGTTGGCGCCAATCTGCGGGGCAGCGGGCGGTCCAGCAAAACGCCGGTTGTGCTATGGCGTTTTGTAATAGCCAGCCTTTTGCTGTCGGATCATCGCTTGCCAATACCAACTGGCCGCCAGGGCGAATTAACTGCGCCAATTGCTGCATCATTTCAGGTTGCAAAATGCGCCGCCCCGCATGACGCTTTTTTGGCCATGGATCTGGAAACATTATAAAGACGCTGCGCAGACTAGCCGCCGGCAAGGCTGAAAGCATCAACCTAACGTCATCATCCCAAATACGAATATTGCGCAAATTGCCTGTCGATATATGCCGCAATAAACTTGCCACACCATTCACAAAGGGCTCGGCGCCAATGAAATTGATGTCAGGCATTGCCGCGGCCAGACCAGCCAGATGTTCACCCCCCCCAAAACCAATCTCAAGCGCTAGATCAGCATTCTTGTCAAATTGCGTTGCCAGCGGCCGGGTGATGTCAAATCGCAAAGGCGGCAACATGTCAGCCAACAGCGTTTGCATGCCAGCACGCAGCGGCCGGCCTTTGCGGCGGCCATAAAAACGCGGACCGGCCTCATGATCTGTCATGTCATGCCTCACAAACGCTATTGGGTAACGCGCCCGACCACAGCCTTAGGCGACCGCTGCCTGCAACGCCTCAACAAGGTTGGTTGCTTCCCAGCTAAAGCTGCCCGCGCCAGCCTCACCAGCCACTCGGCCAAAGTGACCATAGGCGGCAGTTGGCGCATAAATTGGCGCATTAAGCGATAGATGCTGGCGAATACCGCGCGGCGTCAAATCCATGCAATGGGCCAACGCCTCTTGCAGCCGGTCATCATCGACAGCACCGGAGCCGTGGGTATTAGCGAATAGCGACACCGGCTGCGCCACACCAATGGCATAGGCAAGCTGAATGGTACATTTTTCAGCCAAGCCAGCGGCCACCACATTTTTGGCAAGATAGCGGCTGGCATACGCCGCCGAACGGTCGACCTTTGTCGGGTCTTTACCAGAAAATGCGCCGCCGCCATGCGGGGCCGCGCCGCCATAAGTATCAACAATGATTTTGCGGCCAGTCAGGCCGGCATCACCATCTGGACCACCAATAATAAACTGGCCGGTTGGGTTGACCAAAAGATCATCCGCGCCGACCATCCACCCATCCGGCAAAATATCAGCAATAACCGGCGTGACTAACGCCCGAATATCGCTTTGTGTGGCATCTTTATCATGCTGCGTTGACAGCACAATTTTATGCGCCCCAATTGGTCGGGCATGATCATCATAAACAAGGCTGATCTGGCTCTTTGAGTCGGGCCCAAGAAGTGAATCTGGATCG
>Ga0181606_10000228_pt1 | contig 44619 bp, 44 predicted proteins | sample 041ome_10_FD_132994 | JGI IMG/M metagenome (GOLD analysis project Ga0181606, IMG submission 132994) | Coastal salt marsh microbial communities from the Groves Creek Marsh, Skidaway Island, Georgia - 041412US metaG (megahit assembly) | ecosystem: Environmental > Aquatic > Marine > Intertidal... | reverse complement strand
TTGAAAAGAACCAAAAACAAAACCAAAATAGATAGGCCATGGAGTAAGAAGGTCACTATTCTGAAGTAGCCCTCATTCTCTCCAAACCATGAATGCATCAAGCCTACACCGTAGTATAATAGGGGAAATTCACTGGTGGCACAATCTCCAGAAGCTAAAAAGTCTGATGTTTGAGAATGTATTGCAAGAGAAAATAAACCCAAATGATCACTATGAAAAAGCTGTGCTATGGATGCGGCATCAGTCTGTCGCCATGCATGCAAACCACTCGGTGGTGTTGAGAAATTATCGTAAATCCTGAGTTCAGAGCCTACAATAACCAAAGCAACTATGAACAAACTTATTGACCATACTGCATAGTACTTTTCAAATTTCTCGAGAATATTCAATTTGCAATTTCTTCTACATCAAAAGACTCTTGACTTCTGCGCTTTCGTTCATTGACGATCATTGAATACTCCTTCCCCATTTGACCTGCAATGGCCGAATTCTCCTTTGCTCTGCGCAACAAATAAGGCAGTGTAGCCTTGACTGGTCCGTACGGCAAATACTTTGACACATTGTAGCCAGAAGCAGCTAAATTGAAGCTCATGTAATCGCTCATGCCATACAGTTGAGAGAAATAGATGTGCGGATGATTGTTTGGTAATCCATTTTGGACCATGAGTTCTGTTAGCAACATAGAGCTTTCCTCATTATGTGTACCAGCACAAATTTCAACCCAATCAATGTTTTCGACACTCAACTTAAGGGCTACATTGTACATATCGTCTGTAGCTTGCTTTGTAAGATTGATAGGTGTAGGATATCCTTTTTCTTTCGCGCGTAAGTTTTCCTTGTCTAAGTAGGCTCCTCGCACAATTTTCATCCCAATTTTAAACCCCTCTCTCCTTCCGCGCTCTATCAGTTTCTTGTAATATTCAAGGCGATCGTGGCGAAACATCTGAATGGTTTGAAAAATGATTGCACGCTCCTTATTGTATCGTACCATCATACTCTCAACTAAGCGATCGATGGCGTCTTGAATCCAACTTTCTTCCGCGTCAACATACAACGGCACATTATTGTCGAAAGCTGCTTGACAAATGCGTTCAAAACGCAGATGCAAATTGGCAGCTTCACGCTTTTCAGAGTCATTTAGGTCTTTGTTAGATGATAGTTTTTCCAAGAGTGCATTGGAGGCAATGCCGCTTACTTTAATGCATGAAACAGGAATATTGGTGTTTTCCTTCGCCAACTGAATAATGCGAACGATCTCGGTTTCGGTCTTTCCAAATTCAATCTCTTTATCTTGGCCTTCGACAGAGTAATCGAGGATGGCACCTATCTGATTCACTCCCAACTTTTCAACCGCTTGCAACGACTCAAAAATGGTTTCGCCACCACAAAAAACTCGGAAAACGGTAGGTTTAACAGCCCATCGAATGGGTAAGTTCCACTTCAGGGCCCACTCTGCCAAGCCGGTTAAGGTATTCGTAAGAGCGCTGTTGTTCATCATACGGAAAATCCAATATGCAAATCGCAGCTCACTATCGCTCAAGTGTGCAAATGCCGTTGAAAAATCCCTAAAACTCAGGGGTGGAAATTCATTGTTCTCGCTTTGTGGTGCATCCATGGCTCTACATATCTAACAGCTCATCGAGGCTGTTGGTTGAAACAGAATGATAATTGGGTCTTGCTTGTGTGTAAATGGCTTTTGCTCGCTCCTTGGAAGGATCAGCCTCGGTTAACGCAGTATAAATAGGCATTAAGAATTTCCTTCTGCCCACACGAATCAGAAACGCCTCTATGGCATCATCAGCAGCACTGTAGTTATTCTCAATGGCGCGTAAAAACCACTCGGCTGCTATTTCACTATTGCCCGTCTGTGTCAGTGCAAAACGATTGTCCAAATCCTTCATTTTCTCCACACCCAAGTCAGATGGCAGTTGACGTAAAAAATGCAACCATTGATGGGTTGTCCATCCGGCAGTGTCAATGGCCGCAGCGGTTCCTCCCTCAGATAAAAACATTTCAACTTGGGTATTCACTTGATCGAACAAAGAAGACGATACGGCAATACAATTAGCGGGAAGACCAGGACCGTAAACCCATTCATCAATCTTCAACTCGTTGTACGCGGCTTCGTCATTCAAAAGCAGGTCTTCTTTAAGGTGAGCTAAAAACTCTTCCGTGATAATGGTTTGAAAGGCATTATTTGAAAAATGCTCGTTTAAAAATTGATCGAATTTTTCTCTTCCAACGCTTTCTTCCACCGTACGTAAAAAGAAATAGCCTTTCTCGTAAGCGATATCGCTCATCCCATCATCAGGATCGCGACCTTCTAGGTTTAATTTCAAGTGCGTGTCTTCTGGTGAGTCTTCCAATGCCTTGAGTTCCTTGTCCAAATCTTGGCGACCGAGTAATGTCAACATATCGGCATATTCTTTTCCATAAACATCTTCCATGATTCTTCGCTCGAAATAAACCGTAAATCCTTCATTGAGCCAGAAATCGTCCCACGTGCGATTGGTGACCAAATTACCACTCCAACTATGCGCTAATTCATGAGCCACCAAGGCCGTCAATGATTTGTCACCTGCCAAAATAGTGGGCGTGACAAAGGTTAATCGTGGATTCTCCATCCCACCAAAAGGAAAACTCGGTGGCAGTAGAAGCACATCATACTGATCCCAAGCGTATTTGCCATAAATCGCCTCTGCCGATTCCAACATCCTCTGCATATCACCAAACTCAAACGCGGTGGCTTCAATCATGCTGGGTTCTGCATATACTCCAGTGTTTGCTCCAACAGATTGAAACACCAAATCACCCACCGCCAAAGCCATCAAATAGCTTGGAATGGGCTGATCCATTACAAATTGATATACACCGGATGAATCAACTGACGTGGGATTCGAGGCACTCATTACAGCCATTAAACCAGGTGGAACAGTAACTGTGGCTTCGTAGGTATAACGAACGCCTGGACTGTCTTGGCATGGGATCCAAGTGCGGGCAAGTATTGCCTGCGATTGAGTAAATAGGAAGGGGTGTACTTTCCCTGCTGTTTGTTGCGGGTTCAGCCACTGCAACGCCTCTGCTCCATCAGTAGTAGCATACTGTATTCTCACCTCTTTAGTTTCAGGAGTAATTTGAATTTCTAATGGCTGTCCTAAAAACTGAACTTCTGGTCCGATCCACCAATCTTTGGTTTCGGCCCCGTCCACAAATACTTTTTCAATGGAAAGATTGCGTGTGTCGAATACAATCTTTTTCGCGTCACCCGCAGCTTCGATATCGTAATGCGCTGTAGCGTTGAGTTTTCGATTTTCAAAATCAACCCGTGCGATCAAATTCAAATGATTCACCTTCGCCTCTGCAGGCACAGCAAACGAGTGGATCAGTGCTTTCTCTTCTTTAACTTTTCTTTCTTGCTGCGATTCATACGGCCCACCGCAAGCAATTAGGGCCATTAACGAAACTATTCCTACTACACGATTCATCATAAAGCATTACAAATTATGGGACGAAAGTAATGCGCATAATTGAGGAAGATGCTATGAATTAGTCATAACATTCAATGAAATAATATCATGCTTTAGAACGAGCTAAAACGGTCTACTTTAGCCCTAATGCTTCATGAATTTGAAGGAAGCCACCTGCATGGATGACTCAAAATTGATAAAATATGCCCCAGCTGGGTATTGTGCTAAATCTATGCGGTGAGTTGTGCTGTTCTGCACGAAACTTTCCAAGCGCTGTCCAACAGCAGAATACAATGTTGCTCTAGCACCAATCATCTCTTCATTCACGCGAATGTGCAATTGATCCTTCGCTGGATTGGGGTAAAATGCAATTTGATCATCATGTATATCATTGAAACCAGTCGAAGTTCCCTCCTGATAAACTCGGATATAATCAATAATCATCGGACTCTCCACAAAATTAGGATCGATGGGCTCTTGCATGGCTACATTCAAGAGGATGTATTGATCGGCAACGTAAGGCCAGTTATTCATGTCCTTTGGCGAAGGCTCGTAGGTATAAAAAACATAGCCATCAAAACTAAAATCCATTTTATCTGGTGTCCACACCAAGGTGTAGGTGTGAAACTCCGTTGATACTGTTTCATCTACCAAACCTCCATGATTGACTGTTGCTCCGTACGATGACGGTGTGTGCAATGCACTTGAAATGTAGTTTTGATTGTTTCCCCAATGCTCCATAATGTCAATTTCACCGCATGCAGGCCAAGAAACCGTTCCAAATTGTTCATCCCAAAAACCGCCATCTTCATTGATGTTTTTCCCAATGTCCAAATGGCAGGCCAGGTTCCCGCCCCAAATGGCAATTGCGCGCGCACTTCTACTTTTCCGTAGGTAAAGGCAAACTTTGAATTGAGGCGTGCAGAGGTGTAGCTTTGTTTGACCTTGATCGGTAAAGCTTTCCTTCTTTGCCATGATGTGCAGTTTGCCATTTTCTACATAACTGTTCTCAATGCGATCGGTGTAGTGTTGAACTTCATTGTTAAACCACGAAACACCATTCGGAAGTAAGGTTTGATGAAACCACTTCGAAGAATCTATAGCACCATCTTCATCAAACTCATCTGACCAAACAAGCATGTCGTAGACTGGGTCTGGCTCTGGAAGTACAATCGTTCCGTCATACAAAAAGTCATCGATATAAGCCACTACCTGATCGGCATTGTTTTCTCCATTCACCTGAATTAAAACGCGGTTATAATCGTTGCGATCAACCGGGTCTGCAGAACCCGCGTCAAGGTTGATGAAAGGGTCATTCTGAAAATCAAATGTTACAGATTGCCACTGATTTAAAGCGATGGGTTTGATTACTTCAGTTTGGGTTGTCCAAGGTTCACCTAAAGTTCCATCTTGAAGTTTCAGAGAGACTTGATTGGGTTGAGTGCCAATGATTCCATTAGACGGAACGTAAATTTTTAAGCTGAACGTATGCTCGTTAGAAAGATCAAAATTGGAGGGAATATCAAATCGAACATTGGCATATGCACCTCCTTGGTCTGCATACCGCAGCACGGTTGAAGAAGCATTGTTGGCATCCAACAAGGGATTGGCAAATGCATTATCAATCTGGCAATCATCACCAAACCCAAGATTCGATGGTTCCATTGCCTTCAAAGTCATCCTCTACAGTCTGAGCAAAAGATGAAAAGCCAAGAATTGTAGCAAAAACGAATAATAAATTTCTCATAACAGCTATTTCAATGAAAATCAGTGATGAAAGATATGGTATATAAAACCATAAGTCAACTTTAGTTAGAAACATCACTATTTAAGGGAAGATAATCAGAACTAAACCTCACCATCCCATTTCACATAAGAGTGATATCATTCAGTAATCTTCGCTTGGAAGCTATAATCACCAGAACCCACCTCAATCAATGTTGTCTTTGAATCCCACAAGCTTACTCTACAATCTTTTACTTGGGAGATCAATTGTTCACCTTCCCTGATGTCATTAGGTTCAGAGGTCGGCATGTAAATCTTTGCGGTGGTATTTGCGGGAATGCTTACGTTGAGTTGAAATTCACCCCCCGTTATGGTCCACGAAGATGCGATGTAGCCTCGAATTGATTTATAAGTGGCCTCCGCGTGTGTAATTCCTCCACCGGGTTTAGGATGAATAATTATTTGCTTGTAGCCCGGGCCATCTGATTGAATTCCTGCTATAGTGGAATAGAACCACTCTCCTATGGAGCCGTATGCATAGTGGTTGAATGAGTTGATGTCATCGTCCACAAATCCTTTTTCAGCGGAATACCCATCCCAACGCTCCCAAATTGTTGTTGCTCCATTTTCTATGTGATGCCCCCACGAGGGAAAGTCAGTTTTAAGTAACAGCTTGTAAGCTAGATCCAAGTGACCGTTCTCTGCCAATGTCGGAAGTAATAAATGAGTACCCAAAATTCCGGTGCTCAAAGAAGTGTCCCGACTGATAATGTCGTCAACAAGATGCTCGACAAGCGTTGGTCGCATAGAATCTGGAACCAAGTCAAACGCCAATGCCAAAAGATATCCGGTCTGTGTTCGTCCTTCTACATGTCCGCTGTCACTCACCAAATTCTCTGTAAACGACCGCTTAATATTCTCAGATAAATTCTTGTATTCAATCGCATCATCATTGCGTCCGAGCAATTGAGCCATTTCGGCCATAAGCGCTGTACTTCTTCGATAATATGCAGTAGCCACAACTTTAGTAGGCGTTTCACTTTTTACATTTTGCCAATCGCCAAAGCTCATTAGCGTGCTGAGGTCGTTTTCGCTTTTAGACTCCGTAAACTTCATCCACAATTTCATGGTTTCATAATGCCGTGCAATTACCTGAGTGTCAGCATAAGTATGATATAGCTGCCATGGGCAGATAATTGCCGCATCTCCCCACCCTGCAGCATAAGCTACGCGAACATAAGGCGCCACGCTGGAAATAGTTCCGCCTTCAAATTGTGCATCAGAAACATCAACCAACCATTTGGTGTAAAAAGGTGCTATATCCATATTATAAGAAGCCGTGCGCATGAACAACTGAGCATCTCCAAGCCAACCAGCGCGCTCATCGCGCTGAGGACAGTCGGTGGGGACTTCAAAATAATTCGATCGTTGGCTCCAGAAAATATTTTCGTAAATCTTGTTGATTAAGAGATTCGAAGAACTAAAACTACCCGTTTGCTCTAGGTTTGAGTGCAGGACAACACCTCTAATGCTTTCAATCGTCACCGGTTGAGAGCAACCGCTAATTTCAATGTACTGAAAACCGTGATAAGTAAATCTTGGTTCCCAAACCTCTTCTTCCCTTCCATTTGCAATGAAGATGTCTGTTGCTCTTGCTCCACGCAGGTTTCTCCTGTAAAGACTAGAATCAGGGTTCAATTTTTCAGCATAGCGCAAAACGATAGAATCACCTCGCGTTTCATTGATTCGAATCTTTGCCCATCCCGCAAAATTTTGCCCCAAATCAACTACATATACTCCTGATCGAGTCTCAAACACCTCAATTGGCTTGATTTCTGAAGTCTGTTGAACAGGAACTCCTGGATAGGATTGCAACTGTGCGGTGATGGTATCGCTTGACACAACTTCACTCCAATTGCCATCGTCAAACCCATTCAATTGCCAACCATCGGGCTCCAATCGCGCATCAAACACCTCACCCATCTGCATGTCGGCTTCTCGGATTCCTCCATATGCTGCCCGCCAGCTGCCATCAGAAATAACTTCAATTGTATCACCACTTTCGAGTTGAATTTCTATCTGCGCCTTTAGTCTGAGGTTTTCTCCATAATAATGCTGTCCTTTATTGCTGACACTTCCCGCATACCAGCCGTCTGCCAAAATCACAGCAATGGTGTTGGCGCCTTGTTTAAGCAAGTTTCCTATGTCATAGGTATTGTAATAAATACGCTTATTGTAATCTGTCCATCCAGGTGTGAAATAATCTTCACCAACGCGAACTCCATTAAGGTACATCTCATATATTCCAAGCGAAGTGATGTACACTTTTGCGCTCGAAACCTCCTTCTCCAGGTCAAACTCTTTCCTCAAGTAAGGGCAAGGCAGCGGTCTGTATTCCTTCTTCCGCTCAACACCATTGGCCCATGGCTGCGTGCCGTATTTAAGGCTATCACGCAATGCTTCATCATAACCTATCCATTGGGCAGTCCAATCATTTTCATGGAGCAGACCCATCGACCATTTAGCATTATCGCTCCATGCGGAAGCTACATCGTTTTGGTCCCATACTTTCACTTTCCAATAGCAAGATGCTCGAGAGTTGAGCTTAGTGCCACGGTAATTAATATTCACCGTTTCATCGCTAATGACCTTACCTGAATTCCACAGATCGCCAATATTTTGGGCCAAAAGTTCCGTACTGCTCGCCACCAAAATTTGATAGGCAGATTGCGATTTTCTTCTTCCGTTGGCTTTAACTTCCCAAGATAAGCGCGGAGTTTTTTGCTCTATGGCCAGCGGATTGTGCAGGTATTCGCACCTTAAGTTGGTTGAATGCAAGTCTGAAACAGGCGTTTCGCAGCCGAGCATAAGGCATACGAATAGGAGAGAAACTAAATGAACTATTCTCCCCATGACTCTGCTGATTCGTATTCTCCATCCACGGATAAAAGATAGATCTTACCCGTAAGCCTGCCTATTGCTTCCACTTCACCTTCAATCCTCCAATTGCCATTGGTGAGCATTGCACCTTTGATATCACCCGATATTATCTTCTGAATTCCTCGATCCTGACATCTGCACCTTTGGATGTAAATCGCCTCATGTTCAGAAAGTGCATTGTCCTTAATCGCGAATTGATCTAAACCACTTTTGATCTGAAATGCAAGCACAGATTCTGCTTTTGAGTTATTTCCGGGTTCACCTGCATTGTTCGATATCAACTGAAAAACAGTGAAATCGCCCGCCTGAATGCCATATGATTGATAACTGACAGAATCATGCGCTATGCGACTGTTCTTTACATTCAGTCGTTCTTCTGTGCGCTGAACCTGCTGGCCATTCAACTGAATTATAAATCCTAGATTGATCATTAACAAGGCTATGAATCTGGAATAGATCATTCAACGAATATATTGTATAGTCTCCTGTTCAATGACTTCAGGAGCGATATCCAGAATTTCTTGACTTCCAATCGCTTGTGCTATATTCAACAGTTTCACATTCTTACTTTCTTCACCGATTACCTTTACTACTGTTTTGGTAGACCTTTCGGCAACATAATTCTTAATAACAACATCACTGGTATTGGATAATACGATTGCAGGAATATCAGAATCGACCAGCCCTTGACGACCCCGAGCATTCGCCACCTCAACATTCGAACAATCTGATATGTACAATGCACTTTCCCACTTTTCTTCTATTAAATTCTTGTCCCATTGAACATTGCAATTGTTCATGAACAAACCATTCACATTGGAAGCGAAAAAAGCATGATCAGCGCGCTTGTCAGGATAATCTTCTTGACGCATTTCAATGTTTACATTGGAAAATCGAATATTCTCTATTCGCATGCCTTCTGTGCTCTCCACTTTGCTTGTTCCCATGCCCGTGGCTGAAATATTCTCGAAAACAACGTCTTTAATCAATCCAACTTTTGACTTTGTGGGGTGCTTTTTAGTGAGGTAAATCCAAATAGGATCGCCATTGCCCCACCAATTAAAATGCCTTCGCTTGCATTCAATACTGATGTTTGAAAACAGCACATCCTCAACAGTTCCTCCATTGCGAATCACAATGCTAAGTCCACGATTGGAATTCAACACTTGACAGTTTTCGAATCGGATGTCTCTGAAATCTCCAAACGATTCTGTTCCCAATTTGATTGCAGTTGATGAGGAAGTCAGCACGCAGTTTGAAACTCGGATATTTTCGCAAGGGTCCTCATAGCGCGTTTTCAAGGCAATGGCGTCATCGCCCGTGCTTGCAGTGCAGTTTTGTATCGTAACGTTTTGGCATGAGTTGATGTCGATTCCGTCTGCATTCACCCCCTGTTCAAGGCTTGAACTTATGTACATGTTCTGAATCAATACATTTTGACAACGAATCATATGAAGGGTCCAAAAAGAAGACTCAACCAACGAAACACCTTCCATGGTGATGTCTTGACAATTGTAAAAAATGATCATCGCAACATCAGGTGGAACAACATAATAGCGTTTCATTTCCACTCCAGATTGACGGGCATTCTCGGTAATATCAGCGATGAAATCGTCTACTTCGCGCAGGTCCTCATACACCCTTCGAGCGTTCCCATTGATTTCGCCATTACCACTGATTCCGATATTCTTAGCCCCATTGGCATAGATCATAACAGGACGAGTGGCATCTTGCAAAGGCGCCCTGTAATCATCAATGTTTCTACTGGCATACAAGGTGGCTTCAACATCAAATTCAAGAACGACATTATCTTTTAATATAATCGTGCCGGTCATGAAATCACCCGAAGGAAAATAAACTGTTCCGCCACCCACTTTATAGCAGCTATCAATGGCATTTTGAATGGCAGTGGTCGATATGGTACTGGTATCGCTTATCGCTCCAAAGTCTTTTACATTGAATACTTTATTATTGGTCTGAGCCATGGCACCAACAATCGAAATAGCAAAACAAAACGCCACAAAAAGGCGGTTTAAATTCAATTTAAAAACTTGTTTTACAATCATTTAACTTCTACTGATTCAACCAACTGCACTTTACCCCAGGAAGCGTCATCATCGCCTTTACCATAAATCAACAAATGCCCTCCATATTCTCCCCCATCGGGATCGCAATGAACGATCATCATGCTGTAAACATCGCCAATTTCAGGTGCTGCCCAGGCCTCATTTTCTGATCCGAAAGTCGAGGCCATTTTCACCCTTGCCTCCAAAACATAGTCGGCTCCACTCCTATTCCAAGGATTCATCTTGATTGAATAATCTACCGCAGCAGTTGGCAGTGGTTCCTCAATGTAAGTTTGCTTCTCATTCCCATGACGCCACCAAGCGCCATACTCAGGCATCAAGGTATCGATTACAAAGCAAAAGGCATGATCTCCTGAGCCAAACTTCTCAGCAATCGTATCTCGCGGTGCCTCAAAAAAGAATGCAATGGCATCTTTGTAATACCACCGCTTAGGTTCGTGATTTGTGTCGGTGACATCATGCTCATTGTCTTCAACTTCCGCTCCGAAATACAAATAGCTCTGATCCCAAGCGATATAATAGCGAGAAGATAAATCGATATTATTGGTATCTTCCAGTGAATCAATATGGAGGCGATTGCGTTTCGGCTCATACCATGCACTAATCTTGACTCTTTCAAAATCCCATTCCCCATCATTCAAGGCCTTTTCCTTCCATTCAGAAATGTCACCGTCAATTCGTGGTGATTCATCCAAATAAGGAATACTGAGTGCTGTAGCATCTTGCCCCATCAAACTGAAAGAGAATCCAACATACCAAAGCGTTAAAGCCATTAGGAACCTGAGATGAAATAGAGGTAAAGTCAAGGATAATTGGTTTCTTTGATGATCGAAGTTAAACAATGCGATCGACCAAAAAGCAAAGCCGGCACTTTCAACCACCTATTCAGGTAAACTCACTCAACTCGAGCATTCTATCAAACAAATTGATCTTTCTGTGTCTCTCGATATTCGCAAGCTGCAGGAATCCTAACATGAATTGCGGATCTGAAAATGGAAACTGGCGAACACTTCAAAGCAGCATTCAAAATGCAAATGATTCTGCGCCCTATTTGCAAACAAAAGGTGCTTTGCTGCTCAGTTCATTTGAATCGTTTGAGGAATTAAAATCAGTGATTAAAATCGAATACAACGATGCCATTCCGATGGTTCGCGTGCGCCATCAAAGCAATGGCATTCAAGTTTGCAGCACTTTGGAGCCAGGAGTTGACGAAGGTGATTTCCGAAAAGCCCGAGATGGAGGCATATTTAACAAACTTTCTTTGGCAATTCGATCGCCTTTTGCCGCAATCAATCGAGATGATTTGGTTCGGGTTTTCATTCTAGCAAGAAGAAAACCGAACATTTTCGGTGAAAGTGATGTGGCCTTCTTCAATCTGGCCGAAGCCACAGTTTGCAATATGGCTGCTGAGGATTATGGCCGTGCATCAAACCGCGATCTTTCAGAAAAAGGCTATATCAACACCATTAACCATATAACAGCACAGGCCATTATCACCTCGTGCTTCTCAGAGGAAATGGCCGATTACATTGCGGATGTGCATGAACGCTTTTACCATCCAGAACTGATCAAGGGCAACTTTACATCCGAACAAATCAATGATTTAGAGGAAGGTCCGTTGGACAATTACATCGACATCATTAATAATGAATGGGGACAAGAGTTGGGGAAAGAATTAAAAGCAAAATACCATATCAATAAAGCCACCATATGGACACCTGAGCTTCTATCAAATTACCTTAATAGCACTCAGGATTACTACCGTGATGCATTTAATGGCCATTTTGAACCATTTGACAAAAATGACTCCATTGTGGTGAATTATAGCCAGAAATTGGTGCGCGTAATGGGTGATGTTTCTGAGTTGAGTGGACAACTTGGGTCTGTAAAACACTAGTTTTTACACTATTTTACTTTCATTCACCATCATCCACAATAGTCCTCTCTATATTTACGGAAACAATCAGAAACCATGAATTTCAAACAAATTCAAACATTCACTCTTTCCACTGTTCTCGCACTTAACTCATGTTCGCAAAATAATGCAACAGTGGAAATAATTCCTGAAGAGGGTCAAGCTGAAACAGCAACATCCAACATTTCTGAACCCCATGAATATGGTGGTTGGTATTGCCCTGATAATTTAAATGGTTTTCCTCCGGTTGATGTTACCGATTGGAATTCTGTTCCTGTGGTTAATGGACGACTACCAACCGCAGAGGAGACTCGCAACGGGACTTCACTCATTTTGGTCGATCTCGACAAATATCCCGCGGCAAAGTCATTGGATATGGAACTCCCAAGATTGGCGCGCTTTTACAACGTACACACCAAAAAAGATGAGCTGGTCATTATCATTCAAGCCATTCATGTGTCCAATGACTCCATTGTTGGGTTCAGGTACCTGAACGGTGGCAATGGCAGCGCTCACCTTTCTGATGTTCGGTTTTTATCCTCGGATGAAATTGACCGAATTTCCCCTTCCCGTTTTGTTAGCATAGATATTCCGATCAGTTCCACTCAAGCAGAAATATGGAAGGTACTTACTCAGCCGGATTATGGATTCATCCTCCAAACCATTTTTGATAAAGAAAACGTTCTTGGAGAGGGATGGACAGCTTCTTCTAAGGTGAATTATGTGTACACAAAAAGAGGTGAAGTCGCAGCTCAGTATGCTGAAAACTTGTTTGGCAATCAATACATTCAAATTGACTGTAAATCGGAGTTTGGAGATTATGTCGAGAAATTTCTGTTGTTAGAAAACCCTGAAACGCAAATCACAGAGCTAAAAATAGCTTGTGGCCCATATCATGAGGATTACAATCAACAAAAAGCCATTCTTGAAGAATGGGCACAAAAGGTAAAAGCGCTGAGTGAATCCAGAAAACTGTGAGAAATACCAGATAATCGTTCAACGCAATGTAAAGAGCATGGTCATAATTATTCCCTTTTGATTGGCGAGGTGAGTTTTGCACAATTCCATACTGGATTTGACTTTGAGATTGAAAGGCGGGGCCAATAAATCAATCCCGCTCTTCTTCTTCAGTCGAATTCCCTGACCAGAGATGATGTCGGCATTGGGGATAAATTTGCCTTCGGGTATATGTTCGGTTACAATTAGGTATTTGTATTGTTGCAACTTATTCACAATACGCAGCACTTCAGAATTAGAAAGGTGTTGAAGTACTTGTCTCAGAATAGCACAGTCGCCCAGTGGCAAATTTTCATTTGCAATATCAATGCATTGAAACGTTAAGTTTTCGAATTGAAACTTAGACTTATTATGAGCGATTAGATCAGGTACAATGTCCACCGCAACGTATTTTCTGCAGAATGAAACAAGCTCCTTCCCGATATTGAAATCACCGCACCCCAAATCACACACTGAAATTGGCTCATTGAAATCACTCAAAAAAGATGCAACCGCTTTGAGGTAAGGTTCCACAATCGATGGATCATAAGAACCATCGCCCGAATAAAAATCAGACTCACTCCCACCCCAAAAGTTCTGTTTGTATATCTGATCCATGACCGCTTGGGTTGGCCAGGGTTTCTTTGGTTCTTTTTTATGATCGACCACTATTGCTATGTGTTGATTTACTTTCGGATATAATTTTATACAATTAATCTGAGGTTACTAAATCTAAACACATGCAAGGAACGCATAACGCCATTGAAGATTCTAGAAATGAGAGCGTGAAAATTTACATCAATGGTGATTTTTACCCTCGCAATGAAGCCAAAATATCAGTTTTTGATAGCGGCTATTTAGTGGGCGATGGTGTTTGGGAAGGTCTTCGCCTACATCATGGTAAATTGGTGTTCTTCAAAGATCATTTCAACCGTCTTTGGCAATCTGCAAGAGTGGTAGGCATTCCTTTACTCTTCAGCGCTTCTGAATTGGAAAAAGATATTATGCGTGTTATTGCGATCAACGAAATGAGCAATGATGTTCACGTAAGAGTAATGCTGACGCGTGGAATCAAGAAAACTCCCTCGCAAGATCCTAGATTAACAATATCTGACCCCAACTTGGTGATTATCGCAGAACACAAAAAGGTATCCCCTGCAACCAAGGAAAAAGGTATCAGCCTCTTTACTTCCACTTTTAGACGCGGTGCACCAGACTACCTTGATCCTCGCTTGAATTGCCACAGCAAACTCCACGAAGTGCAAGCATTGATGCAAGCCATCGCGGCCGGAGCTGATGAAGCGTTGATGCTTGATCCACACGGATTTGTATCTACCTGCAATGCGACTAATTTCTTCATGATTAAGAACAATGAAGTCTGGACTTCCACCGGACAGTATTGCATGAATGGAATTACAAGAGGAAAGGTCATTGCCATTTGTAAAGAGCAGAGCATCCCCTGTTTTGAAAAGAACTTTTCATTGTTTGACGTTTATGGAGCAGATGAGGCATTCGTTACAGGATCATTTGGCGGATTAACCCCCGTACACACCATCGATGGAAAAAGCATTGGAGACCGAAGTTTCACCTTTACTAAAAAGCTATCAGGCTTTTATGAAGACTTGATTGCCAATGAACTCCACTAAAACAAAAAGGATATGCTTATGGTCGGGCCCACGCAATATAAGCACGGCCATGATGTACTCCTTTGGAAATAGAATTGACACGGCTGTTGTAGACGAACCTCTGTACGGTTTCTATTTATCCAAGACCAGCGCAAAAGAATACCACCCTTCAGCAGAAGAAATCATGGACAGCATGGATTGCGATGGAGATAGTGTGATTGAGCAACTTTTAGCTTTTAATGAAAAACCAATCTACTTCATCAAAAACATGACGCATCACCTGCTGGATTTGAACCTGAACTTTTTTAGCGAAATGGAACACATCATACTCACGAGGGAACCAGAAGCCATGATTCGTTCATTTTCTAAGGTAATTGCGCATCCTCAGCCAAAGGATTTAGGGTATGAAGATCATTTGAAGCTGATTGGTCTTTTCCGTAAAAGAAATATTCCTTTCCATGTGGTAGATTCTCAAGAAATATTGAATAATCCAGAGCATCGCCTGAAAACATTGTGCAATGCTGTTGGAATTCCATTTTCAAAAGCAATGCTAAAGTGGCCAAAAGGCGCTAGAAAAGAGGATGGCATTTGGGCAAAGCATTGGTACGCATCGGTGCATGAATCAACGCATTTTGAACGACCAATCGAAAAGCAACGCCCTGAGTCTTTGGGTAATCTTGAAGAACTGATAGAAAGCAGTCGCATTCTGTACAGGCAAATCATATCGTGTTGATTGGATGGAGATAAATCGGCACCTTTATTCTTCGAGAAAACAATAGTTTTCAACACTTGATTTTCAGATCGTTGGCTGATCTAATTTTATGTAAATTATATCAATCTGAATGATCCATCCACATACCGAACTGCAATTCATCAATGATGAAATCGGTTATGGCGTAGTTGCCAAAAAATTCATCCCCAAGGGAACCATCACATGGGTATTAGACAAGTTTGATCGGTCATTTACTCCACGTGATTTCGAAGAAATGGATGAACCCTATAAAAACATCATAGACATCTATGCTTTTCGCAATAACATTGGAAACTATGTACTGTGCTGGGATAATGCCCGTTTCGTAAACCATAGCTTCAACTCCAATTGCCTGACCACGGCCTACGACTTTGAAATTGCTGTGCGTGATATTCATCCCGGAGAGCAACTTACAGACGACTATGGATACCTTAACATCAGCGTTCCTTTCAGAGCCATACCGGAAGGAACACGAAGAAAAATCGTTTATCCAGACGATACGCTCAGGTATCACAAGGTGTGGGACAAAAAACTAACCAACGCATTCAAAGACATTACCAAGCACGAGCAACCATTGAACGACTTCATATCACCAGAGATGTGGGAAAACATTCACCTCATTTGTAAAGGCGAAAGAGCGATGGATTCGATTTTATCGACCTATTACAACGGTGCGAAATCCTAACTCTTTTCCTCCCAAATAATGGCCAAGTTGATCAATGTTTCAACAGCTTTTTGCATGTCCTGAACACTGGCCCATTCCATTTTACTGTGAAAAGAGTGCTCGCCAGCAAAAATGTTTGGGCAAGGCAATCCCATGAATGAAAGTTTTGAACCGTCTGTGCCACCCCGGATACTGCCAATGTGAGGCTGAAGACCTGCACGCTTGATGGCTTCTATGGCATATTCAGAAACTTGAGGACATTCGTTGATGACATTCTTCATGTTGCGGTATTGCTCCTTCACCTCGAACGAAAATGCAGAATTGGGAAAATCCTGCATTACTTCTTCCAACATAGACTTCAATCGGTTTTCATACTCCACCAATTCACTATCCACAAATGACCGAATGATCATGGTGATTTCTGCATTTTCAATTCCCCCTTTCATTTCATAAGGATGCACAAAGCCTTCGCGTCCTTCTGTGCTTTCGGGCGACCATGTATCTTTTGGTAGTCGGTCAATAAATGCACAAGCTGCTTTCAATGCGCTTTCCAATTTTCCCTTGGCGAATCCAGGGTGAAAATTCACACCTTCAATTTTAATATTGACCATGTGTGCACTGAATGTTTCATCTTCAAACGAGCCCAATGCTTCACCATCCACCGTATATCCGAAATTGGCACCTAGCTTTTCAATATTTACCGCATCTGCTCCTCTGCCAATCTCCTCATCAGGTGTAAATAAAATGCGAATGGCACCGTGCTTCACTTCGGGGTGATTCATAAAATAATACGCTGTATCCATTATGGCAGCTACCCCCGCTTTATTGTCTGCACCCAGCAATGTGGTTCCATCTGCAGTGACGATATCATTACCCAACTTTTTTGCCAGTTCAGGATGAGCTGCAGGGTCAATTCTAATGCTATTATCTGCAGGCAGTACTAATACACGTCCATCGTAATTTTTATGAATGACCGGATTGACATTGGTGCCACTGCTCTCAGGTGAAGTATCCACATGCGAACAAAAGCAAATCACGGGCACAGGTTTGTTGGTGTTGGCCGGAATTGTGGCGTAAACGTATCCAAACTCGTCCATTTCAGCATCCGTGACCCCCAGAGCTTTCAGCTCCTGAACAAGCAATCGACTCAGGTCTTTCTGTTTTTCGGTAGAAGGAATGGATTGACTATGAGGATCAGATTGAGTATCAATCTTAACGTACCTCAAGAATCGATCGAGTACAGTAAAGTTATAATCCATGAATTATTCTTTTAGCCAAAGATGCAGATTGATACCGAGAGAATAAGACAAGATTGAGGGTAATAAGGGCTACCTACTGTATGATTAAGCGCTGGCTCATCTTAAGGTTTTCACCAATCGCGGTCAAGAGATAAACTCCTTTTGATTGGTTGGTAAGATCTACACCATAAACAGTTGATTTGCAATCATTCGAAATAGACTCTTTTAAAACCAATCGACCGAACGTATCATAGACCACAAAATCTACTTGCTCTCCACAAGCCTGGTCCAATTTTATATTGAACTGACCGTTTATACTCGGGTTAGGATAGGCAACAATTCCGTTCTTTCTCAATGATATAAAATCGTTAACACCAGTTGCTGTATCAAGATCACCTCTAAAAATTGCTTCTGCATAATTGAAGGCCTCAATGCCCACAATTCTTCCCATTTTCCTACCCTTGATATCATCTGCCGGAGGGTGAATACCACCCCAAATGCGCGATAAGCTACACTGGTCTGAAGCATCATAGTACTTCGCCCATTCAAGTACGATGGTGTCGCTTGGGCCTTTTTCAAAAACCAAGAAATCGTTTTTAGGGGCTACAAATCTTCCAACTCCACCCGGGAAATATTCATCACCCGTAAGCATCGTCATCACTTCTGCAGCTGCGCGAGAGTATGTCGAATGTCCAGAAACAAAGCCTGGGAATGGCGGTGTAACAAAGGATGGTCGTTGATAAGGCCACCAATTTCGTGCTAAAATCCATCCCACATGTGCTATATCTGTTTCAGCATTCGAAATAAAATTATGGCCACGCCAAGCTTTCACTTTTATTTTACCGACAAACTGATTATTGTTTCCAGCCAAAGAATCTCCAACTTGGATCTGTTCGATAAATCCGGGTATCAGCTGAATTCCTGCTGGATGATAATTGGGCAAATTTGGATCGGAAGACTGTCCCAATTTGGCCATGTAGCGTAGCGCTGAAATTGGTCTTATGTAATCGTAATAACCTTTAACGCCCCATGAAGTAATGGCTACATCATGCATTGCTCCGCCCAAGGTTAAATAGGCCTTTACTTGATATTCAAGATGGTCCAGCTCTTCACCCTCACCCTTGTATCGAAAATTGAACTCAGGATAGTCCATAACTGCATTCAAAATTGTGAACCAGTGGCCTGGAGGGGTTTCACTATCTGGACCATCCGCCCAAAACTCTGCTAGCACACGAGCGTAATCACCGCGTTTCTTGATCTGTGGAGGATAAGGCAAACCAGTTGCGGGATTAACATCATAACCTAGACTAATATCACCTCCATTCTCAAAATCATAGAATGAAGGATACTCCGAAAATGAATCGGGGTATAATTCAATGGGAATATTTCCGATGTGGTTTGGGGAGATATCCCACATGGTGGTGTCATCCGGATCCATATGGCTGCTCCATGCAGAAACCAATTCAAAAGTCCACTTGTAAAGATCTGAATCTCCTGCTCCGTTTACTGTATCTAAATAAGGTGGATGACCTGGGTTGTGATAAACCCACCACTCTTCGCCATCTCGCTGAAGAATTTCTAGGTCATCTTCTGTCAGCGAAAATGCTTCAACCGAACCCCATTCTGGGCTTAAACAAGCAGGAGTTCCACCCAAGTATAGGTTACCACTTTGGTCGACAAATGTGTCAAACTTCAGTGGCTGCCAACGGTTTGGATCAATCAAATCAGGGTTTCCTGGGGCACCTAAATCTAATGCCGGGTTTACCGGTTCGTAATAGCGGTTGGTGTAGCCATTGATTTCATTAGCGCCATCTTGTTGACCGTAGTTGATCATATACGCTGCAATGTAATTACCCAAGGCAGCAGGATCACCCGTAGCGTAATTCCATGAAGTCTTGTTTTTATCGTAACCCATATCTGAAAACAACGAATCCATTAGAAAAAGGCTATGACTTGCTCCAGGTGAATTTTCAAACCTATGGATAAGTAGCCTATATGCAGCGTAGCTGATTGCTTCTTCCCTGTATTTTTTTAGAAGAAGTGGATCCAATGGCGCTTCAACACCATTAAACGGGACAGGAAACCCATTCATTTCTTTACCTAAAAACAAGGTGCTCGCAGAATCATCGTAGGCTGCCCAAGCATCATACATTACTACCGAAGTATGAAATAAATTCCGTGCATGCACTGTGGGTCTCGCAAAATCATTGCGTATCGCCTCCAACAAGACCTCATTCCAATCTCGAGCAATAGAATTCTGAGCGTGTCCGTCAATAGCGCAAATACTTATGTAAAAAAGGGTAATTGAAAATAAAATTTTTCTCATACTGACATCAATTGATCTTACCTTAAGAATAGGTCGAATGTATGAATTTCATCGACAAACGAATTAAATGTGTCGCTCAGCATGATAACTACTGCGAACCAGAGGGCCGCTTTCTACGAGCTCAATTCCTATGGATTCACCATAAGTTTTGTATTCTGCAAAAACTTCAGGCTTCACCCAATCCATTACGGGTAGGTGTTTCTTTGATGGCTGCAAGTATTGCCCAATGGTAACCACCGAAACACCCTGCGCATGCAAATCTCTTAAGGTTTGAAAAACCTCTTGCTTTTCTTCGCCTAAGCCAACCATGATTCCACTCTTGGTTCTGTTGATTCCTCCTTCCTTCAATCGCTTCAGCACTTCCATACTCCTCCAATATTTGGCTTGAATACGAACGTTTTTGGTGATTCGCTCCACTGTTTCGATGTTGTGCGAAACGATTTCAGGTTTTACCTCAAGGATAGGCTCTAAATTCTTCCATTCACCCTTAAAATCTGGAATAAGGGTTTCTATGGTAACACCTGGATTCTTTTTTCGAATCATTTCTACCGTTTTCTTCCAATGATTGGCGCCACCATCGGGTAAATCGTCTCGATCAACCGAAGTAATCACAGCATGTTTCAATCCCATGACGCGAATACTCTCGGCTACTTTAGCTGGCTCGAAAACATCTACTTCCTCTCCAGCTCCCGTAGCCACATTGCAAAACTGACATGACCGCGTACATGTGTTTCCGAGAATCATAAATGTGGCTGTTCCTGAGCTCCAACACTCGCTTTGATTAGGACACTTTCCACTTGAACAAATGGTATGAAGATTTCTTTCTTCCACCACTTCTTTCACGCGCAAGTATTCTTTTCCCCCTGGTATTTTAACCTTAAGCCAACTTGGCTTTTTGATCCTTACCTCTTGATCTTCCTTGTTCTTTAATAAATTGGCCATTCAGAAATTATTTCTTTTCGAATTCTGCTATTGTTGCTTTAATAATAGCAATGCATTCCATTAATTGTTCTTCGGTCATCACGAGTGGTGGAGCAAATCGAATGATATTGCCGTGGGTAGGTTTCGCCAATAGACCGTTTTCCATCAACCTCACACAAATATCCCATGCTGTTGTGCTATCTTCTGAATCATTGATCACTACGGCATTGAGAAGTCCTCTACCACGCACCAATCTTACAATATCCATTTCAGAAGCCAGTTTTGATATCTCAGATCGAAATATTTCACCCAACCTCCGGGCATTCTGAGCAAGCTTTTCATTTTTCACCACTTCCAATGCAGCTATGGCAACTGCTGCCGCTATTGGATTGCCACCAAATGTACTCCCGTGTTGTCCGGGCTTAATTACATTCATTATTTCATCATCAGCCAAAACTGCTGAAACTGGATAAGCACCTCCACTCAAAGCCTTACCAAGTATGAGAATATCAGGTCTGGTGTAGGTCGCTGTTTGACGCTTACAATGCCCCTCGCAAGAGCAATTGCCACATACTGCTAATAAGGCTCCCGTTCGAGCAATACCTGTTTGAATCTCATCAGCTATGAGTAAAACATTATTATCAGAACAAATGGCTTTTGCTTTTTTGATGTAGTCATCAGAAGGAGTGTTCACACCTGCTTCTCCTTGAATAGGCTCTACCAAAAAGGCAACAACATTTTTGTCCTTAACGGCTTCAGAGAGTGCATTCAGGTCGTTGTATGGAATACTCTCAAAACCAGGAGTGTAAGGCCCAAAACTCTTTCTAGCATCTTGATCGTTCGAAAATGAAACTATGGTTGTTGTTCTTCCGTGGAAATTGTCTTGAGCAACAATGATTTTGGCTTCATCCTGCGCAACACCCATTTTCTCATAGCCATATTTCCTGGCAAGTTTAATGGCCGTTTCAACTGCTTCAGCCCCCGAATTCATCGGTAGCACTTTATCAAACGAGAAGTATTCAGTGACAAACTTTTCATATTCACCTAACCTTGAGTTGAAGAAAGCTCTGCTTGTTAAAGTCAATCTTTTGGATTGCTCCACCATAGCATTCACAATATGAGGATGACAATGACCTTGGTTCACTGCCGAATAGGCCGATAAAAAATCGAAATACCTCTTGCCTTCTACATCCCAAACGAAAACACCTTCGCCACGATCAAGGACAACCGGAAGTGGGTGATAATTGTGCGCTCCGTATTCATTTTCTAATGCGATCGCTTCGTCCGTGGTAAGTTGTCCTAATTCCATATTTAAATACTTGAAAATTTCCGCCCAAAGATATAGGTTGTATTTTGGTCAGAGCTCTACACAATAGTATATATCTCTTAATACAAAATTGAAATTCATGGAATGGACAAAATATATGCTCGCAGGGGGCATCTGTGTTATTACTATGGTCGCTCAAGCTCAAAGGATAGAAAATGTGCTTCAACTTCTTCCGGAAGATCAATTTGAAAACATCAAGGTTAAAGGGTTGGACAATTCAGACGATGCCTCAAGCTTCATTATTTGGGTAAAAGATCATGTGCGGGAACACTACCATAAAGAGCATACCGAAGTAGTCTATGTAATCGAAGGTTCTGGAATGATGACATTAGGAAATGATTCTTATTCGATTGAAAAAGGAGATTATATTTTCATTCCGAGGGGCACTCCTCACTCCGTTCGTGTGAATGAGGAGAACACGTTAAAAGTGATAAGCATACAAACACCTCACTTTGATGGTACAGACAGACACTTTACAAACCGCGATTAGACTGGATTTTGACGTTTTTGACTGTTAAAATCTTTGAAAAACCGCCAATTATACCCTCACTTATTAACAAAGGGGTGCTTTTATCAACAAAAACACCTAAAACACTTGCAGTCTGCGAGGTTGCGATACATATTTGTTCCCGTTGAAACAAAATGTTTAACCTAAAAACTATTTAAAATGAATAAAGCTGAATTGATTGACGCTATGGCTAACGGAGCCGGAATTTCTAAAGCTGATGCTAAAAAAGCATTAGATGCATTCATCGACACTACAACTGGAGCACTTAAGAAAGGTGACAGAGTTGCTCTTGTTGGTTTTGGTTCTTTCTCTGTGTCTAAGCGTTCTGCTCGTACAGGTCGTAATCCACAAACTGGAAAAGAAATTAAAATCTCTGCTAAGAATGTTGTTAAGTTCAAAGCAGGAGCTGACCTTGGTGGAGCTGTAAACTAAGGATCACCAAAGAATTAAAAAGCCTCTCCTCTGGAGGGGCTTTTTTTATGCCATAACCTTATCAATGGATTCCTATATTTGCGTCAAACCAATTCGAAAAATATGGGAAAAGGAGACATCAAAACATCGAAAGGAAAACGAATTGCCGGCAGTTATGGCAAAACGAGGAAGCGGAAAAAGGCGAAGCCAGTAGCTGCCTCAGCGCCTAAGAAAGCATCTGCCAAGAAACCTGCAGCTAAGAAAGCTGAGACCGCCACAGCTAAAAAAGCAACCACAAAAACTGCTGCAGCTAAACCTGCGGCTAAAAAGACAGCAGCCAAGAAAGCTCCTGCTAAAAAAGCAACAACTAAGAAAACAGACGACAAATAGGGTGTATACCCTTTAAGGAAAAAGCCTTTTGAATTTCCAACGATTTTCAAAGGGCTCATATTTTATTCGGTCGTGAAGGCGACTTGCTCTTCCTTGCCAAAACTCAAACATCGTGGGCTGGATAATATACCCACCCCAAAACTCAGGACGAGGAACTTCTAGTCCTTCAAACTGATGCGTAAGCTCAGATACCTTTTTCTCTAATTGATCTCTTGATGTCATTTCCTCGCTTTGGGCACTTGCCCACGCACCGATTTGGCTTTCTCGTGGCCGTGTTTTGAAATACGCATCACTTTCAGCTTCAGGCAACTTTGCAACCTCGCCTTCCACGCGCACTTGTCGTTCTAACCATGGCCAGAAAAAATTCACCGCAGCGCTGGGGTTTTCTTGCAGGTCGATGGATTTTTTGCTTGAGTAATTGGTGTAAAATATTATTCCTCGCTCATCCAATTTCCTAATCAGAACCACCCTACTTGATGGGCGACCATGAGCATTCACTGTTGTCAATGTCATGGCATTGGCATCTTCAGTTTCTTTAAGTGCCTCATGCAGCCAATTCTCCAGCATTTCAATGGGGTTATCCAAACAGTCAGCCTCTTCCAAAACATGCTTTACATAATCTTTCCTTACCGCTTCATAACTCATAGCAAAAGTGTTTGAACAAAGTTAGAAAACGAAGATAGTCGAGTGCGCAGATTGAATTCAAACTCCCTTCAAATTGAAGTTTAAATCAATATTTATGACAAGCCTTGTTTTATATTCATACGTTTTCTATTTTACACTCGAATCAAATGTTCAAACCAGACAACATAGAGAATGAGTTTTTCTTAAAACTTGGATTCAGCTTTTCGCCTGAAGAACTTGCGAAAGGAAAGATTTTGATTTCTGAACCATTTTTGGGTGATCCCAATTTCAGCAGATCTGTAATCTTGCTCCTTGAGTATTCGAAAGAAAATGGTGCTGTTGGTTTTGTATTGAACAAACCTACAGACTTGAACATGTCTGATATGATTGAAGAATACCCTATCGATTCATTTAGGTATCATTATGGAGGTCCTGTCAAGCCCGAAAATGTATTCTTTCTTCACACCCTTGGTGACAGCATAGATCATTCACAGCAAATCATACCCGGACTTTGGTGGGGAGGTGATTTTGATCAAATTACATCTTTAATAAAATCAGGCACTGTCCCACAACGCGAGGTGAAATTTTTTGGTGGTTACTCTGGATGGGCAGCCCAACAACTTGAAGATGAACTTTTGGAAAGAAGCTGGATTTTGAGCAGCATGAGTACTGAACAAATCATGAAAGAAGATATTGACGAATTGTGGCGAGAAAGCCTCAAATCTTTAGGTAAAAAATTCTCTATTATAGCTGATTTTCCTGAAGACCCCGCACTGAATTGATCAAGCTTTCTTTCAATTTTGCCTTCATCTTATCTATCCAAAAATTGTCCGTATTGGAATTGGAATGAAGCATCAAGGGCACAATTCCAGATATGCTATTGGTTGTGAATACAGCATCGGCTTCCAGTATATCATTCCTCTTAATAACAGATTCCGCACAACCTTCATTTTGAATTATCACTCGTCTAACCACCCCATCCAAGCATCCAGAGGAAAGAGGTGGAGTCCTTAGTTTTCCATCCTTAATTATGAACACATTTCCACTTATGGTCTCTGCAACTTGATCATTACTGTTAAGTATTACTAAGTCATCCAATTGCTTTTGCTTCGCTTCTAGAGCAGCCAATACTTGATAATGCTTCGCAATCAATTTAAAGTTTCCGGCACTGTCAGTAGGTAATATTAAGGAAGCAAATGCGGTCTTTTTAGCAGAGAGCTGATTGAAATCCAAGGAATTCAAAACTTCCAAGCTAAGATATATATCGCACCCGGAGTCATCTGGCAAGTATTTCCCATTCCCCCTGCGAACGAAGGAAAGTCTGGCTCGCAAGAAGGATTTATCATGTTCTTTTGCTGCTTCGGTTAATCCCTTCAATAGACTATTTATACCACAATTTAGCCTCAATTGAAGGAATTCCAGCGTATGTTCAATCCTCCCTGAACGTTCAATCCAAAATGTAGGATACCCATCAATGATCAGCATTGTTTCAAAAAAGCCATCACCATATAGAAATCCTCGGTTAGAAGTTTCGATTTGATCTACCTTCTCGAAACGAGTATTTACAAACTTGAAATCCATTTATTCAAAAAACCGCAACAACAACTCTGGTTTAAGAATGAAGGTAAAGATCAATCCGAACACTGCGCCAAAGTAATGGGCGGAATGAGCTACCCTACTTTTACTGTTCTTATCCAAGTAATATTCAAGCGCTAAATAAAGCAGACCAAATATCCATGCTGGAATACGAAAGGGAATGAGGAATAATCCGAGTGGCGCCATAGGTTCGATAAGGATAAAAGCATAAACTACTGCACTCACCGCTCCTGATGCTCCAACCGCATGATAGTGGTAGTTTGATCGATTGCGCGCGTATCCTGGAATCGTGCTAAAAAGAATACCGCCCAAATAAAGTAAGCAGAAATACAGCATCCATTTTGATCCAAAGAGCACTTCAAAATAAGACTCTACCAACTTACCAAATTGATAAAATACAAACATATTGACCACCAAGTGTCCCCAATCGGCATGCACAAAAGCATGCGAAACAAACCGATACCATTGCTTATTCCGGTCTATCATGAAAGGCTGGAAATCAATCTTATAAAACAGTTCTTGGTTATTTAAAGCAGATGCGCTCACTAGACCTGTAGCTATCAATATTAGAAGGGTAATGGTCATTTCTAAACCTTTAAAGCTTTAACGATTGAAGGCCCAATGCTAGAAATGATATCTGAGGCGACCATTGCCGTTTGTCCTTGCTCGCGAGCACTATAATCACCCGCTAAACCGTGCACATATACCGCGGCTATTGCAGCCACAAGAGGATCTTTCACGTATGAGCAAAAGCCAGCTACTATGCCTGTCAACACGTCACCACTACCGGCAGTGGCCATACCGGGGTTTCCTGTAGAATTAAAAAACACCCTGCCGTCTGCCGAAGCAATGGCTGTATTTGCTCCCTTTAGAACTATGATCACCTTATACTTCATAGCCATATCTCTGAGCAATTTAATGCGGTCGTAGCTATTCTTTGATATTCCAAATAATCGCTCAAACTCACGCAAATGAGGAGTGAGAATAGTATTTGGCGGGAGCGACTTCAAATAATCTTTGCTCTCTGAAATGATGTTCAAGGCATCGGCATCCAGCACTAAGTTGACCTTTGCCTTCTCAAGCAAAGAGCGTATTAAACGCTTGGTTTTTTTATTCATTCCAATTCCTGGTCCACATCCAATGGATGAATAGCCAGCAAGACTCGGTAGTTCTCCTAAAAAATGGTCATAGTCGTCTACCAAACACATGGCCTCAGGTACGGAGGATTGCATGATTGAATATCCCACATGCGGAACATAGGACGTAAGCCTTCCCACACCACTTCTCAAAGCGGCATTTGCACTCAGTACAGCTGCTCCCATCTTACCATAGCTTCCAGCCAAAAGCAGCACATGACCAAAACTCCCTTTATGATCGAACTTTTTACGCTCAAACAGCGATTTGAATTCATCAATGGCATCAATAAAAATCAAATCAGACTCCTCTGAAGCTAAAAATCTGGAGTCCAGTCCAATATCCAGCACCTTCCATACGCCCAAATACTCCTCGTTTTCTGGAAGAAAGAACGCCAACTTTGGAGATTGGAAGGTCAGGGTGAATGATGCTAAAATCACCGGAGACGACTCCGATGTGAAAGCATCTGAAAAAAGTCCTGAAGGCATGTCAATAGAAACAACGTCTGCAATACTCGCATTAATCTGCCCTATGCACAATTCTGCCAAGCCTTCAATCTTCCTATTGAGTCCTGAGCCAAACAATCCGTCTATCAAAACGGTATTGCTACTGATGGTGGGAAATTGACTCTCTTCAAGGATGTAACTCACCTCGTGGCCCAACGCCACCAGTCGATCTAAATTAATCTGCAAATCCTCCGAAAAACGTTCGGAATATCGCACGATATAACTCTTTACGTCATAACCTTTCTCTAAAAGTTTGCGTGCCATTACTAAGGCATCTCCACCATTGTTGCCAACTCCGGCAATGACCATTACTGGACGATCTTGAGTATACACAGATGTAAACCAATCAACGCATGCACCAGCTGCCCTTTCCATTAAATCAACCGATGGTATGGACTCCTTCTGTATCGTTAACCGATCAGCTTCGCATATTTGTTTAGTAGAAAATATTTTCAGCATCTATAGCAAATGTAACCTTAAGGAAAGATAAATGCTTCAAGGACGATTGTCGAAAAATTGAAAATGCTCTATAATATCCAACCCATAAGCAATGAGCTTGCTGTGATTGAAAAGCACTGGATATATGAAGACCTTCTCAGGAGGCGTATCTCCTTCATTATCAACATTAATGACCAAACATTCGATGGATTTTCGATGCAAGTAATCAACAACGTTATCGCATTGAACACAATGATTAGAAACGTATAGAATGTATCTTTTACCGGTTGAATAGACCATGAAACAGGAAGCAGCTTACTACTTTGCAACAAGCTTTAAGTCTCGTTCAATTTCAGGCTGGAAAGAACTCTTTCCCAAAATCTTAACCTCAAAAGAAACGGGTTCAAACCCTGGAGAATCCACAAAAACCTCAAATTCACCAGGCGGCAGAATAATTACGTATCGCAATGAATTGGGATTGGGTGTATAAATACCAAACAACTCTCCGTTGTTTAAGTACGTCACTGTAATCTCTGCTGACAATACATCGAACTGGGGCTCTGCGCTCGTGATTTCACCGCGCAAAACACTGTATTCACTCTCCACTTCATTGATGGTAACCCGGTAGATGTCATAATCGCCATAACCGTCTTTTCGAAGCGCAGACATATATCCATATCGCCCTGACCGGGAAATTCGAAAGTTCATGTCATCGTCAACCGAATTGATGGGATAACCTAGGTTTCTCGGATTCACGAAACGCAAAGAGTCAAGGTTCCACTTTGCCTTAAAGATGTCGTAACCACCCATTGAGAAATGGCCCTTGGAACTAAAATAGAGAAACTCTCCATCGGGTGAGAGGTTTGGAAAATCCTCGTCACGCTCCGTATTGACATCAGGGCTAGCGTTAAACGGCACACCCCATTTACCATTAGGTAACTTCTTTATAATCCAAATATCGGTTCCACCATAACCGCCAGGTCTGTCGCTCACAAAATATATAGAGTTCCCATCCAGTGAATACGATGCGGCAATCTCTCTAAACTTGCTATTCACCTTTTGATCAAGGGGCTTCATATTTTCCAACATACCATCATGAAAATCTGCCGACAAGATATCGCCACTCACGCCCTCTTCGCCTTTTATCAGAAGTATCTGTGATCCATCACCCGACATACCCACAATAACCTCACTCTCTGCAGGATCATTGGTTGCTCCGGGCATTGGAATTCCATCTTGGTATTCACCTTCTTTAACCTCTGAAAAATAAATGTTTGAAGCGTAGGTACCATTTGGTAGTTTCTCACTGCCATCATCGCGCGTCGAGGTATATGCGATAAAGCGCTCATCAATCGTAACGAATGGGAAATAATCAGGAAATGCACTATTGATGTGTGCTCCTAGATTCTCAAACGTGCAATCCTTTGGGAACTTCATCAACTCATATGCATTCTCGCAATATTCAATTTCAATTTGGGCTTCTTCTACAGAAAACTCTGATCCCATATCATGAAATTCAATGATTTATTGAACATATCGATCGCCCTATCAAACTGATGATCAACTTGGTAAGACTTCCCAATCAGGTAATAAACAGTTGATGCCTCTTCGTCATAGAAGACAACTTTTTCAAAATAAGGAATGGCTTTAATCTGATCAAAGTCAGCATTCAAATAGCAAAGTCCCGTGTTGAAATTGTACTTTAAATCTTCCGGATCTTCTTCAAGCAGAAGCAAGTATTCCTTTAATGCTGCTTTATAATCTTCATCGAAAAAATACTGATCGGCCTTATTCCCATCGCCCGTAGCCTCAGGATTCTCAGAATCTACGGCACTTGGGTTTTCCTGAGCAATAATAGTAGGAGCCGCTCATAAACTCAGGATGAGCAGTAAAAAAAGGTTTTTCATCATAGTTCTTTGGAATGCCAAATTTAACAATGCGCTGCAAAGGTCGGACGTTTTTTATGAACTATGGTCAGCAATAATGCACCATTTTTCATTTAGCTTGCTCCAAACAAGTGTGAACCGACCTTGCAATGTATCAGTTATTCGAATCAATCTCCACTCGCCTATGGCTAAGGCGGACCGATCAGAGAGCAATTTTATTTCCAAATTGTTGAATGACAGAATACCCATTTCTTCCTTACTTGAATAGGCTTTTTTGTATCTGTCGAGCGTATTCTTCCAACCTTTGTTTAGGCTTTTCCCTCCTGTAAAAATGAGCCGATCATCTTTCCAATAGCCTTGCATATATCCTTCTAAATCTCCTTCATTCCATGCATTTACTTGTTGCTGCAAAACACTGTTGATCTGCTGAATATTTTCTTTCTCACCGTTGCACGAGAAAAGGAAAAAGAACGCTAAAAACAAGTAACTATATCTGGACATCAGCATTTGATATTTCCCATGTGTGATCACCTAAAAGTTTGATGGCACTTAAGTATTCCCATTTCGGTTTGCTGCGTCCCCATTCGGCATCTGACAACATCGAAACCTGATACTGTCCATCTTCCTTCCTATACAGGTGATAGGTATTGCCAATAATCGGTTGAAATGAAAGTTTTGCTTCGTAGATTTTCTCAGACATAGATTTTCTCAGCTCAATTGCTTGCACTTGTTTCGCCAACAAAGTGATTTGCTCTCTAATTTGAAGTAATTGCTGATCGGTTTGTTCATACATTGCTGAAAGCGAACGAACTTTGATCTTGCCCTTGTCCTCAGGTTTGATTATGGCACTTCCCACATGGTGTGCATACTCTAATATACTGGGCGTCTCAGTAATCTTATCGGGATCAATTGGGTTTATAAATTCTTTATCTTCCATTGGTGACAAAGAAACAAAGGCTTTCCTTTTTATGTTTATCTGATCAATGAAAAAGTACCCGTTTCTTCTTTTTCCTCGCCACTCGAAGTCTGGTAGCGAATCACGTAGACATAGGTAGTATTGGGAGCATACTTATTGCTATTCGGCATAATTCCATCCCACTCCACATTCATTTCATTGGACTCAAACATCAGTTCACCCCATCGATTGAATACCTCGATTTCGAAGGGACGCCCCTCATTAAACCCTTTCAAAGACCATACATCGTTAATTCCATCGCCATTTGGCGTAAAACTATTCGGAATGTATAAAGTAGTCACAGGATCAACAATCAATCGCCATGCCCTATCTTTTGTGGTTTTGTTGTAATCGCTCCAGCTCGGACTGAATGCAGTATCTGGACAATTGAAGGTGTTCCATGCTACTTGATAAACGGGATACTTTCCCGAGTTCAAATAAGTATGACTAGGAGCGAATTCATCTGATGTATTCCCATCACCAAAATCCCAATACCAACGAACGCCATTGGCCGAAGAGTTGACAAAATCTACCACTGGATCAAACTTGTTTACACTTTGCTGTTTCATTCTGAAAGATGCTGTAGGTCTTGGCAGCACAGCTATCCTTGATTCGTATTGCAAAGTGGCATCACAACCCAATTCACTCGTAGCCCTCAATTTAATCCGGTGAAATGTGGGAATAATGGTGTCGTTGTCAATCACTATTCGCGGTGAATTTTCATTCGAAACCAATGAATCGTTCAAAAACCACTCGTAAGTGAGTATTCCGTTATCAATGGTTGAAAGATTTTCAGCAAAAACAGATAATGGAGAACAGCCTTCTAAAGGATCAAGTGAAAAATCCACCACAGGTGTTTCAGGGATGGTAATTTCCTTCTCTGCTTGGTCAACACATCCCTTGTTCGAAATGGCGATTAATTGAACCGCATAATTTCCCGGGTTGGCATACGACACAAACGGATGTTGATCTGAGGAATTGCTCCCGTTCCCAAAATCCCACAGCGTTGACTCAATTGTTCCGTTATCAACCTTAGAAACATTTCTAAAACTACTTGAGTCTCCTGCGCACGCAGCCTCAAATGTAAAGTCAGCTTTCGGAAGTGGAAAAATGGATGCAGTATTGGTTGAAAATGTTGTGCAGCCATAATTACTCCAAGTGGTAAGCCTTACATTGATATTATCTGGTGAGGAGGTTGGATATAGAGGGTTTTGAGTAGTAACGGTATCTGTTGTGTTAAAGACCCACTCCCAGGCAACGATTTGATCACCACCAGGGGTGACTTGAACGATGGATGATTGATCGGTAAAGGGTAGTTCTTCCCCTTCACAAACATTGTTTAGCCATCCAAAAGCAGTCGATGGCGTTGGATACACTCGAATATATTTTTGAACAGAGTCTTCGCAACCAAAATTAGACGCAACGCTGTAGGTTACTTTGTACTCGCCTGGCTGGGGATAGTTGTGTTGCGCGTTGGCTAGCAAAGAAGAATTGCCGTCACCAAACTGCCAATTGAAACTACTGAGATTTCCGCTTAAGTTGAACGAAGTTCCAATTAAGTTGGTCAGCTCATTATCGCACACAGTATCTGCCGAAAAGTTAGCTACGGGTAAAAAGTATACTTGGATAGACTTTAAAATAGAGTCTACGCAACCGCTGTCGGATGTTACTATAAGTTTAACAGCCTGTGATCCTGGCGTAAGAAACTCATGGCTAGGACCAGGAAACACGCCATTACCTGAAGAATATTGCTCAATAGTGCCATCTCCAAAATCCCAAGACCAATCTTGGATCCCACCCAATGCAATCGTTGTGCTATCATCGAATTGCGAAACATCATTAAAGCATACACCATCAGCAAAAAAATCCGCATCAGGTATCGGATGTACCGAAATGTTTTTTACGATCGAATCTCGACATCCATCTTGATCGTAAATTTTAAGTTCAACTGGATATGTCCCATAAACATTGAAAACATGCGCAACAGAATCGAGCGTATGCTCTGTACTGCCATCATTATTGATATCCCAATCATAGGATACGATTGGAGAAGTAGCCGGTGTAGAGCTATCAAACAACATTACTGCATCACCTGAGCATGCGTTTTCAAAGGTGAAATTTACCGCGGGTGGATCTTGTACGGTTACTGTCGATTGCACTGTATCCGTGCACCCAGCATTGGTTAAAATAATCATCTCAACAGCATACGTTCCTGACTGCGCGTAGGTATAACTCGGATTTTGCACAGTATCATTCCCAACGCCATCGCCCATATCCCAGTCCCAAGAGACTACGTTACCCATAGGAAGATACGTGCTGTCAGTAAGATTTACAGGGTCACCCAAGCATCCTAAGGTAGAACTAAACGCAGCTTGTGGAGGCGTGTGAATGAAGATGTTTTTTGTACTCGTGTCCGTGCAACCGTTGATGTCAGTAGCTATTAAACTGACTGAAAAGGTATCAGCGGTGGTGTATACATGGGTCGGATTGGTGTCATTTGACGTTGTTCCATCTCCAAAATCCCAATAAAAATTGACAAGATTGCTGAAGGCATTCGCTCCTACGCAGCCGCTTGTATCAATAAAGTAAAACTCAGCTGTATCGCCTAAGCACACATTCTGGCTTTCAATCTGATAGTCAACATAAAGCTCGTAATTGAAATTCAGATAGCGTGCTTGTGCTTGAGAGTAATTGTAAAATCCAAAAAGTCCAGGTTCATAACATCCCGGTTGATCAAAGATTGTATCCGTATCAATTTTTATTACTGCCCTAGTGGGAGTATAGAGCAATTCGAAATTGTAGTATGTATTGGTCACCCATCCGTTAATCGGACTAAAATCAGTTTGTAAAACATTGAACGTTGGTGAATTGGTATGAACCCAAAAGCTTGGAAACACACTGGCATTGTTATGTTGGAAATTGCCATTGACATAGTTCAACGAGAAGCCTTCTTGAGCGATCCAACCAAGATAATTTTGGGTGTTTTTCTTCCAATCGAACAAATAGTATTCGTGGGTCATCGAGCTGTTAGCTGCTGGTCCCCATGCAAACCCGCTCGTTTGTTGAAACCCAAAAACAAATCCCACATAATCATCGTCTGCAAAATCCTCCACCCTAAAAGTTCCCGTAATCTTTACGTTGATGAGGGTATCTGGACCAACAAACATGGTCGGGAAATTCAAATTGGCACCGGATAAAAGCTCCGTATTTCCAGCTTGCACCGTCCAAACGCTATTGTAGGCCCCTGTTGCCGTCCAATTTGAAAAATCTACGTTCTGAACGCATTGCGCTTTCATGGTTAATGCACCCAATGCAAAACCGATTAATAAAGCTATGTTAGTTAATGCCTTCAAAGATTGCTGACGAATATACGTTTCAATCCATGTTAAAACGCAATTGATCTTGATTGGTTGGCTTAATCAATGAATTAATCGAAGAAAAACTACAATCCGTACTTGTCAATTAAATAAACCAACGATGCAATTGAGGCTGTTCCAAGCTCAAGCTCACGTTTATTAACCGTATCAAACGTATCATTGGCGCTATGATGGTGATCAAAATAACGTTGGCTATCAGGCACAAATCCTATCAAAACATTGTCGTCCGTTTTTAGTGGACCTATGTCTGCTCCGGCACCACCTTTCTCTACCTTGTGAATGCCATATTTATCCAAAATCTCCTCCCAGCTGGCTATTTTTTGAAGTTGGGCTTCGTTTCCATCCACATGAAATCCACGTGGAGTGAAGCCTCCCCGATCAGACTCAATAGCTGCAATATGAAACTCTTTAGATGATTCAGCATAGGCACTGTAAGTTTTGGCTCCGCGCAATCCGTTTTCTTCATTCATGAAAAAAACCACACGAATAGTGTTTTTAGGTTTATAGTTCAATTTCTGAAGTAATTCGATCACGCCCAATGATTGCATCACGCCCGCACCGTCATCATGCGCACCGTCTCCTACATCCCAACTATCCAAATGGCCACCAACCAGAATAACATTCTCAGGGTTCTGCGTTCCTTTGATTTCGCCAATGACGTTGTAAGATTCTTGATCATCCAACGTTTCGCACAACATTCTCATCATTACAGAAACATCCTTTCCATTTTTGAGCAAATCAGAAAGCAATTCAGCATCAGCTGTACTGACTGCCGCAGCAGGAATTTGCCCTATGCCTTCCTCGTATTTCATACTTCCTGTATGTGGATAATCATCAATTCTCATATTCAACGACCGCACAATTACTCCAACTGCGCCATACTTTGCTGCTTCTACTGCGCCACCCCATCTGTGCATTACACAATGTCCATAGCTGTGAAAAGTGTATAAATTTTCAGGATTCATCTTCTCATTGAAAAAAACAATCTTGCCTTTAACCCCATCTTCCCCTAGTTTTTCTAGGTCATCCCAAGTTGTTACTTCAACTATTGGCGCGAACACACCTTCATCTCCAGTTGAAATGGATCCTCCCAATGCCAATATGTTCAGTTCTCCTTTACTTCCGTCATCTGAGGTGTAATAGGCCAATTCTCTTTCTCCGCGCTTCCAAACAGGAACCATGACGGGTTGCTTCCAGGTTTTCAGACCAAGGTCATTCATGAGGTTAAAGGAATAATCCACTGCTTCAGCCGCCTGTGGTGAGCCACTCAATCGAGGGCCAATGTTTTTACACATATCTCCTAGCCATTCATAAGGATGACTTTCTGTAAGTGCTAGCCTGAAGAGCTCAGCAATTTGAAGACTGTCGGTTGCAAACTGCTTTTCTATCGAAGCTTCTGCTTGTTCAGGAGAGATTTGGGCGTTGATGTCGGATATAAAAAATAGCCCTGAAAAGAGGGCTATGCAAATCGATGCTTGTGTATTCATGCATCAAATGTATTCAGAGAATTGAAAATTGGGTTACTGCTTTACTAATCGATGCTGCATTACTTTACCATCAATGGAAATCAAAGCAGTATAAACCCCTTTACTAAGGTCTTCCAAACTGAGTTCAGCGCTCGAGGCATTTATTTGAGAGGCATTCACCAAAACGCCTTGCATATTGATGATCTTAACAAATTCTATGGTCTTATAGGATTGCACGTTGATGAATGTAGAAGCCGGATTTGGGAAAACATTCGTCTCTGAGGTCAATTCGTTTATCGATAAAAGGTTAATTGGCTTTTCAATTTCGTCTTGACCATAAGCGTTGTAGGCAATCAACTTTATAAAGTAAATCTGATCTGTAGCATACGAATGACAAACTTCAGTTAGGTTGGCCGAATTTGTAGCACCATCACCAAAAAGCCAAAACAACGTTTCTGCATTCGAAGAGGTACTGGTAAAACAAATCTCAGTTGGACTCCAATCCCAATAAAAATCGGCTACGGGAATTAAACAAGAGTCTAGCGTAACTGTAGCTGCACTCGATATAGCAGAATCACCATTCTGGTCAGTAACCTTACACCTAAAGTCAGCTGAACTTGGGGCAGCTAAACCCTCTGAACAAACATATAATGTATCGTTTCCAACTTCTGATGGACCGATGTTGAAAAAACCAGTACCTGTGTCTTGTTGCCATTGATATAGAAGACCGTTTCCAATAGCTGAAACATCTAACATCACACAACTATCCACGCAATTGGTTGCACTGACAGGATTAGCTGTAATAACAGGTTGTGAAAAACCCACGCTAAAAAATAAAACTCCACTAATAAGAGTGAATACGGCTTTAGTCATTTGATCAAAATATGATGGTAAAATTAACACCTAGACGCAAACGGACACATTGGTGGCTAATTTTTCATTTTTTCCTCAATTCTCAGCCTGATCCCGAAAAACAATTCCCTGCCATGTAAAGGTGCGTAGGCGTATGAGGTATCAAAGAAAGGACTGAATCCGGGTGCTGCGTTTGGATCACGGAGTCCTGTCAGAGGTGAATAGTTTTGCGTGAAGTTGAAGAGATTCTGAATTCCTCCATAGCACTCTATCCTTTTTATCTTTCGAAACTGTTTGGTAAACTGAATGTTGTGAATGGCGAATAGCCGAGAAATCGTGGGCCTTGGTCGTAAAGCCGGCAACCCAGCTGGGTCTAAATCATATACTTCTGGTAATCGCATGGGGCCAGTTGCATTTACAGCATAAGAAACATCGAGTTTAAACCGACCGAATCGATAGTTCACACTTACGAGTCCACTCCAAAGTGGGGCAAACTGCAAAGACTCCAATTCAGTTTGTCCATTTTCATCCATCGAATGAATCTCTGCTCGATTCACATTCAATCCGATGTTGTAAGTCAAGGGTATTGAAAATTGTTGACTGAACGTTGCTGCAATACCGTAGCTCTGGGCCCAATCTGCAGAATTTGAATAGATGATTTTTCCTGGAATGTCGTAGTTGGGAGCAATTTTATTTAGAAACCGCGTATAATAGAGATCTATATCTAAGTTTCCTGAAGCTCCGAACCATGTATGGGTATGATTAAAGTTAGAAGATAGGTTCCAAGATCTCTCGGGGTCCAATTCTTCGCGAATCTCTACCACCCTCTGCCCTGTTATGAACGCATGGTCTTCAGTAAACAAATTGACAACTTTAAAACCTGTACCAGCGCTTAGTCTCATTCGAGTCCATTCGTTCAGTTCATACTTCAAGCCAATGCGCGGTGCAGGAATAAATCCATGCCGATTGTAATGATCCACCCGCATGCCTACCAAAAGGAGCATTCGGGAATTGATGTTCAACTCGTCCTCAATAAACACTCCGGGTATGTATTGCAGTTCTTGATCGTTCCCAAAAAGCGGATCTGTAGCAACAGTATTATCATCATAGAACTGAGCTCGGTTAGTTAATCCTGTGGTTAAAGAATGCCTCTTTTTAGTGATTTGCCAAATGAAATTAGCAAAAGCTATCCCTTGCTTAGCTGTATACAAATCGGAGCCGTAATAACTGTTTTGATTGTGCCAACTGAAGGAATAGTCTACCTTTAGATGAGCCTTGGTAGGTAATTCATAGGTGCCAAATAGTTCTGAGCGCAGCGTGTAAATGCTCTCGCCATAAACCTTATCACTTCCCCTAAGTGTTCTATACGATCGGTTTTTGAAATATTCAGCTATTCCATTTCTTCGGTCTTCGTAGTAAAGTTTAGAGGCAATGGTGAATTTTTTGAAATTCTTTCGTTGCAACGACCATTTTGAGAAAAGGCTCAATCGATCCATTCCAGCGATATCTCCATAACCATCTTCATTTTCATCTATGAAGTTGTCCATATATGCAACATTAATTCCTGACAGAGCCTTCCACTTGCCAATACTATTACTCACGGATATATTCCCAAATACTTCTCCGTGCGAACTTCCCTGTAGGTCAATACTCATGAGTGGCTCAAACTCGGGATTCTTGGTGATGATGTTGAGCACCCCTGCAATAGCCTCTGATCCATAGAGTGTAGAACTCGGTCCTTTAATTACTTCTATACGCTCAATCATTTGGATGGGAATACCATTTAAACCGTAGGTAGATGCCAAACTACCATAAATGGGCGTCCCGTCCATGAGCACGGCTGAATAATTCCCAGGCAAACCATTGATGCTAATGCTGTTGGTCATGCATACTCCGCATGCGACTACTTCTTGAACTCCATTGATCATTTTCATGCCTTGCATTAAATTGGTCACGGGTAGGTTTTTCAACATGCGATCAGCTCTTATCACTTCAACCTTGATTGGAGATGCCTTGACGAAAGTTTCCTTCATGGTTCCTGTAACAACCACTTCATTTAAGCCAAGTAAGTCTTCCTTCATAACCACATCACCCAATTCTACTAGATTACCATCGTAATCAACGGGAATTACTACTTCTTGAAACCCCAAACTTGAAAATTGCAACTTTATGGATGTATTACTTGCAGGATCAACATTAAATCGACCATTCTCAGTGGAAATAGTACCAATGTTGTTCTCAACTATCTTGATGTTAACAAAGGGAATTGGTTCATTATCCTGATCAAGCAACCTTCCACTTACCTGGGCAGAACCGGTGCACACTAAAAAATTCAACACAAAAAGGAATAGAATATGATCCTTCATTTTGCAAATCTAAATACATTTTTAGACTAGCCTAAAATTATTTTTACATCTGTGGAATTTTCAATTTATCTTTGCCAAATAATCACGCTGAATGGCATCGTTTACAGTAGAAAATTATTTAAAAGCAATCTACAGTCTGAGTAAAAACAACACCACAGGTGTTTCAACCAATGCCCTGGCTGAACATCTTGGCACAAAAGCCGCGACAGTCACTGACATGTTGAAAAAACTCAATGCCAACAACCTTGTACATTACCAAAAATACCAAGCAACACTGCTCTCCGAAGAAGGAAAGAAAATCGCCCTCAACATTATTCGAAAGCATAGACTATGGGAAGTTTTTTTGGTGGAAAAACTCGATTTCAAATGGGATGAGGTACATGACATGGCTGAGGAATTAGAACACATTGAATCCAACGAATTAATCAATCGTCTCGAGCATTTTCTTGACAACCCAAAATTTGACCCACACGGTGATCCCATTCCCAGCAAGGAGGGCATAGTGGAGCGCAGAGCGCAAGTTTTGTTGACCGAACTAGAAGTTGGCCAGCGCGGCCATGTAACAGGTGTTAAGGATAGTTCGAAGGAGTTTTTGCAATACCTCGATACGCAAAACATCGAATTGGGAAATCAAATTGAAGTAAAAGAAATCTTTGAATACGACAAGTCTAGGGTTGTCATCATCGAGGGCATCGAGACCACGTTTAGTCAACAAGTTTGTAAGAATCTATTTATCAATATTTCAGAATAATGAATGCCATTCTTGATTTTATGGGAAGCTTAGACCCCGTGGTTGCCGCATTAATCGCCACCATTTTCACTTGGTTGATGACTGCTGCCGGAGCTTCGTTGGTGTTTTTATTCAAAGAAATGAAGCGTGTTTGGTTGGATGGAATGTTAGGTTTTACGGGAGGTGTGATGATCGCAGCAAGCTTTTGGTCTCTTCTCGCTCCATCCATTGCCATGGCTGAAAATCAAGGCCAAATAGCTTGGGTTCCTGCCGCTGTGGGATTTGCTGCCGGTGCCCTGTTTCTTTTCGCCCTCGATCGCTACTTGCCACACTTGCATATCAATTTTAAAAGGGACGAGGCTGAAGGAGTGGAAACTAGTCTGCACAAGACAACCTTGCTCGTTTTGGCCATTACTTTACACAACATACCCGAAGGACTAGCTGTGGGTGTATTATTCGGTGGTGTAGCAGCAGGTATTGAAGGAGCCACCATTGGCGCTGCAGTAGCTTTAGCTATCGGAATCGGTATTCAAAATTTTCCTGAAGGACTAGCCGTATCTATGCCGTTAAGGCGTCAAGGTGTTTCTCGAGGAAGATCATTTTGGTATGGTCAATTAAGCGCAATTGTAGAACCTGTTGCAGGCGTGCTAGGAGCGGCTGCAGTACTATTCTTTGAACCGATTCTTCCGTATGCACTATCATTTGCAGCGGGCGCGATGATTTATGTTGTAATTGAGGAGGTAGTACCCGAAACACAACGCGACAAATACACCGACATAGCCACATTAGGATTCATTGGAGGATTTTTAGTAATGATGATCCTGGACATAGCGCTTGGTTAAACCCTACTCGCCTACACCATAGTCTTTTGGATCTTCTCCAAAAGGAACGAAAACCATGGCCGCAGAATTTAGGCAGTATCGCAATCCGGTTGGAGCTGGTCCGTCATTGAAGACATGCCCTAAGTGGCTTCCGCTCTTACTATCAAGAATCTCTATTCGTCTCATTCCGTGAGCATTATCAGCTCGATATATTATCGCGTCCTTATCAATTGGTTCAAAAAATGAGGGCCATCCACATCCAGAGTCAAACTTCGCATCAGAAAGAAATAGGGGCTGACCAGAAGCCAAGCTGTAATACGTTCCCTTCTCTTTCGAATTCCAATACTTCCCTGTATAGGCGCGCTCTGTTCCCTGTTGACGTAAGATATAATACGATTCTGAAGGCAACTTTTCTTTCCATTCCTCATCCGTCATTTTGATTTCAACGGGCACCTCTTCTCCAGAACTATACACTTTATTGATCAAATCGTAACCTTCCATCTGTTCTTTGCTTTGGCCGCATGCGCCCAATGATATGGCGCATAGTGACAATAATATTAATGACTTCATATCTCGAAATAAACGGTTCTACGAATTGAATTGTTCAATCAATTCATAATCCTATGAAGATCGCTCCCGCTTATTCTTACAATATTTTCAGGAAGTAGAAAATAAGTCTCATCGATCGGTTCCGATTTCACCTCTCTCACAATCATTTTTAGGGTAATGCCATTCTTAATGACGGTGTATTCCAAAGGCAAATAATTCAACCCACGCAATTCAGTTTGTAAAGGGTTTTGGTGCTTTTTGTCCACCCATGCTTGCAAGTGACCACCTGTTCCAGATTGCAAGTAAACCTCATGGGTTTGAACATTAGCAATGGTCTTTACATTCTCCTTTTCGATTGCTCTGAATTTAATCGACTTATTTTCAATGGGAGCAGCCATCAGCACATGACGATCCATAAAATGAAAGATTTGGAAAATGGTATCCACTCCAGCACGATGTATTTGAAGCAATTCACCTGCCAACGCACTTTGCTGTATTATTCGCACATTTTGACCTTTTACAATCATCGTCATTTGCTGGGGAAGCGATTGCTCCACACCTTCCATTCCTTCGGGAAATGAGACGTATTCAACATCATAAAAAATCCTGCCTTCAAAGGCCTTTTGGGCCTGACCAAAAGCACTGAGAAATCCTAAAAGCAAAATCAAGAAATTGACCTTAGTCAACATGGGCACCTTTTATCTGATCAATAGAATCTGCCAATTGCTTGTACAAATCTTTACTGATTGGCGCTAGCGGAAGCCTAACATGAGCTTCAGTTACTCCTAGAATCTCTAGCGCAGCTTTGACTCCACTAGGATTTCCTTCGGCAAACAAGAGGTAAATAAAATCTACAAGCAAGTAGTGCAGCTCCCTTGCCTTATTGTAGTCTCCAATAAAGCACGCCTTAGAAATGGCAGAAAATTCTCTCGGAAACGCATTGGCAATGACCGATATTATGCCATCGCCACCCAAAGCCATGTGGGGAACAACCAAAGGATCGTCACCACTCAACACCAGAAACTTTGATGGCTTACGCTTGATGATCGCTCCTACTTGATCTAAATTTCCCGATGCTTCTTTCATTGCAATGACGTTAGGATGTTCAGCCAACTGAAGTGTTGTTGATGAAAGCATGTTGGAAGATGTTCTTCCGGGAACATTGTATAAAATAATAGGAAGTGGACTCGCATCAGCCAAGGCCGTATAATGCGCGATTATTCCATTTTGTGTTGGTTTATTGTAATAAGGACTCGCAGAAAGAATTGCGTCAACTCCTTTTAAATCAATTTTATCAAAGCCTTCGATCAATGCTCGGGTATTGTTTCCGCCATGACCAAAAACGATCGGTAATTTACCTGAATTCACGTCTACAACGCAGTCGAGCACTTCTTGCTTTTCATTTTGGGTTAATGTAGCCGACTCACCCGTTGTGCCCTGAACAACCAAATAGTCTACTCCTCCATTTATCAAATGATTTGTAAGATTCTCTAAAGCCGGAAAATCAACTTCGCCCGATAATTTGAACGGAGTTACCATGGCTACACCGGTGCCTCTAAAATTTTTCATGCTGCTTTTGTGGTATTGAATTGAGTAATGTAATGATCAAGATGATGAATCAATTTTCTAATGTCTCGCTCGTTTTTCATGTCAATCATAAAATCCAGTAAATATGCCCTTTCTTCATCGTGCAGTCCAGCTTTCCATGTGGCATCAAGTTTTGAAATCAACACATCGCAAGCCAATGATTTTCCAAGAGATAAATCGATTAGCACTTCGTATTCTTTAGTCAAAGCCTTGAGCATACTCTCCGATGTTATTTTACCAAAGACATTGAAGTCTGCACTACTAAATGGAACTTCTTTGGTAGTGGATTGGTAGGACGCTTTTAATTTTTTCGAAGGAAAGAAAACGTAAAAGTCAACCACTTTCAATCCTCTTTTCTTGAGATCATTTACATAAGATAAAATATGCGAAAAGGATGCATCGTTTGAGTAAACGGCAACAACGGCAATTTTCATAATCAAATCTCCATGAACCAATCTCGAAGGCCGGTCATTCTCCTTGCTTCTTTTACGAAGTAGATATTTTACGATTGGCTTAAGCACAGCATCAAAAGTAATTATCTAATGTTCTGCGCCTCGGGTGGATCATTGTAAATTCTGTCCTTCGCAGTGGCTTTCAATTCAACATTCTCCACGAATACCCATTTGCGTCTTCTCCATTCAAAGGCATCAAACTCAAGCACCGGAATATAGAACTCATACAACCCTTCTAAATCAGGCTGCATTGGGACCAAATGATTAAAAACAATGCGTTTTTTCTGCTTCTCATAATTCATAGAAACGCTCGCATCAGACTTGTACTTGATGATGAATCGTTTGATTTTAGACTCGTATGGATAGTCAAATATGTCAGCACCGAACTTCAACCCTCGCTTGGTTATGCTTAATACATCAATAACCTTCAGAGACGAGTATTGATCCTGACCATCCCAACCAAGCAACATGTATGCGCGCTTACGTTTTTTGCGGCCTGAAGCTTTAGAGGGAATGATTTTGTAATAAAGGGCGCCATACCAATCTTTTTCACTAAAAATCTTTCGGTATTCACCTTCGAGGTTGCGATAACCTCGTTTAAGTTCGATCACTTTATTGATGTTTTCCTTCTTATCGAAGTACTGCACAAAACAATAATATCGATTGGTTTGATCGTCAAATGGAAGATTCCAATTTATCATTCTGAAATACCCATCTCCACTGCGCAAATCAGCTATCATTGGAATTGTATCGAAATCGGTAATAAAGCTCTTTGGATGGTCAAGCGCATCACGCATAAACATCAGAAACTCCGCATTGGCTTGAACGCGCGCTTCGTCATTCTTAGCATCCAGCACGGCTTGCCTCAGCACAACCAATTGCTTTAACTTGGCTTTAATGGTAACTTCTTGATCATCCTCAGCCTTTACAACAAGTCCCGAGAACAACAAACAAAAAAAGAGTATTCGAGTAATCATCAACACAAATATTGATCGATTATTCGTTCCTAAATTGAATAAATAAGAAAGTAATTGACGTTTAAAGGTGAAGAAACTCCTTCTTGCCTAGCAACTCCTCCTTTGACTCACGAAAATCTGGGTCGTCAACACAGCAATCCACTGGACATACAGCAGCGCATTGAGGCTCATCATGAAAACCTACACATTCAGTGCATTTGTCTGTAACGATGTAGTAAACGTCCATGGACTTCGGCTCGTTTTCAGCATCTGCATCGGCCACGGTGCCATTTTTTCCTGCAACATGTCCAGTCAACCCTGTTCCATCTGCAAAACGCCATTCCATTCCACCTTCATAAATAGCATTATTAGGACACTCAGGTTCGCAAGCTCCGCAGTTGATGCACTCGTCAGTAATCATTATCGCCATGACCGCAATTCGTTTTTTTTGATTAGGGGGCAAATGTAACACGATGGGATGTGATTTGAATAAAGATCTTTGTTTGAATTTGAACAAAAACCCTTCTATGCCCGACATCGAATCACGAAAGGATATTGAAACACTGATTAAAGCCTTTTATGAGAAAGCCATAACCGATGAGGTGATCGGTCATTTCTTTACAAGAATTGTCCCCCTTAATTTAGAGGAACACCTGCCCAAAATGTTCGACTTTTGGGAAATGGTGCTGTTTGATGGTCATGCCTATAAGGGGAATCCCATGAAAACACATTTGAATCTAAACGAAAAAAGCCCCTTGAAAAAAGTACACTTTGACGCTTGGATCAAGTTGTTCAATTAAACTGTAGACGATTTATTTGAGGGGGAAAATGCCGAAAACGCAAAGGTGAGGGCTTTATCAATGGCCACAATGATCCAAATAAAAACCCACCAATAATCCCTTCTTAATTATACGTTGAATCTGAAGTGCATTACATCTCCGTCCTTCACAACATACTCCTTTCCTTCAATATGAAGTTTTCCAGCGTCTTTGACGGCACTTTCAGTTTTATAATGAATATAATCGTCATAGCC